>Ga0316187_10004620_pt1 | contig 11937 bp, 11 predicted proteins | sample CroRivburrow1_MG_FD_204927 | JGI IMG/M metagenome (GOLD analysis project Ga0316187, IMG submission 204927) | Coastal sediment microbial communities from Maine, United States - Cross River worm burrow 1 | ecosystem: Environmental > Aquatic > Marine > Coastal > Sediment | place: USA: Maine...
CCCGACAACGTCGACGCCTATCAGAACTCGAGCGGATTCCCCCTGGTTGCGGCCGACCAACTCGCATTCAATCGTTGGCTCGCCACCGAGGCCCACGAACGGGGTCTGTCCATCGGGCTCAAGAACGATCTCGACCAGGTCCCGGATCTCGTGGCCGACTTCGACTGGGCCATCAACGAGCAGTGTTATCAGTACGCCGAGTGCGATCTCCTCCAGCCGTTCATCGATGCCGGCAAGGCCGTCTTCGGGGTCGAGTATTCGGGCGATGAGGCCGTCTTCTGCCCCTACTTCAATGCCCTTGGCTACTCCTGGCTGAAGAAGGACCTCGACCTCGGCGCATGGCGCATCGACTGTCACGATTTTCCTTAGCCTCGGGCCGCCGGTGCGGCCGCCGCGTCCGTGGCCGCCCTGCAGCCAATCAGAGCATGGCAATGGTTCCGGTCTGAAGGGGGCGGAGCTGGGTGTCGAGGACGCCGCCGAGCACGTCGAAGGCCTTGTTCCCCGTGCAGTGACCCGTGAAGACGGGGCCGCCGCAAAGCGACCGGATCGCTCGTCCGATCTCCTCGACCTCTTCCCGGCTCAAGGCCATTGAGTCCTCGGCGGGAGGGCCGATGAGGTGAAAACCACCCACAACCGCCCTGAGCCGGTGGTTTGGAAACCGATCGAGGGCGGCGTCGATCATGTTGAGCACGCCGCTGTGGGAGCATCCGGTGACCACCACCATACCGTCGCTGTCGTGAAGCACCATCGTCAGCTCGTGGTCAAAGTCATCAGCGACCATGCGGCCGTTCCGTTGAACGAGGAGGCTTCTATTGCCCGGGGGCCGGGGATGACGGGATCCCGCGTCCATCACCAGGGTGACCCCGGCGGTGATCTCGGTGGTCTCCGCGATTTCGATGAAGCGGTCGGGGAATCTTCGGAAGAGCTCGAGGTCGATGCCGATGGGTCGTTGCTGCCCGTGGGTCGTCGAGAATCGGTCGGCGTGTCCGGCGCGGCGCAGGTACACCGGTGCGTGGTCGTTGAGCTCGAAGAAACGCGCCAGCCCGCCGCCGTGATCGAAATGCTGGTGGGAAAGGACGGCCATCTCGACCGCGGCGATATCGACTCCGAGCCGAGCCGCGTTGTCGGCGAAGGCGTCCGATGCGCCGGTGTCGAAGAGGATGCTCGTGCCATCGACATCGAAGAGCATCGAGAGACCGAACTCGGCCACGAGGTCCTGGTTGCCCGTCGGGGCGTCGTTTTCGATCAGAACCGTCATCCGCATCGTGATCCCTCCATCGCCAGTGTACTTCGCCGAACCCCACATCTCACCGAGTGATCCGCAGCGTCGATCTGACCACGATCCGCCCCGGAGGATCGTGGAAGCGTGGACTGTATCGGTGTGATCGCCCTTCGATTCCCCGAGATCTTCGGTGTCGGCTGTGAAGCCACCAACGAGGCGCCGGCCGGCAACGTGGGTTGGCAGCTGCAACTGATGCCCGTGCTCGGCGAGGAGGAGCGGCTCGAGCGTTTCGAGAGGGCCGGCTGACCAACCTGACACTCGTCCGGGATTGCGGTATCATGTGGCAGCTTCGTACCATTATCAATCGAGAGATCGTCTCAGAAACGGAGGACCATATGATGTCATCGAACGAGAGTTTGTGGGTGACGCCGTCGATCGGATCCGTGTTCGGCCGGGTCTTGGCTGTGGTGGCGTTGGTGATGATCGGAGGCGGAGGGGTCTGTACGGCGGCCGATTCCGACCTGTCGACCTCCATGAGTGGGCCCCCCGGTGCCGTGCCCGGCGATACCGCCGTCATCACCTTCGGCTACTCCAACGCAGGTCCCGATACCGCCGGCAGCGCATATGCCAACGCGTATATTCCCTCGGGCGTTCCGGCGCCCATCGACATGCTGACGCAGCTGCAGATCGACGCCCTCGAGGCCTCGGCAACCGCTGATGCGCTGGGAAACTTCCCGTTGCTCTTCGTCGACGACTTCCAATGTGAACATCTGCTGTTTCAGGTCCAGGAAGATGACGGCGACCTTGTTGCCGACCCGATCATCGGCCTCGATCCCGGAGTCACCGGCACGGTGACCTTCGGCCTCGAGATCCCCATGGATCCACCCAAGATCGGTGGGGTCATCATCGACCAACCGCCGGCACTGGCAGGGGAGTTCAAGGGAGCGGTGGCGGGCGAGCATATTCTCAACGCGGCAGGGTGGAATCGTTACAGCCGCGGCGCAGACTGTGACGATGTTCCGGACTGCGCGGATCTCACAGCGTGTTTCGGACCGCGGGTGTCTCTCACCGATCCGATTGTTGAAGAATTTGAACTGGTTGACGACGGCAGCTTGGATCCGACATTTGGCTGCGAGGCCCTGATCGGCTTCACACCAGGAAGAATTGCCGTGGTCGAGCGTGGAGGCTGCGAGTTCGGCGTCAAGGCGGTGAATGCCGAGACCGCCGGCGCTCAAGCGGTCTTCGTCGTCAACAACGATCAATGCTCGACCTTCCCAGCCTCGGATCTGTGTGTCATCAACATGGGCGGTGGAGTCGTCGGCGACCAGGTCACCATCCCGATCGTCATGGTCTCGTTGGCTGATGGCGGGCCCGTGGTCACCGAGCTTACCGGTGGCGGGACGGTGACCGGGCAGTTAGGAGCGGTGAGCGATGTGCTCACCCTCGACGGGACGATTTTCCTCGCGGATGTCGCCGACACCGACCCGGTGGCGACCAATAACGAGAACGCCTTCGATCTTGTCTTCGGCGGGTTGGTGTTCGCAGACGGATTCGAGACCGGCGACGCATCGGGGTGGTCCAGCTTTACGCCCTGAGATTTTCCTGGCGCCCTCTGGGCGCCAGGTTCTTCAATTCATCGATGAGGTGACATCCTCGCGGTTGTCGAGCCGTTCGCGCAGGCTCTCCACCGACAGGAGGGAATACCTGATGGCGGGCGCAGGAGCTTCCTGCGCCCGCATCGCTTCGATCGCCCGAAAAGAGTCATGGCGCGTGAGCTCGCGAAATCGGCCCTGTTCCAGCTCTCCGCGTTTCGCTCGCACCTCTCACCAGGTTTCGTCACGAGAGCGACGCCCATCGTGCCCCTCTATAATCCATTCAGAAGTCCATCGGATTGTCGAATGTGACTTGTGCAACGTCCCGACGGTCAAATCACAACAGGGAGGATGCACTGGGGATCGATCACGAAATCACCGATGAGGAACTCGTCGAGCTTGTGCGTGATGCGGGCGACGGGGATCTGCGGCCTTTTGACCGGTTGGTCGAACGCCACCGCGGCAGGGTGCTCGCCAACTGCCGGTATCTGACCCGTGCTGCAGCCGATTCCGAGGACCTCGCTCAGGAGGTTTTCCTCAAGGCCTTTTTCGCGCTCGGGCGGTTCGAGGGGCGCTCCTCGTTCAAGACCTGGCTGCAACGAATCAAGATCAACCACTGCCTGAACTATCTCGAGAAGAAACGGCGGCATCCCTCCCTGGACATCGACGACTCGGACATCCGCGATCTCGAGGAACTGCACGTCGCGCCGGATGCGGAACGACGTGTGCAGATGATCTCCGACCGCGAGCGAATCGTTTTCATCCTCGATTCACTCGCGGAGACCTTGCGCGTCCCACTGGTGCTTCGCGACGCCGACGGCGCTTCGTATCAGGAGATCGCCGGCGAGCTCGGAATCGGATTGTCGGCCGTCAAGATGCGGATCAAACGGGCGCGCGAGGAGTTCCGATCGCGGTGGTTGGACGCCTTCGGCGATCCCCTGTCCGACTGAAAGGAGGGCCTGAAGATGAATGAAGACCACGACAGGATCCCGGATGGCGAGTCCATCGACACCGGACAGCCGATATCGGCCCTCCGAGACCTTGAAGAGGATGTCTCCGACAGGTTCATGGGCTCTCTCAACCGTCGCATCCAGCGTCGGATGCTGGCAGCCGACGTGAGCCGACTGACGTGGGGCGGACCGATCCGGATTGTGCTCGAGTTCCTGAGTCTGATTTTTTTTGATCGGGGGCCGCGACCCCGATGAACAGAAGGAGTGACCCGTGATGGAAATCACCGACCTTGTCAAGACGCAGCTGATCCAGACCTACCAGAACCTCGTCGGAGATCTCATCGGAACCGCGCCGAAGATCATCTCCGGCATCATCCTGGTCCTGCTCGCCTGGCTGGTGGCCAAGGGTGTCGAGAAGGCCGTACGGATCATGATGATTCGGATGAACTTCGACAGCGTGCTGGGAAAGACGGGCATCGACACCGCCATCCAGCAACTCGGGCTGCGGAAGTCACTGAGCGACGTCATTCCACGGGTCATCTATTTCCTCTTGCTCTTCCTCTTCGCCCGCAGCCTGGCCGACACGGTCGGTCTGACCGCAATCTCGGAAGCCATCGGCGCGTTCCTCGGATTCGTGCCCAATATCGTCGCTGCCATCCTCATCCTCCTGGTCGGCTCCGCGCTGGGTCGTTTCGCAGGCGCCGCGGTTGCGCGTTCCGCCGGGGACAGCGGGCTCGACTTCGCTCCCGCCCTCGGCCGGGTGCTGTCGGGCGTGGTGCTCTTCGTGGCCGCCATCATGGCCATGGCGCAGCTCCGCATCGATACCGACATCGTTCGCCTGGTGACGGCCCTGAGCATGGCCGGGGCGGCGCTTGCCTTCGGGCTCTGTTTCGGGCTCGGCAGCCGGACCCTGGTCGGCAATATTCTGGCGGGGCTCTACGTCAAAAGGCTTTTCACTCCCGGCACCGAGATCGAGGTCGATGGCCGTCGAGGGGTCGTGGCCGCGATCTCGACGACCTCGACGGTCCTCGAGCAGGAGGGGCAGGAGCTCGTGCTCGCCAACCAGACTCTCCTTGCCGAGAGCGCCATCGTTTACCGGGAGTAGCTGTTGTGGCGGGTTGGTGCCAATCCGGTTCAGGGCGGATTGGGCTTTTTCCGTTTCTTACTACAGACCCAAGAATGAAAGGGACGTCAGATCCGGCATCCACCTGAACCAACGTGAGCGGTGGACGTGCGATGCTCGGCACCCATCTTGTTCTTCTTCGGTTCTTCCTTCATCGTCGTCGGACAGGATCGCTCCCTTGGATCCATTGACATCGGCAGACGGCCGGCCGGTGTCATCGCTCGCACGGGTCGTTTTTTGTGCAAGACAGTAGACCCCGCCGGATTTCAGAATGACTTCGAACTCTCGGTCGGCCCCGGACGTTCCTTGATGGTCGTCGTACCGGGGGCTTTCCGAACTGCTGTCCTTTGGTCTTGGGTCGGTCATTGTGTTGCTCCATCGCGGATCTTCCGGACGATTTGCAGGTATCACGGTTGTCGGTGTCATTGAGTGAGACCGGCGGGGTCGCGAAAAAGTCACCTTGGGGGGAGGGGAAACCAAAGCAACCGACGCTGTGATCGACAGCGACCGTGGTTTTGGAGGTTGGATTGGGCAGGCGGCCGGGATCAGTCGTATGTGACTTTTCCCCGAGGGCCGTGGTCCTACTGTTCGATATGACCAGAGTATTATCAACCGAAGAACACACAAGGAGGAAGCAATGGGTCTGATCGATTTCATCAAGGGCGCAGGAGAGAAGCTTTTCGGGAAGGACGATGATGCTGCGACCGCCGCCGCTGAAGTGGCCGCAAGTGCGGCGACGAAAGCCAGTGCGGAGAAGCGAAAGGTCGAGTCGCTGGAGAGATACGTGGGACGCCTCGGTCTCGGGATTGACAACCTCGGCATCGCCGTCAATGGAGATCTGGTGACGGTGAGCGGGACCGCTCCCAACCAGGAAATCAGGGAGAAGACCGTGCTCGCCCTGGGAAACACCGCGGGTACCGCCCGGGTCGATGACCGGATTGTGGTCGAGGTTGCGGAGCCGGAGGCGGAGTTCTACACAGTGGTCCGAGGTGATTCACTGTCGAAGATCGCCAAGGAGTACTATGGCAACCCGATGAAATATCCGGTAATCTTTGAGGCCAACAAACCGATGTTGAGCGATCCGGACAAGATCTATCCGGGACAGGTGTTGCGGATTCCGCCCCAGGACTGAGTCGGAGGCGCCGGCGTCAAGAGCCGTGCGCGGCCGTATGAACAGTTCTGGACGCGGGCTGGGTTTTTCCCAGTGTTCGACAACCACCGGGCCATTTTCGGCCCGCCAACAAAAAGGAGAGTGCGATGTCAGTAGCCAAGGTAACCGAAATCAGTTGTTCGTCCCCGATCAGCTTCGAGGACGCGATCAAGAAGGGCATCGAGCGTGCCGACAAGACCCTCGACAAAGTCAAGGGCGCCTGGGTCAGCGAAATGAAGGTCGAGGTCGAGAACGGCAAGGTGACCGGCTACCGGGTCAACCTCAAAGTGACCTTCGTGTTGAAGGGCTGAGGACGACTATGGATTCGTCGGATCTTCTCGGTTCTCTGATGTCGCAGCTCGGTGGCGGTGGGGTCGATCAGATCGCCCGCTCGGTGGGTGTCAGCGGCGGTGATGTGACCAATGTGCTTGCGGGGGCGCTGCCCGCGATGATGGCGGGGCTGACCCGCAACGCAGCTTCGAGCGGTGGCGCCAGCGCCCTCCTCGGAGCCCTCGACCGCGATCACGACGGCAGCGTCCTCGATGACGTGATGGGCTTTCTCGGCGGTGGAGGCAACACTTCAGCGGGTGCCGGGATCCTCGGCCATATCTTCGGTGGGCGCGAGGCGAACATCGAGCAGGCGGTCAGCCAGTCAAGCGGTGTCGACATGGGATCGGTCACCAAGATCATGGCCATGGTGGCGCCGCTCCTGATGGGATCGCTCGGCAAGGCCAAGCGCCAGCAAGGCTTCGATGCTTCGGGATTGGCGGCGGCCCTCGGCCAGCAGGAGAAGGCCGCGCGTCAGACTTCGCCGTCCGCGGTCGACATGTTCAGCCGCATGCTCGACAGCGACGGTGACGGCGGGTCAATGGACGACATCGTCAAGATGGGCACCGGGCTTCTCGGTGGCCTGTTCGGCGGAAAGAAATAGACCGTCTCACCCATTTGCGGCGAGACTGAAAACGGGAAATCTGTCGACGACGTGCCAGACGCCGTCCTGCAGGTGACTGTGCGTTGGAGGTGACACCTCGGAGCGCTCGGTCGCTAAGTCTGCAGAGCGGTGCCTGGCACCTTTTCCGTTTCAAGTCTGCAGAGCGGTGCCTGGCACCTTTTCCGTTTCCAGCCTGAGCCTGGGCGGCGCCGAAGAGCTGCGAGATCCCAAGGCAGACACGACGAAGAGCTGTCGAGCGGGTCTTTGAGGTTCTCATGTGGCCCTCCTGCTTCGGTCTATCGGACTTGTTGCGCTATGGTGTGGAGCGTTTGAGTCGGGAACGCGAACTCGAGTCTCTCGTCGGCGAATGTCCGGAGAATCTCCATATTGATCTCGGTCTGCGTGGCGGTGATGTCGGCGCCGCTGGTGATGTAGTAGATCATCATGATATTCAGAGCGAAGTCGCCGAATTTGTCGAAGCCGACAAATACCTTCTCTTCGAGGTTCGGGTTGGAAGAGGCGACCCCCCTCAGGAGGTCCATCGCTCGTTCCATGGCATCCGGCGTCGTGTCGTAGGTCAGTCCGAGGTTGAGTGAGACCTTCCGAGACGGCTCTTCACTCACGTTCTCGACCGCGGTGGCGGCGAAGGTGGAGTTCGGGATTGTCACCAGAGTTCCGGCGAGGGTGCGCAGCCGCGTGCTGCGGATACCGATCTCGCTGACGCTGCCGTCAAACCCACCCACCTTGATGCGGTCGTTGATCTTGAATGGCCGGTCGGTGAAGATCGTGAATCCACCGAAGACGTTTGAAACCGTGTCCTTCGCCGCCATGGCGAGGGCGATGCCGCCGATTCCGAGTCCGGCGAGAACCGCCGCCACGTCGTAGCCCGCGTTGTTGAGCGCGACGATGATGCCGAGAGACCACACGGTGAACGTGGTGCCCTTGCGAACGATCGGGAGAAGCTGGTTGTCCAGGTCGTTCTCGGATTTCTCCGCCAACGGGGCGAGAAAAAGCGTGAAGAGCGAATTGAGAAGACGTGAGATCAGCCAGGTGACACTGAGGACGATGAGAAATTGGATGCCCTTCCAGATCAATGCATCGACCGCCTCCGGAAGCTGGAGACGACCGAGGCCGAACCAGATGCCGACGACGGCAAAGGCGAACACGATGGGTTCTTCAATCAGATCGAGCACGATGTCGTCGAGCGTTGTGTCGGTGCGGTTCGTCAGTTTGCGAAGAACCTTGGAACACACCCAGTAGAGCGCTTTGCCGACAACCAGTGCTCCGACGATGATGAGAAGAGCCGTCGCCCACTCGGTGATGGTGTTGCCGTAGAACATCTTCGAGAAGAAACCTTCAAACACTCGTGCCTCCTGTCAGCGTCCGCCGCTGAAACGTCTGTCCGACAAATATCGGTGCTCGAAGATACCGCGGTCTTCTCCTTCTCGCTACCTGTGTGACCTGTGCCACCGAGACGTGACGCCCATCCGATGCTCCGCAGTGCGATAATGTGCCTTCCAACCCGACCCAAACAGGGAGCAGACCATGAAGAAGAAGATTCTGATAGCGATCGGCCTGGTGGCGGCGGTTCTGGTTTCGGCCATGGTGGTCCTGTATTTCACGGTGGACGCCGAGAGCTTCCGTGGGTTCATCGAAGCTCGGGCCGAGGCCGTGCTCGACCGAGATGTGGAGCTCGGTGAACTGCAGCTGTCGATTCTGCCGGTCTTCGGTCTTCAGGTCGATGGCGTTTCGGTGGGCGCCAGACCGGAAGAGGGCGGAGGTGACATCCTCAGCGTCCGCAGGATGGATATCGGGGCGCGGCTGTTGCCGTTGCTGAAGAAGCGACTGGAGGTCACGACTCTGGTCCTCGTTGAACCTTCTCTGAGACTCGCCCGCGGTGCCGATGGGCGGTGGAACCTGAACCTCGGAGACGAAACCGATGACGGGACCCCGGGGGATGAGGAGCCGGAGCCGCCGGAGACGACCGCCGGTCTGAGTGTCGACTCGCTGCGGGTGACGGGTGGTCGATTGAGCTTGCAGGACGCTTCTCGATCGGCGGAGCGGCCGTTCGAGTTGGACCTCACCGATCTCGATCTCGTGCTGTCGGGGCTCGGCACCAGCTCACTCCACGTCGTCGTCGGTGGTGGGAAGTTGAGGGTGGTCGATGACGGGCTCGCCGACGAACCACTCGAACTGGTGCTCGATGATGCCGACCTCGAACTCACCCTGGGTTCTGATGGCCGGCCCGAGGATCTTCTGTTGGACATGGGTCTCGGAGGCGATGCTGACGGCGCCCGGGTTGCGGCCCGAGGTCGACTCGGCGGCGCCGAAGGTGTCCCGACCACGTTGCGTGTCGAAGTCGAGGGGGTGCCGCTGACCGCGCTCCGGCCGGTGCTGCCGGTTGTGGTTGCCGAGAGCCTCAAGGCCGGGACGGGCGATCTGGCGTTGGACATCACCGGGCAAGTGCCCGGCGAGTTCACGACAAGCGGCGATCTCAGCGTCGCCGGAATGAAGATCGAGCTGACGGGAGATCAGAAAATCGACGCCCAACTGGAGCTCGATCTCACCGTGCGAGGAGCCGGCGAGCTGGTGGAGCTGCGGACGTTCGACGTGGTCATGGGCGGCAACACGATCGGCGTCACCGGGACCATCGAAGGTCCACCGGACCGTCGGCGGATCGATCTCGAAGTCAGACCCACCAGCGTGACCGCAGCAGACCTGTCGATCTTGCTGGCCCTCGGCGCTCCCGACCTCGGACTGTCGATCACCGGTGAGTCGCCCGTCGAGATCGGGGGTGGCGTGCGCGGCCTGATGACCGACCGGCAGGCGCCGGAGGTCCGCGGACGAATGAGATTCTCCGGGATCACCGTGGACATGGCGGCGCTCAGTCGGCCGGTCACCGATCTCGTCGCCGAGGTGACGTTGCTCGGGTCGACCGTCGAGGTCCAGGGGCTGCGCGCCCGGGTGGGTGACAACGATCTCGCGGGAACGATCAAGCTCACGGCGAACGATGTGCCGACCGTCGGCTTCGACCTCGAGGCGCAGCACGCCGATCTCGACGAGCTGTTGGCGTTGATGGCCGGAGGCGATGAGCAGGAGGAGGCCGCGAGCAATCCGCCCGATGCCGACAGCTTCCTCGTTCGAGGTGTCGCCGAGGGCACCCTCCGGGTGGCCGGCGGGATGTGGGCGAACTTGAGCTTTCGCGAGCTCGACGCCCATCTTCGCCTGGCGAACGGGGTCGCCACCCTCGATCCGGTTTCCATGGAGCTCTACGACGGCCGGTTTCGCGGTCGTCTGGTGAGCGATCTCAAGACCGCGCCGCCGTCGTTTGAATTCTCCGGCGATGTCGAGGAGATCGACATGGCGCCGTTCCTGGCCGACCAGATCGATGGGGAAAACCTGCTGGCAGGACGCTTGACGGGGCGCGTGACAGGTCGAGGCTCCGGCACCGAGCCGGAGGCCATCATCCGCAGCCTCGAGGGTGTGGGAACGGCCAGCATCGCCGACGGGGAGGTGGGGAAGCTCGACGTGCTCGACTCGGTCGGTCAGGTGGCCGGGATTCTCGGTCAGCGGACCCTCGCCAATCTCGCCACGGCCATGACCACCGATGCGACCCGGTTCAGTCGGATGGACGGGAACTTCCAGCTCAGCGGAGGGAGACTGAGCTTCGAAGAACTGCTCCTCCAGTCCACGGCTTTCAGCCTCGGCGGAGCGGGCGACGTCGATCTGGTGTCGAGTGTCCTCAACGGCGCCTTTCAGATCCGGTTCTCGCCGGAGGTCAGCGCCTGGATGAAGCAGGAGAGCAGTCGCGCCTCCGAGCTGTTCTGGGATGCCGAGAGCGGGCGGGTGATCTTGCCGGTCGGGCTGAGTGGGCCTTTCGACAGCGCCCGCGCGAGCGTCGACTGGACCTCCGCCGCCACGGGGTTGGTCCAGCGCACGGTGGAGAAAGAGCTCGCGAATCTTCTCGGAGGCGCGCTGGGCGGCTCGAGGGGCGACTCGACGGGCGCGTCAGCCGATGGCTCTTCGGACCCGCCGACCACCGAGACGGGCGCAAACAGGGACAAATCAGCACCGCCCGCGGCCTCGCCCGCGTCGCGCCGGGGGGAATCACCCTCCGGGAAATTCGCCATCGAGGTCACCAAGACGAGCTGGGGTGGCTCGTTCCTCGCCCAGGACTACAAGATTGAAGGGAAGGTCAGCGGACTCGGGGTCAAGGGCGGGTCGATTGTGGTGATCGACGCCTCCGGGAGTGAGATCCAGAGGAAGGACATCACAAATTACGCCCGGCAGCCGGGAACCGACGAGTGGATCTTCAAGACCCGCGCCGACGGCAAGTCGCTGGTGCTTGCCGGTTTTCCGGTGACGGTGACCCTGACGGCAGTCGGCGCCGATGGCGAGACCGCTGAGGTGACGCTCTCGGTCGACCGGTGAGAAACGCCGGCTGAGCCTTCCTCCAGGACAGGGCGCAGAAACGCATGATTCTCATAGCTGGCACCCGGTCCGGCAAGGACCCATATTGAGTGAGATGGGAGGAACCCATGACCAGCAGAATCCCGCTTTCGATCGCAGCCGGCGTCCTTCTTTGCGTCGGGACGATGCTCATTGCCCCGGATATCCTGGGTTCGTCGTTGGTGGACGGTGACATCCAGGACATCCTCGATGACCTGCAGGGATTGCCGTTCGACGAGTTCATCGATGCCTCCTACGTGCAGATTCTCCTCAGGAGTCCTGAGATGGTGACCTCCCTGGGTCTGTCTCAGAGCTTTGGAATCAGAGACGATCAGCTCGACAATATCTGCTACTCGTTTGTGGATCAGACCTACGAGCTAATGGCCGGAATCCGACAGATCCTGTTGACCTATGCGCGCGATGGACTGAGCTATGAGCAGCAGATCAGCTATGACTCCTACTCCTGGATTCTCGCCGGCTGGGCTGCGGAACACGACTACATGTATCACTTCTATCCGGT
>Ga0316187_10004622_pt1 | contig 11933 bp, 8 predicted proteins | sample CroRivburrow1_MG_FD_204927 | JGI IMG/M metagenome (GOLD analysis project Ga0316187, IMG submission 204927) | Coastal sediment microbial communities from Maine, United States - Cross River worm burrow 1 | ecosystem: Environmental > Aquatic > Marine > Coastal > Sediment | place: USA: Maine...
CTTCGCTTGCGTTGAGGTGGCGCAGCACTTCCTGACTCTGGAACCATGCCATTTCAAAGGCACGCTCAATGAAATGCCGGTCACAATACTTGTCAAGTACTGCCAGTGCCGCCTCGCGTGTGTCCGCGACACCGGAGATGATCTGTACAGTTACCGATTCGTCGGGTGACATAGTAATAGTGCTGCGGATCGCCACAATGGGATCGAGCACCGAACCCTCCGTGTTCGACAACGTCGATGGGGTGTCACGGCTATCCAGCACGACCGGATTGGCCGCCGTTCGACCCCGCCCGATGAACCTGGCGCGGTCAGTCTCGTAAGATGACTCGTCGGCAACCGCACCAGGCACCGCCAACAGATGAAACATCCACGGCACCTGTTCCCCCGGTGTGCGCCGCCGCCTGGTGCAGAGGATTGCCTGCCGGTCGGGAAGGATTTCGGTTTGCACAAACAGGTTGCTGAATGAGCGGTGTGCCAGGTCGGCATTCAACGGTGCCAGTACGACCTCCGCGTAACTCGTCACTTCTATCTGACGTATGCGCGATGACAGGTTGGTGAGTGTGACACGGCGGATTTCGACGTCGTCTTCGGGTGAGACACTGATCTCGGTGTGCGTTTCGATCGCCTCATCGCGCCGCCGGTATTCCGCGCGTGCCTGCACGAAGATCGCCTCGTAGTGGTCGGCCTTGCGCAGTGTCGGTTGATACGCAGCTGACCAGTAACGTCCTGTGTCACGCTCGCGCAGGTAAATGAATGTGCCCCAGCAATCGCGAGTGGCATCCTCGCGCCACCGGGTCACGGCCAGCTCGCCCCAGCAGCTATAACCTCCACCGGCATGGGTCACCATGACATGGTATCTGCCATTGGATAACAGGTGAACTTCAGGTGTCGGCGTGTTCGGATCGGTAAACACGCGCATGATTGCACCCGTTTCCGCAGCAGGGGGGCGTGCGGCGGCACTCACTTCAGCCGCGTGCGGGTGCAACGTGGCGCCCTGCTTCGGTATACGTTCCTGTAGCAACAATTGTGTCGCCCGTGCGAGTGGGTCCGACATGAATCGGCGTTGCATCGGCCGGTTGAGCAATACCTGCGCAAAGGCCAACAGGCTCATGCCCTGGTGGTGGGCCATGAAGGTATGCACGATGGCGTGATGCTTGCCCCGCGGCACACGCGATGGCGTGTAGTCGACCGCTTCGTAGAACCCATAGGCGCCGAGAAAACCATCAGCGGCAAGCCGCTGCAAGTTGCGACACGCTTCCAGCGGCATCACCGTCAGAGCCAGTGCGCTGGCGTAAGGAGCGATAACCAGGTCGTCTCCCAGCCCGCGCTTGAGGCCCAGCCCGGGTACGCCGAACGCCCGATATTGATAGACATGGTGCATATCGGTAGCGTTATAGCAGGACTCGGAAATGCCCCAGGGCACAGCGCGTTGTCGGCCGTATTCGATCTGGCGCGAAACCGCTGCCTTGCAGGTCGCCTCCAGCAAGGTGTTCTCGTAACTCGGCATGATCAGCCTTGGCATGAGATATTCGAACATCGAACCGCTCCACGAGATCAGGCTCACAGCGCCGCCATGACTGGTCAGCAGACGTCCGAGCGTGAACCAGTGCTTCTGCGGTACCTGTCCCTGCGCAATGAGCAGAAAACTGGCCAGGCGCGCTTCGGATGCCAGCATGTCGTAGCAGGAAGGATCGCGGCGACGCTCGCCAACGTCATAACCGATGGTCAGCAAGCCTCGCGATTCATCGTAAAGAAATCCAAAATCCATCACTTCCAGTTCGCGGCAACGATCCACTAAATCGTCAATGATTCTGAGCCGTTCCACCGCGCCCTTGTAATGTGATCCTGCCGCCGCTGCGGACGACACAGCTTCAGTGTCAACTGCGCGCACTCTGGCCAATTCAGTCAGTGTCGGGATGTTGCTGAAGTGCCACAGCTCTGGCACCAGGAATCCAAGGTCATCTCGAAGTGCGCGGGATTGCTGGTCGAGTGCCTGCGCCCAGTAATACAGTTCGCCATCGATATCAATATCCGCTGGCAGCGTTGCAAGCAGCCCCCCGCCAATACGTTGAACCTCATCCAGCAGGCTAGCGGCAGCAGCCAGCGTCTGTAGAGGTGCTTTTGGTGTGTGCCCGGGCAGCGTGACTGAATGTAACATGTCCTGCAGAAGCCTGATCTGCTTCGCAAGATCCGGGTCTGGTGTCGCGGGCAGATGTTCGGCAAGCACCTGCAAGGTGTCCTGCAAGCCCTGAAATGCGTTTGCTGACAATATCGGTTGATGCTTCAATTCAACCAGTCCCGCCTGCAGGGTGAGCAGGCTGCCGGCCAGGTTGCCGCTGTCCACCGAAGAGACATATTGTGGATGAAGCGGTTGCAGTGTGCGTGTGTCGTACCAGTTGTAAAAATGACCGCGGTAACGTTCCAGCTTTTCCATTGTCGCCAGCGTGCTCTCGACAAGCCGCAGGAACTCCCCCGCACAAATGTAACCGAAATCATACGCAGTAAGGTCAGCCAGCAGTGCCATCCCGATGTTCGTCGGCGAGGTACGCGCGGCGACGACCGGTAGCGGATATTCCTGGAAGTTATCGGGCGGCAACCAGTTGTCCTGTGGACCGACGAACTCCGCGAAGAAACGCCACGTTCGCCGGGCCGACGTCCGCAGGAACGCCTGTTGTTCAACGCTCAAGTCCGGTACGGGAGACAAAAGTGGCCGGCTGATCCACCAGCCGACAACGGGCGACACCAGCCACAGCAACAGGACAGGCGCCCAGAAGAACCACTCCGCCGCGCGGGTTTGCCACAGTGCCAGGGCCAGCACCACCGTCAGAACAGGGGCGATCCACATCTCCTTGAAAAAATCGATCAGCGTACTGCGCGCATTGCGCCTTGCATAGGACCGCAGTTGCCAGAGCAACAATCCGCGTTTCGTGAACAGCATGCGCACGCCCGAGCGCAGGATTGCATCCAGGCAGATCAGCGCGTCGTAGGGCAAAAAAACCAGCGCCAGCAAAGCGAGCGCGATCGGGCGGCCCACCGATTTGCCTGTCAGGGCCAGGTGCAACAGCCAGTCGCTTTCTTCCGGTTTACGGATGAGCCCGATCACGGCACCCAGCAAGGTGGGCAGAAACACCACACCCACGACCAGCAGCATCCAGAACCATGCCGCTCCCTGACCAAGCAGCCATCCGCCCGTCAGCAAGACCAGTAGCGACGGTGGCACGAGGCTGCGTCGAAGATTGTCGAAAAGTTTCCACACCGACAAGGCAGAGAGCGGATTCGTATGCCGCGTCGCCTTCGATCCCGTCGACCCGGGCGGTCCGGGTACGCGCGGTAACAGCCAGCCGGCCAGCTGCCAGTCACCGCGTATCCACCGGTGTCGCCGACTGGCCTCCAGGGTGTAACTGGCCGGGTGTTCTTCAATGAGTTCGACATCGGTCACCAGTCCCGAACGCGCATACCCGCCTTCCAGCAAGTCGTGACTGAGAATGAGATTCTCCGGAAAGCGCCCATCGACAGCCTGACGAAACGCGTTCACATCGTAGATGCCCTTGCCGATGAATGACCCCTCCCCGAAAAGATCCTGGTAGACATCCGAGACCTGGCGCGAGTAGGGATCGATACCTGACTCACCCACAAACAGCTTCGTAAACCGTGACTGGCCTGCGCTGGTCAGACTGATCGAGGCGCGTGGCTGCAGGATCGCATAACCTTCTACAATGCGTGCCTTGTCGGCATCGTATACCGGCCGATTGAGTGGATGAGCCATGTTACCGACAAGTGTGCGTGCCGCGTCGCGTGGCAGTTGCGTATCGGTATCCAGGGTGATGACATACCTGATCGAAGCAAGGATGGACGCATCACCGACAATATCCGTGAAGGCGGTTTGCTCCCCACCCCGCAGCAAGGCATTGAACTGCTCCAGTTTGCCGCGCTTGCGCTCGTATCCCATCCACACACGCTCAACCGGATTCCACACCCTGGGTCGGTGAAACAGATAGAAGATACAGGGATGATCCTCCCGGTAGGTCTCGTTGAGCGCCTCGACAGCTGCGTGCGCGTGCGCGAGCAACGCCCCATCATCTGGCAGAGTGCACTCGGGCGCGTCATGGAAATCCGTCAGCAAGGCAAAGAACAGATTGGGATCACGATTACCCAGATAGCGTATCTCCAGTGCTTCTACAAGTTCATCAATCTCGCGCAGGCTGCCCAGCAAGGTGGGGACAACCACCATGGTGCGGTGAACGGATGGAATTCCCTGCGAAAAATTCAGGCGTGGTAACGCACGAGGCGGCAACATGAGCGTGACGATCAGGTTCACCACCGGGACGGCCAGCGCCGAGATAGCGATAATGCCAGTGACGGCAAAAAACCAGTAGCGCCAATCACCCGGCCCGGGCGCGCCAAACGAGGAAAGCATGACCGATGTCGCCAGTGCTGTGAGCAACATCATGGGGCCAAGGTAAAGGAACAGGCGGAAATGCCGGCTCTCCCGACTGATACGCATTTTCCACGACAAACGACAGCCCGTCGATCGCTCCAGTGCCTGCCGTCCGTGATCGATCAGGTAGTAACCGACATGTGCGCTGCGGTCATTGGCACCCAGTCGTTCTGCAGCATCCTGCGCGAGCACGATGGCTTCGCGAGCGACTGCCAGCTCACTGCGCAAACTGAACCTCGCCACGTCTTCGATGACATGCCGGTACCTGTCGCGGGTAGCGAAATCCTGGCCGGCGTGCATCCCGGCAGGGTCTTCTCGCAATGTCTGCTCGACGACACTGAGCGACTCGACATATGTCCTCCAGTCCATTGCGCCAATGAAACGCAGACTACCGATACTGTTTGCGATTGAAATCTGGTTGGTCGCGGCCGTTCGGCCGGCCGCCTCCGACAACTGCGTTGCGGTCACCCCTTGCTCGACCAGCTTCTGCTCGACCCAGGTTTGGACGAACGCCATGGCTGGCCCCTGGGCCTGAAGCCTTGCGTAAAATTCCTCCACAAACGGTGCAGTCAGTGGCACATCGGCATTGGCAAACTCGGCCAGCAACTGGATAAGCTGTTTCGGTTCCCTTTCAACTGCCGCAAGCATGCGATCTGCCCATGTAATGGCTGCGTCGCGCTCCTCGCGCCGATGGGCAATACGCAAGCCGACGCGGCGAAGGTTTTCCAGCAACGCCAACTGCAGCATGATCGGAAATGCCCACAACTCGCCCAGCTTTAACGGTTCTGCACTCTGGTAGGCGGCAATGAACTGGGTGGTGTTGTCGTCATCGACACGGCCGTCCATGTGCGAGATCAACTCCAAAGCCAGATCATAGATGCGGGGGAACCCGGCTGACTGGCCATCAGCCAGTCGAGGCAACTGCCGGCTGTAGCCGCGCGGAAGATGCCGACGTGCCAGACCGATCTGCTGCTCGATGAGATAGAAATTGTCGAGTAACCAGGCCTCTGCCGACGCAATACGTTGTTCCGACCTGGATGCAGCCGTGACGACGTCATACGCTGCCAGCAAAACGCGTTCATTGTCCGCCAGCCGCGGCAGCAACCTGTCCGGCCCCGGACGAGGATCAATACTATGCTGGCCAGCCAGTGTTACCGCGTGACGCTTCAGTTGCTCGATGCTGAACAACTCCGAGCGCAGCAACTCGGTATCCCGGTCATAACGCAGCGCACTCCGTGTGCGTGCCGAGGCTTCTATCCCTTTAATGGCCATGATTTTCTCCTCGATTAAACCCGGAGTGAGCAGCGCAACACGGACCCTGTGAACAGGGTTTGCGTGAGACTCATGCCCCGGGTTTCAGGCCATTCGAACGCCTGCATCCTGAAGTGGTTATTCAGTACTCCGGTTACTCGAGTGCTGTGTCACCCGATCCTGCTGTGTGCAGTATACCGGCTGGCGGTACTTTTCTCTGCGCTACCGTTCATCGATCAACAGGTTTCACTTTTCGGCGCCAATATGCGGTCATGTTAGTGACGAGCCGAGTGAGAATGATTTCAGTGCCCGGAGGCCTCGCTCAACAGTATGATGCCCGCTATCACGGCTACAGCTGATGCCGGAAATACCCGGTGTTTACTCTCGATGAGAATCTGGCTGAAAGCCGGATTGGCATTGAACCAGGCCATCGTGAAACCGATCCTGGCAAACAGGCCGCCGCCCGCCAGAAACCTCCACCCAAGTACCCGGGGACGTATCGCGATGCCAGGCTAGTGTTCATACAAATCACCTGCTGCGTCCGCAAGAACCATCAAGCATTGAATATCATGACGTCCACAGTAAACAACAACGCAAGGCTGAGGCCAGCCTCTAACATATATCAAGAACAAGGGTTCCAGCGTGACACCTGGTGTAAAGTCAATACAAACCACTGAGCACTGCTATCGCAGCGTTCGATGGCATAATCGGCGGAAATAATGCCTGTACCCGGATACCTCCACGTGTGGTTCACCGTTCAGGCCGACGCTTATCTCAGCCTGATCAAATTTAGCGCCCCCGTGCTCTCCGAGGGAATCCCTGGATTCTTTCCTGGACTTCCTGGCGGCCTTCTTTTCTTTCGGCGTCATGGCAGGTTTCTTTTTATCAACGCGAAAGGAAACGTAGCTGATAGCATCATCAGCAACCGCCAGGTGAATCTGAAAGTTTTTTCAGTCATGACATCAACTCCCCTATGGCTGGTTATGGGTAGCCGGGAAGGAGCATTCAGCCAGCGTGGCTTTTGTTCCTAACCGGATTGTCGTGCTGTATGCACTCACCGGTCGGGATTTCTGTGGGAGCAAATAGAGAGGGTAAAGTAAATCAGAGTCTAGTTCTTTCCTGGAAGAAAGATATAGTTATTTGTACTTACATGGCGTGCAGACCTCGTAAACAGCAACAGGGTAGACTCCAGCCGATCAGCGAAATTTTATATTAAAATCTCATGTAGTACCGGGTTCGGCACGAAGACGTCATCCGACGTCTGCCCACTGGCAGCAGGTGAACGCCCTGAAGTGAGCACTATAAGCATACCGGGCGGGTATCCATACCCTCAAATAATACTTGACTAAATTAGTCAGGTATTCTATGGTTACATTCAGAAGACTTGCTACGTGAACGATTTATTCGCTCAGGTTGCAAATCCATTCCGAGCCCTACGAGGTTGCCGCAATGGCAACGGAAACTCCCGATCAGAGTGCCTCCTTGGCAGAAGTATACCGCAGCTTTTTCACCGATCCGACAGGTTTACCACATTCGAAGAACGAGGACATAAGCAGTTCTCAAACCCGCCCGATTGTGTGTAGAAACCAGCCGCATCTGTGGATCACCTGGTAGTGATGGAGAAACTGATTCCTATCAGCCAGTTAATTAACACCAGAACCATTGGCAAGGAGGTCATTGTGGAACGACGTCTTTATTTTCTGTTACCTGATGTTGCACATGCCAGAACAGTAGTGGCCAAGCTCGAGACAAATGGCATCGAGCGCAAATATACGCATGTCATGGCCGCACAGGGGATTGACCTGGAAGGTCTGCCCCTTGCATCGTCCAATCAACGCAAGGACCTTGGTGCTCGCCTGGAAACTATTTTCTGGGATGGGAATCTTGTGCTGTTCTTCCTGGCGTTAATGGCGCTGATTGTTCTGATCCTGATGAACGTCAGTGGGCTCTGGTTGGTATTAGCATCAATCATCATGCTAACGTCATTTATAGTCGGAATTGGATTTACCAAGTACATACCCAACGTCCATCTGTCCGAGTTTGCCGATGCACTCCGCCACCAGGAAATCCTGCTCATGGTTGATGTACCTGTTGGGCAGGTAGCCCGGGTAGAGACACTGATCCACCACAATCACCCCGAAGCTATCAACGGTGGCGTCGGTTGGCATATCAACGCGTTACAGATCTAGCGAGAGGACTGCCGGATTCTGCGACTGACATCGATGCCTCCCCGTGTTAGCGGACAGGCATCAATAACCAAGGAGATATTTAATCATGATTAACCACAAACCGTTACAACACTCGCCGCACATCCGGTTTGAAGAGCTTAACTGGGTTGCCTCATCGGCTCTGCCGCGCGACCGGGAACAAAGTCATCGATTGCATGAACCGGACCATTTGATCGGTACGATCGACCCGATGACAGGTCGGGACATTATCGATGTGATCGAGCACCCGTCACTTGTGGATGGTAATTTGACCATTTACTTCGAATCCGAAAAGACCAAGGCGGAGTTTAAGCAAATGCCGCTGAATCACCCCTATGAGCACGCACTCGGTAAACCTGCTGCAGATATGGATCGTGGCGGCTGATTTGAATAAATAAATCTATTATGGCAGAACACTGGGTTGTTTCTTTTTAGCGGCATCCAACGGCGACAAGGGAGCAGGCGTTATGACTCAAAAAACATTCACGTTTACCAGAAGGATACTGATGTTTGTATCCATTGTACTTTCCGTGACATTGGTATTATTCCTGGAAGTACATTAGTAGAAATGTCAGAGATAGGCATATTTTATCTCTCGGGATCTCCCGAGGACGATGTTAGCCATGCGGGCGAATATGCAGGAACGAGAAAATCTGCAACAGCAGATAAACATTATTTAGTGAGGTGAAGCAATGGAATTACCGGAACGCGATGGTGATGGATACCTGGTCGACAGCAGTGTGTGGACGTCGGAGATCGCACGCGCCATGGCGCAAGTCGATGATGTGGAACTGGACGATACAAAGTGGCAGCAAATACTCAAGGCACGCGAATATTATGATGAAAATGCTGTGGTGCCAGCCATTCGTAAGTTTTCCAAATACATGGGTGAAGACCAGAAAGCGATGTTCAAAATGTGGATGACCGGCCCAATGAAACCGATCACAAAGTACGGGGGACTACCCAAACCAACTGGTTGTGTCTGAACGCAAACGATGACCTGAAGGACACGAGTCTGCGCCGAGTAATTCGATCACGGCGCTGATTTTTCTAAGTGGTTGATTATACCAGTTGTAGTAGTTCAGATTTGATCTGGCAGTTACCGGTGTGCAGGCAGAAGGGTCTCTACCTGATCCAACCATTGTGGTGCAGTCAGTGCATTGAAAAAGGTATAGCGGTCAAAGCGGGACACGCGTTGACGAATACGAACGCATAGCTGTTCGCGGGCTCGTTGGTTAGTATGCATTGAGACTGGTCCTCTTGGGTGGGGGTGGTTTGTTTGGCGACAGACGGCCTATCACCCGGACCAATTTTCTTCAGCTATTCAGAATGTTATGTCTTAAGCTAAGTACCATTCGGATCTGACCCCGGTTTTCATGAAGAGATATGGGACTATGAAATACCTGCACATGGCCGCCACACTGCTGTTACTGGCGAGTGTGGTCACGGCAGAGGCACGGGGACCGGTCAGACCGGTGGATACCCTGTACCAGGTATCCACTCTCGCTGCCCTGCTGGCCGGAGATTACGACGGCCGTATCGATTACCGCACAGTCATGCAACAGGGCGATTTCGGTCTGGGGACATTCGACGCCCTCAATGGCGAAATGGTTGCGGTCGACGGCGCGTTCTACCAGGTGCGTGCCGACGGTATCGCCACGCCGGTGGCCCCTGACGAACTGACGCCGTTCGTCACGGTAACCCGTTTCCGGGCCGACGATGCCTTCCATGTCAGCGGTCCGGTCAGTTGCACGGATCTGTACCTGTCCCTGCAGAACCGGTTCCCCTCGGACCAGGTTTCCTACGCCATCCGTATCTCCGGCCGGTTCGCATCCCTGCAGACTCGCAGCGTACCCGCCCAGGAGAAACCCTATCCCCCGCTGGCCGTGGCACTGCAGCAGCAGGTGGTGTTCGATTTCGCGCAAGTCGATGCCACGCTGGCCGGATTCTGGCTGCCCCCGGTCGTTGCCGACGCCAGTGTCGCAGGATTCCACTTCCATGCCATCTTGACGGACATCATGGCGGGCGGTCACGTGCTTGACTGCGCGGTGCAGGAAGCGGAAGTGACAATCGACCGCAAGGAGGAGCTGCGGATCCAGTTCGCCAATGAGGCCCGCCCGCAGCCGCCACCGCAGGCCAACGGCCGGGCGATGCAGCGGGAATCAGTGCCTGTATCGCACTGGTAGGACCGGAATCGGGTACTGAACCCGTGTTGATTGCCGCTTATTTCTTTCCGACCGGGCGGGTGAACACCAGTTCCTGGCGGAACAGCATGCCACCCTTCGGCTGCGGTACCGGTGTCGTATGCAGAATGCCAGGTACATCGAAAAAGTCTCCCGTCCCGCCGACCACAGGCAGTACCGAGGTGCCCTTTTCGGCCTCACGGCCGGACACGACAAGCGTTCCTGTGTATCCCGAGTCCGCTTCGAATACGAGTGACCAGGTGCACTGCCCGTAGTTGTTGTCCGGATCATCAGGCAGATGCGGGTGATCGGTGCCGGAAAAATCTACCGCGCCCGGGTCGGTGCGGATGCAATAGCCGGCATTGCGCCCGATCACGGTCTGCGCATCTTCGGCCAGCAGCTTCTGGTCAAACACGAAAATATCGCCGGGCGAGTCGAGTCCGTCTTCGATGTCCGCACCCTGCCGGATACCGCCATCCACCCGCCCGTCCGCGTATGTAACCAGGCGGAACTCACCCGCCTGCAGGCAAAGCGGCTGTATCAGCAGCAGCGCTGTAAGGAAAGTCTGTATCCTCTGCTTCATGGTTCCTTCACATGTTCCGTTGTCGTATTGAAATTCGGTATAGTGATTTGCTGTTCCTGTTTCAATGTTGCCAAACAAACGGCTCAATACCAAGGGTGCAGCCATGGACAGATGCATGGAGGCCGCCATCGAGGAAGCGCAGCGCAGACTTGCCGAAGGTGGCTTTCCCATCGGTTCGGTACGGGCGATCGATGACCGGATCGTTGCGCGCGGTCACAAAGTCCGGTAGGGTCGAGGACTGGCGCGGTAATCCACTAGGTGAACCCTTGTCTGTATCCGGAGTTTCCTCCTTCGTGCCCGTGTAGGGTGCACCGTAATCCCGTTTCCAGCCCCCGCCTCATCGCACGCAGCAAGCGGATTTCCCGCACTGCGTGCACCTGCACACTTCGAGTACATGGTTCTCTTCGATGAGATAGTCTATGACCGCCTGTTGGTGGCGGTTAAGCCAGCCAGCCAGGGCAATTACGAGGAGATGGAAAGGTTGTATGACGTTTGTCATTGCACGAACAGATTATCCGTAATATTGTCTGATAACAATACCATACGGCTCGTTCGAATATTTTCACCATACGCCCATAGCAAAAGAAACAGGAGCGCGCAGTCACCATGCCGGACACTACATCACTCGATCCTAAATGGGGCCAGCCGGATGGCACCCACGACCCCTGGGTGCTGGCCCATTTTCAGGCACTGGAATCCGATGTACTCATCACCACCGCGCCCAAGGCGGGCACGACCTGGATGCAACAGATCCTGCACCAGATGCGCAGCGGCGGTGATACGGATTTTGACAACATCGACACTGTGGTCCCCTGGCTGGAACGCCCGCGCAAGGACAAAAGCTGGCGGCAGGTGCTGGATGATTACGACACCCTGCCCCGCCCCCGCCTGTTCAAGACCCACTGCACCGCGGAGCAGACTCCGGGCATCGGTACGGCCAGCATCATTCTTACAGTGCGCGACCCACGGGAGTGCTGCGTGAGTTTTTACCACCATTTGATGAACATGACCGATTCGGCGCGCGATATAACCGGGCATCAACGTCCCGCTTCGTTTGCCGCCCATGTCGATAACTGGCTCGAGTTCGCCGCCTGGTTCCGCAACGTCAAAAGCTGGTGGCCTTACCGCGACCATGAAAAAGTGTTGCTGCTTCGCTATAAGGATCTAAAGCATGATCTTGGTGCGGGCATTGATCAGATTGCCGCATTTCTGGGTTGGGAACTTACCCCGAAACAAAAAGCAAAGGTGCTGAAATACAGTTCATTCGACTG
>Ga0316187_10004624_pt1 | contig 11930 bp, 8 predicted proteins | sample CroRivburrow1_MG_FD_204927 | JGI IMG/M metagenome (GOLD analysis project Ga0316187, IMG submission 204927) | Coastal sediment microbial communities from Maine, United States - Cross River worm burrow 1 | ecosystem: Environmental > Aquatic > Marine > Coastal > Sediment | place: USA: Maine...
AGCTGCGCGAGAGCCTCATCCAGGCCCGCAGCATCACGGCTCGCAGCGCCCGCAAGCGTCAGATCAAACATCTGGCAGGCCTCCTCCGCCGGGATGAGGAATCGGCGGTCGCCGTTCAGGCTGCGCTCGACGCCGTCGGTCGCAGCAACCGGGCCGAGCGAGACGCCTTTCGCCGCATCGAGGAGCTGCGCGACGCCCTGTGCGATCCGGACCGCTTCCGCGAGGCGATCGAGAGAGCTGCCGAGGAGCTACCCGGCCTCGACCGACCGAACGTCACTCGCCTCGCCCGAAGGGTCCACCAAACCGGCGACAAGCGAGCATCAAGAGAGATATTCCGCCACCTCCGGGCGCTGGCGGAGGCGGATGGATGATGGGTGACTGACACCCGTTGATGCTCAGCGTTTACCGTGTGAAGTCGGTGCGGCCCTGGTACAGCACCGCACTGACCACCATGGCCGTCGCCACGACCGCCAGCAGCCCGACGCGGCCGAAGACCGACCCGAGCACGATCTGGGATGCCACGAGGAAGAGGATCGCCCCGACAAAGACCGTCCAACCGACGATGGCCGCCCTGAACCGTCGCTGCCGTCGGGCCGCCGTCGCCTCCTGCGCGAGCGGCCCCATCTGCGCATACGCCCAAAACTGCACGGAGAACATGCCGAGCGTGGGTACGGTGGCGCCCTCGATCGATGCGGTTCCGACGATCATCGAGGCCAGGCCGACCCAGAGGCCGCCAAAGAGGGCGCCGAGCCCGACCAGGCATGCCGGCAGGAGGACCATGACACCTGCGAGCTGGCGGGGGGTCATGGGACCCGCCAGGAGCAGGCGGGCCCGCCGTTCCTCGGATCGGTAGCTCTGGGCGATGAAGGCCACCACCATCCCGGCGATGATCGGGAACATCCCCACGACAAAGCTCGGTACGCCATCGGTGTCTTTGACGAAGACCGTCAGTACGATCAGCAAGGTCGAGACGAACGCGGCGATGCCGAGACCCCCGAGCAGCCACGGCCGGAAGTAGATGAGCTCAGCTCGAAGTGCGTGCCACATGGTGTCCCTCCTTGAGGATCTGGACGGCGATCTCGTCGACGCTCATTCGCGAGACCTCCACAGCCTCGGCTCCCAACTCTGTGAGCCTTTGAATGGTCGCCTCCGCGTCTCGGGTGATGACCTGGTGCTCCGTCCGCACCCGGCGGTGCTCGACGACATGAGGAAGCTCCACCTCGTCGTCCTGCAACCGGAACGACACCCGGCGCCAGCTCTCGCTCAGCTCGTCCCGTCCGGTACGGAGAACGGTCTGTCCGTCACGCAGAAAGACCAGCTCGTCGGCCAGGCGGTTGATGTCCGACAACACGTGGGTCGAGTACAGCACCGCGTGCTCTCCGTCCTCGGTGATCTCCCACAACACGTCCAGGACCTCTGCCCGTACGACCGGATCGAGGCCGGCGGTGGGTTCGTCCAGAAGGAGCAATCGAGGCCCGTGCCCCAGGGCCGCCACGAGGGCGAGCTTGGTTCGGTTGCCCCGCGACAGCTTGTTCACCGGCGTACCCAGCGGCAGTGCGATCCGATCGGCAAGCCTGTTGGCGCGGTCCCGCGACCAACCGGGGAGCAACTGAGCCATGTATTCCAGGTTGCGGCCGGCGGTCCACCGCTGGAAGAACCCGTTCTCCTCGCCGACGTAGCCCACATCGCGCCGGTACTCGGTCCGCGCCGGGTGGACGTGAGCGCCGTAGACTTCGGTGCCACCCTCGTCTGGGACCATCAGGCCCGCCATGCAGTTGAGGGTGGTCGTCTTCCCGGCGCCGTTGGGCCCCACCAGGGCGAGCACGGTGCCGGGCTCGAGGGTGAGATCCAGCGGTCCCAGCTGGAATCCCGGGAAGCGCTTGACCAGCCCGCTCAGACGGGCGGCGGCGGTGGCTTCAGGCCGGCGATCACTCATCTGTCCAACCCTTCTTCAGGAGGGTGTCGAGGATGCGCCGCATGTCGGCCCTGCTCAGCCCCTCCGCGGCGGCAAAAGCCACCAGCTTCTCCAGTTTGTCGGCGAACCGCTCCTCGGCCATGGTGTTCTTCCTTCCGTTGGATATCGGTGCGACCCAGAATCCCTTGCCTCGCCGGGACTGCACCAAACCCTCACGTTCCAGGTCGTCATAAGCCCTTTGTACGGTGATGACGCTCACCCGCTGTTCCTTGGCCATGCCGCGAATCGAAGGCAGCGCGGCTCCGCCGTCCAAGTCTCCGGTCAGGATCTTCGCCCGGATCTGACGGGAGACCTGGGCGTGCAGCGGTTCGTCGGTGAGATCCGACAGGTTGAGTATCACGACGTCACCCGACGTCACGCGGCGCCAGCATCGCCGCCGTCCAGTCGTCCTCGGGCACGCGACCGGAGCGCTGCTGAACCCTGTCGAATAGACCGGACAGCCATGATGAGAGCGATCCGGTTGAAGATTCCTGGCCGAGCATGGACTCCAGAGCCCCATAGCCCAAAGGCTCACCGGCTGCGTCACGCGCCTCGGGCAGACCGTCGCTGAGAAGGAGGAGCCGGTCGTCGGCTTCGATTTTCACCGTTCGGGACGCGTATGCGACCTCCTCACGTACACCCAACGGGAGGCGCGGACCCGGTACCGAGAGAGCTTGAGGAGGTTTGGCTGGAACCATCAGATATGGATCCGGCGCACCGGCATTGGCCAGTTCCACAAGCCCCTCGGACGGGCGATACCGCGCCAGCGCCAGAACCACGAACTCGCGCGGACCCAACTCGAGCGCGAGCCGACGGTTGAGGTGACCCAACGCCTCGGCGACGCCGCCCTCTGCGGTGACAAAAGGCAGCATCGCCTTCACCGATGCCATGATGAGGCTGGCGGCGAAACCCTTTCCGGCCACATCGGCCACCACTACGTCGACGCTGCCGTCGGGGTGACGCAGGATGTCGTAGAAGTCTCCCGCCACCACCCGTGCCGGCAGGCAGCGGGCCGCCACCTCCCAGCCGGGACCGGCCACCTCGGAAGGGGGCAGCAGACGGCGCTGGACATCGCGAGCCATCTCCAGCTCACGCCGTCCGAGCTCCTGCGCCACCAACTTCTCGAGCTGCAGCCGTTCCACGAGGTCGCGCCGGTGCTCGGGGCCGAGCTCCGCCACCGTGAAGTCGCCCGCGGTCTCCCCGGTGAGGAGACCATCGGCGGCGAGGAGCTCGTAGGCGGCCTCGACCGTGGACGGCGCCACCCGGTATTGGCGGGCCAGCTGGCGGTGGTTGGGCAGGGCTTCGCCCGCCGCAAGTTCGCCGCGCGCGATGCGATCGCGGAGCTGACGGACGATCTGCTCGCGCAGGGGTTCCGGGTCCCCGGGGGCCAGGTGAAGGAGCAGTGAAAGTGCATTACTGTTCATATACGATATATACAGTATGTCCCCATCCATGACTTGTCAAGTGAGCCTCGCCGTAGACCCCCGATGACTCATGGCATCCCTTCTTTCTGCGGGGCCAAGGCTCCGCCAATCACGCAAGACTCCCCGCCGGGTTTCGGCGATCGTCTTCGGCATTCGCTGGCTGTTAAGTAATCTCAAATCGCTGACTCATTCCAGCGCGGCGCCAAAGAACGTGCGTCACAAACCGAGCACGGATTTTTTTGTAGCATCGATGAATGAAGTATCCACCGATTTTCTGGCTCGCAGTTCGATCGATCCCTGTCGTATGGATCATGGTGTGCTGCCTGATGGCCGGGTCGCCTCTGGGGGCCGACTGCACGCCGACGGGGCCCGAGGTCGCCGGCAACTCCATCGACGAGGACTGCGATGGCTGGCTCGGCACCGGTCACGCATTCGATCTGCGGGCCGAGCACCCGCGGGTGCTGCTCACCCCCGATCTCCTCCAGTCGACCATCGAGCGCATGAGCGGGCCGGCGGCGCGAGAGCCCTACCAGACCTGGTTTCAGCTGGTGCGTGGCCGTGAAGACTCCAACCAGGATGTGGATCTGGTCAATCTGGCGCTCATCTATCTGGCGACCGGAGATCCCGTCTATCTCGGCCGCTTCCTCGCGCGCCGACCCACGACGGGCGTTCCGGGAGCCGAAGAACTCTTCGCCGTCGACATCCTGTGGGAGGAGATTCCCGACGCCGACAAGCTCAACATCATGGCCAGGGTGTCGGCCGAGGACAACCCCTGGTACTGGGCGTCCATCAGCCAGTCAAACTCCGATCCTGACGACGTGGGATGGGGTTACCACAGTGCCTACGGCGTCCACCGGGCGCTCGCCTACGCCGGTGCGTTCGCCCTCAGCCCGATCCTCGAGAGTCCGCCGGTGGTCAACAACCCCACCGTCTACAACCGGTTCAACACCCTCAACTACCTCAACGTGGTCGACAAGGAACTCAGCTCGGTCGGCCACTTTCATCAGATCGAGAACCGCGTCGCCGGCGACTCGAGTCACAACAGCGCGCTCCCGGGAAGCCCGGGTGGGATGTACGACAACTTCGGCTACGACCAGAGCGAAGAGGCGCGCAGCATCTACGTCCTGTCCGAGTTTCTGATGCTCACCGATGAGGACCGCTTCACCGACATGCTCCACGATCGCCACCGCGGCACCTTCTACCAGAACTTGCAGTACCCACACCATTCGAGCTTCGCCGACACCGATCGCTGGTGCCGGCGGGCCGGCACCGAGACCCACGAGGGGGCCCGGATCTGGTTCACCCGGACCGGCGCCTGGCAGCCGCTGCACGACGCCGTCGCCCTCACCGCCAACCTCTACCAGGACCCGCGCATGCAGCACTACTTCAGCGAGGGCAGGCAACGGGTTCTGTGCGGGCCGCCGTACGGCGGCATGTGGTGGGATCTGATCTTCTTCGACGACGCCCTCGCCACCGACCCGCCGAACACCAACCCCACAGCCATGTACTTCAACGGCCCCGGGTTGGTGAGCATGCGCGAGGACTGGAGCAACGACGCCCTCTTTGCGGTCTTTGTGGCCGGCGAGGGCATCAGCCGCCGCTACGAGGACGCCAACAGCTTTCTGCTCCATCGCAAGACCGACATCGTGCCCCACGCCGGCGCCCGCATCCGTTTCAACGCCGACAACGACAAGCACCACTGGTACCACGTGCGGAGCATCTGCAAGAACACCCTCAAGGTCTTCGACCCGGCCGAGACCTTCGACATCGAACCGGGCGGCGCCGTCGGATCGCTCCACTCGGGACCGCCGCTGGTCGCCAGCGACAACTTCGGGGGGCAGATCTTCGAGACTCCGATCAGCGCCTACGACGGCTGCTTCAGCACCTCGGGATGCGGCAGCGGGATCGCCCGCTACGATTGCAGCGGTTTCCCGCTCGGTGTTTGCGAGACCGCCGATGTCCTGAGGTTCGAGCACGTCGCGAACGAATACACCTACACCGTTGGGGACGGCGCCGCGGCCTACACCCGAAAGATCGACCTCTTCGAGCGCGAGTTCGTCTACCTGCGGCCGGATGTGGTCGTGGTTTTCGACCGCGTCCGTTCGGTCGATCCGAGCTTTGTGAAGTCGTGGACCCTGCACACCGTGCCGAAACCAGTGGCGAGCACGACACCCATCGACACCGGCCTCGGGATGAGCCGGCACCTCGACGAGGGCCGTATCACCATGGATCACCCGCTCACCGTCACCTCCCTCGACATCCTCCTGCCCCAGAGCAACCGGACGACTATCCGCGGCGGCGACACCATCCTCGGCCGGGGGCCGCTTCGGGGCGGACAGCCGATTCCGGGGGCCGCAGTTCAGAATCTCGACGTGCCCCGCTGGCTCGAGCTTTTCGCAGTCGGACCCGATGTCGAGGGCGAGGTCGTGATCCAGGGCGATGCCCTCGAGGGAACGGGGATCAGCGAGATCGTCACCTTTGACGGTACGGTTCAGACCACCGTCACCGGATCGCCGACGACCATGACCACGACCACCCTCCACGACGCCGGGCAGCACTGGTACACCGACGAGTGGGCCGGGCATGTCCTGCGTCTGCGGGGCGGCGCGTCCGGCGATGTTGTCATCACCGGCAACGATGAGACCACCCTCTTCGTCGCGGGAGGGTACGATCCCTCCGGTGTCTGGGGCTACTACGTTCTGCGCCCGCTGGCCAACACCGACAACCACTGGATCCGCATCGACAGCGTGACCACCGCCGACATGGACGTGGACGATTTCACCATCTCGGTGCCGCACTATTTCGACGCCCTCAACGCCGCCGGTGATCTCCACTCCTTCTCACCGCGCACCGATGGCGCCGATGACGGCTATGGGAAGAGCCCGGACATCGGCCAGTGGACCATCGAGGTCGAGGCGACCGCACCGCGACTGCTCGACAACTTTCTGCACGTCTTCAATCTCGTCGATCCCGGTGTGGCCAAGGTCGAGACCGAGCTCGTCACCGGCGCCGGTGTCAGCGGCGCGCGGGTCGGCGGCTGGTTGGTGCTCTTCTCCAATGACGAGTCCGAGATCACCGAGGGCGATGTCGCCCTGACCGTCGACGAGGACACTTCGGTCCTGCTCACCGATCTCGTCTCCGACACCGACTACACCTGGGAGTTCACCGGGACGCGGTTGCGCTGGACCAGCAACGGGGGGGCCGGTGCCTCCGTCCGTTCCTCGGACCAGGGCACTGCACGGTTCGAGCTGACCGGAGCGATCATCTTTGCCGACGGATTCGAGTCCTCCGACACATCCGCCTGGGGTTCGACCACGCCGTGACGGTTTCACCAACGCCTGGGTCAACTCCGCCGGACGGTTCGCTGGTGGGAAGGGCTCCTGGATTGCATCCGCCAGGCGAGGCTATCTCGATATCATTCTCAACGCCGCCGGCGCCGACGACGGCGACAACGACCCCCCGGATCCCAGATACTGGGACCTCTTCGGCAAGCTCGGTTTTGCGCCCAGTCCGTCGCACTCGCTCTCACTGGCATTCCTGGCGGCCGACGACGACCTCATCTTCAGAGAGGACGACGAGGACGATACCGATGATCCCGTCTTTCGGCGTGAGCTACGAGTTCTGAGCCTCGACCCGCCGTTTGATCTCGCCCGCCATCGCCTCGAACTCGGGGTCGCCCCGAAGTGAATCGAGGTCGGTGTCCGACTCGACGCCGTACCACGACCAACCCGTGTCGAGGGCCAGCTGGAGATGACCCAAAGCTCCGCGACGATCACCCTCCAGGGCATCGATGCACGCCAGGTTGTAGTACGCCGCTCCCAGCCGCCGAGCCCTCGCGCCGAGAGCTCGGACTTGGATCTCGAGACTGCGCTCGTTGAGTTCGCGCGCGCGGGCCATGTCGCCGAGCGCGTACTCGTGGTAACCGAGGCCGCTCAGCGCGATTGCCGTCTCGATGTGGTCCGGCCCATACGCCTGTTCCGCGATGGTGATGTTGCGTTCGAACATCCGCCTTGCGGCGGCCTCCTCGCCGAGATCGCGTAACAGATGCGCGTAAGGGCGAAGGACCCACACGAGATCCGGGTGGTCGACCCCTAGGGCATTCTCGCGATTCTCCATGGCTCGCTGGAACATGGCCCTCGCCTCCTCGAGTTCACCATCTGCGACCTTCGCCACCGCGAGCCGCGTCAAAGACATGGACACGGCGTTGCTCTCGGCGCCGAGCGCCTTTTCCTGAATCGCCATCGCCCGCTCCTGCATGGAGCGGGAGGTGGCGCGGTCTCCGAGAAACTCATAGCTCAGAGCCAGATCGTGCAGCGCCCAACCGACGGCGGTGTTGTCCGGACCCAGACGCGTTTCCCGGATCGCCAACACCCTTTGATCGAGCTCACGCGCCTGGGCGTTTTCCCCCAGTTCCCGCAGAATGATGGCCTTGTTGAAAAGCGGGTTGGTCACGGCAAGTCCATCGGCGCCGTAGTGGCTCTCGAGATTGACCACCGCACGATCGCAGAAACCGATCGCCTCGCGGTAGTCACCCAACCTCCAGTGCGCATAGCAGATGTTCGACAGGGTGTTTCCGACCGCGCCGTGATCCAGCCCGACCGATCCTTCGTAGACCTCGATGGCCCGCTCGAGAATACCCAGGCCCTCCTGATAGTCCCCCATGAGCATCGTGGCGGATCCGAGGATGTCCAAGCTGTCACCGACCCACGGATGATCACCCCCGAGCTCGGCGAGTCTCGTTTGGAACGCCTCTTCCAACAGCGGGCGGGCCTTGGAGAACTCTCCCAGTCCCATGTAGACCCGGCCGATGAGGTCCTTGAGGTGGGCCGCGACGAGGGGTTGGCCCTGGAGGGTCTCGTCGATCTGCGCGGCGCCACGGTCGAGGATCTCGTCGATGGACTCGGTGTGGCCGTAGGTTCCGGTCGGGTTCAGACCGCCGAAGATCCCGGTCATAAATTGAATCACCTGCTGGGAAGCCCGGGCTTCACGCTTCGCCCGCACCATTCCGACACCGGTTCCGATGGTGCCGAGGATCAGCGCCGTCAAAACCAGGGTGGCGGTGGCGACCGCCACGCGGTTGCGGCGAACGAACTTGCCGAGCCGGTAGGCGGTGCTTGGGGGACTCGCCTCCACCGGTTCGTTCGTCAGATGGCGCATCACATCCGCGGCCAGCTCCATGGGCGTCGAGTAACGCCGTGTCCGGTCCTTCTCGAGGGCCTTCATGACGATCCAGTCGAGATCGCCCTTGAGCTCCCGCACCAGATTCGTCGCGCTGGTCCGCCGGCGCTTTGCGGCCACTTCAGATTCCTGTTCGCGACCGGTCAGCCGGGTCGACGGGCGTGGCGGATCCTCTTCGCGGATCCTGCGCCGCATTTCGTCGAATCCAGCTCCCCGGAGAGTAGTGGAGTCAAAGGGCTGGGCCCCGACCAGCAGCTCATAGAGCACCACACCGAGCGAGTAGACATCGGTCCGGGTGTCGATGTCGAGACCGGTCATCTCGGCCTGTTCGGGGCTCATGTACTCCGGGGTGCCGATCCACTGACCGAGCTCGGTGAAGACGGTCCGTTCAGTGAGCCGCTGGGAGGTCGCCTTGGCGATTCCGAAGTCGATGATCTTGGGGATCGGCTGGTCATCCTGGATCGTCACCAACACATTCGAAGGTTTCATGTCACGGTGGATCACCCCGCGCTGGTGGGCGTGTTGCACACCCTTGCACACCTGGATGAAGATCTTCAGACGTTCTTCAGTGCTCAGCCTGTGGGTGTCGCAATAGTCGGTGACAGGAATGCCCTTGACGTACTCCATGGAGAAGTACGGGCGACCGTTCTCGGTCATTCCGGCGTCGTAGACCTTGGAGATGTTGGGGTGATTCATCAGTGCGAGCGCCTGCCGCTCGGACTCGAAACGGGCCAGGACCTCCTTGCTGTTCATCCCCCACTTGATGACCTTGAGGGCCACGCGGCGCTGAACCGGCTTGGTCTGCTCGGCCTCGTAGACCTCCCCCATTCCCCCTTCGCCGATTTTCTGCAAGACCTTGTAGCTGGAGATGGACTCGAGATCGCCAAGCGCCGTTGTCGACACAGCAGGGCCGTGCGTCGTCTCCGCCTCGTGGTAGCCCAGAAGCTCCTGGACTTCGTCGGCGAGGGCCTCATCCGATCCGCACTCTCGCTGGAGATATTCCCGGCGTTCCTCGGGCGGCAGCTCGGACGCCGCGATGAAGAGCTCCTTCACCCTCGCATGACCCTCGGATGTCACTGGTCCTCCTCCCTCCGGGACAGCTCTCGTTTCAACCACGCGCGGGCGTGCGCCCAATCCCCCTCGACGGTGCGTTTCGAAACCTCGAGAATCAGCGCCACCTCGGGCACCGTCAACCCGCCGAAGAACCGCAGCTCGACGATTCTGGCCTGTCGGGGGTCGAGCTCGGCCAGACGATCGAGGCTCTCGTTCAACGCCAACAGATCCTCGGCATCGAGCTCTCGCCCGCCAAAGGGCGTCAATCCATCGGCCAGGGTGACTCTTTGCCGGCCGCCGCCGCGCTTGGCGCGCCCCTTGCCGCGCGCATGATCGATGAGCAGATGCCGCATCACCTTCGCACCGACAGCGAAGAAGTGAGTCCTGCCCTGCCAGTCCACCTTCGATTGATCCACCAACTTGATATACGCCTCGTGGACCAGTGCGGTTGGCTGCAATGTGTGGCCGGGGCGCTCGCGGCTCAAATAGCGTCTGGCAAGCATGCGAAGCTCGTCATAGACATGAGGCAGGAGGTCTTCAGCCGACGCGCGATCCGAACCCCCGGCTTCCTTGAGACGGGAAACGATCTCGGTCACCTCTGTTTCGCGATCCTCAGCCATTTCGCTCCTTGGGTATCGAGGACTCATTGTGGCATGGCGTCGCCGCATTCTCCTCCGCGAGCCGGGACGGGCAGGCGGCGGCGCCCACGCGCCACGTTCGAGCACGATCCCTGATTGTCGGGATCGGCACCCGAGGTCATGGCTGCCGGGCGGCACCCCTTCTCCCGGTCGCCCGCCGTGGCGCCGGGGCGGGTCGGGGTCTCTTCGACTCGATGTAGTCCTCGATCAATCTCTCGAGCAGGGGAAGTGGGAGCCGGTTGTGAAGCAGCACCGCCCGGTGGAACTCCTTGATGTCGAAGCGCTCGCCGAGCTCGTCCATGGCGTGCTGGCGGAGCTCGAGGATCTTCATCATCCCGGTCTTGTAGGCCGTGAAGTACCCGACGTAGTAGAGATAGAGGTCGATCTGTTGGGAGGCCAGCCCGGGCGTCGCGCCCACGGTTTCGATGTAGTAGTCGATGGCCCTTTGTCGACTCCAGCGTTTGGCGTGGAGACCCGTGTCGACGACCAGGCGGGCCGCCCTCAGGAGCTCCCACTGCAAGCGACCCAGCTCGCTGTAGAGGTCGTCGTCATACCAGCCCATCTCCATGGCCAGGTACTCGGCGTACAGGGCCCATCCCTCGACGAATGCGGTGTAGAACCCACCGCCCTTGGTGAACAGAGGCACGTCCTGTTCGTTCCCGATGGAGATCTGAAAGTGGTGGCCGGGAACGGCTTCGTGGTAGGCGATGGTCCGCATCCAGTACCGGTAGCTGTCGGTCTGGTTGCCGATGTAGTAGGCCCCGGGCCGCGACCCGTCCAGGGACCCGGAGACGTAGAAACCGCCTCCCTGTCCACCGATGACGATGACTTCGGTCTCAGGCGCAATGTCGAAGATCTCGGTGATGTCCGCCTGGGCCTGTCTGATGAATCCTTCGTTGAGGGCGACGATCTGCCCGGCCGGTACGACCCCGGAGTCGACGGCGACCCGATCGTAGAGCTCGGCAAAGGTTCCGTTGCTGGGATACCCCAGGCTGTCGAACGCGTCCCGAATCTCACCTCGGATCCGCTGGACCTCATCCAGACCGGTTTGGTGGATCTCATCGGAGCTCAGATCGGTGGTGGTGTGGTGACGAACGCGAGAGGCGTAGAAGGCATCGCCGTCCGGAAGCTGCCAGACCCCGTTCATGGCCGGAGCGTGTGGGATCTGTTCATCCAACTTGGCGGTGAGCGCCTGATAGGCGGGGATGACATTGCCCTTGATGGTGATCTCGGCCTCGGAGAGAAGATTCTGTCGTTCGGCCGGGCTGATCTCATCGATCATCGCGATCTTCGCGGCGAAGTTCGTGTAAAAGGAGAGGTCGGTGGCGGTGCCCGGCACGATGCCCCGGATTGCATCGGCCGCGCGCTGAAGCATCTCAGCCGGAGCGAGGATCCCCCTCGCCTCACTGTCCTCCAGATTCTGGATGAGGCACCCGAACTGGTCATCGACCTTTCTGAGGCGTGCAATGTAGTCCTTGGCATTGATCAGGGTTTCCAGCGGGTGCTCATCCTCGAGGAATCGAAAGAGTTCGTTCTGCCGGCTGAAGCCGTGGGTCACCGGATAGAAGTGATACATGTAGTCGTGTTCCGCAGCCCAGCCGGCGAGAATCCAGGAGTAGGAGTCATAGCTGATCTGCTGCTCATAGCTCAGTCCATCGCGCGCATAGGTCAACAGGATCTGTA
>Ga0316187_10004625_pt1 | contig 11929 bp, 9 predicted proteins | sample CroRivburrow1_MG_FD_204927 | JGI IMG/M metagenome (GOLD analysis project Ga0316187, IMG submission 204927) | Coastal sediment microbial communities from Maine, United States - Cross River worm burrow 1 | ecosystem: Environmental > Aquatic > Marine > Coastal > Sediment | place: USA: Maine...
CTGCTTATTCGGTCAAATGCCGTATCGGCGCAGCAATGGTTGCGGATGCAGAAAAGCGTGGCCTGCTCAGCCCAGGCAAACATATTGTTGAACCAACTAGTGGAAATACAGGAATTGCTCTAGCTTTCGTTGCTGCCGCGCGTGGCATTCCGCTTACGTTGACCATGCCAGAAACCATGAGCATTGAACGACGCAAGTTGTTAGTCGCTTTTGGTGCAAAACTGATGCTTACCGAGGGCGCAAAAGGGATGGGTGGTGCAATAGCCAAGGCTGAAGAAATCGCCGCTTCTGATAATAAATACGTGTTGTTGCAACAATTCAAAAATCCCGCCAACCCTGCAATTCACGAACAGACTACTGGCCCGGAAATTTGGAATGATACTGATGGTAATATTGATATCTTTGTATCGGGTGTAGGCACTGGTGGCACGCTCACTGGTGTTTCGCGCTACATAAAAAATTCCAAGGGCAAGGCCATTACAACGGTTGCCGTAGAACCTTCTGCCAGTCCTATCCTTACGCAGAAGCGTGCCGGTGAAGAATTGAAGCCGGGTCCGCACAAAATTCAGGGCATCGGTGCAGGCTTTGTACCAGATAATCTGGATATGTCGATGGTAGATGAGGTAGAACAGGTCAGTAATGAAGATGCAGTGCTATATGCACGACGTTTGGCCAAAGAAGAAGGAATACTTTCAGGTATTTCCTGTGGTGCGGCAGTGGCAGCAGCTGTACGTCAGGCACAACATCCTGAGAATGCAGGTAAGACAATCGTCGTGGTGCTACCCGACTCCGGCGAACGTTACCTCAGTTCAATACTGTTTGACGGGATGTTCGATGAGAAGGGGGTTGCGTCATAGTTTTATACTGCAACCATATACCTTATTATTAATTACTCAATTATCTTACTTCTCAACACTTTGAGTTTCCCGCGCTGATTTTTACTATCAACTCGTCTTCTTATTGAGTTACGTGTCGGTTTGGTTGCAACGCGCAGCTTTTGTGTGATGGTCGCGCTTTTAAGTAATACCACCAGGCGAGTTAGCGCATCCTCCCGGTTCTTTTCCTGGCTTCGATGGCGCTGTGCTTTAATGATAATTACGCCGTCGCTGGATATGCGCTTGTCTGATGACTTTAGAAGCTTCTCCTTATAGTCACTAGGTAATGATGATGTGTAAATATCAAAGCGTAAATGGATTGCGCTTGAGACCTTGTTGACGTTTTGACCGCCTGCACCCTGTGCCCGAATGGCGCGTAATTCGATCTCGGTATCAGCAATAAAAATATTGTCGGTTATTTGTAGCATTGATGCTTGATCAACATTATTTTATTTGTGGCGAGGGGCAAGAAGCAGACAATCTTTAATTGTCAGGATTAGCCCAGCTTTCCAAATATTTGCTTTAAGAAATTTCCCGTTACACTCTGCTTATTTTTCGCGATGCTTTCTGGTGAACCCTCTGCGATGATGCGGCCACCACCATTGCCACCTTCAGGACCAAGGTCGATCACCCAATCTGCAGTTTTGATCACATCGAGATTATGCTCGATGATTACCACGGTATTACCTTGATTGCGTAGTTTATGGATTACTTTGAGCAGCATTGCAATGTCATGGAAATGTAGGCCGGTGGTTGGTTCGTCCAATATATACAACGTTCGTCCGGTGTCACGTTTGGAGAGTTCCAGAGAAAGCTTGACGCGTTGGGCTTCACCACCAGATAAGGTGGTAGCTGATTGACCCAATGAAATATAGCCCAAACCAACATCAAGTAGCGTTTTCAGTTTGCGAGCGATTATTGGTACAGGCGCAAAAAACTCATGCGCCTGTTCTACCGTCATCTGTAATATTTGATGGATGTTTTTACCTTTGTAAAGCACTTCCAGCGTTTCACGATTGTAGCGCTGACTGTGGCATACGTCGCAGGGTACATATACATCAGGCAAGAAATGCATCTCGACTTTGATCAGGCCATCACCCTGGCAGGATTCACAACGACCGCCCTTGACGTTGAATGAGAATCGCCCTGGACCATAGCCACGTTCGCGTGATGCGGGTACGCCTGAAAACAATTCGCGGATTGGAGTAAACAGGCCAGTGTAAGTGGCAGGATTTGAACGAGGTGTACGACCAATAGGACTTTGATCGACGTTAATTACCTTGTCAAAGAATTCCTCTCCGCTGATGTCTGAGAAAGGTGCCGGCTCCTTATTGCTCCCGTATAGATGCTTTGCCACTGCAGGATATAAGGTGTCATTAATTAGTGTCGATTTGCCTGAGCCAGATACGCCTGTCACGCAAACCATCAGGCCCACTGGTAGATTCAGAGTTACCTGTTTTAGGTTATTCCCACTTGCATTTACAATTTGTAGCATCCGCTTTGGGTCAGGAGCTAGATATTTTTTGGGCATTGCAATGCTGCGACGCCCAGTCAGATAATCGGCGGTCAATGACTTTTCATCAAGGCATATATCATCCGGTGTGCCTTGTGCTACGATCAATCCGCCATGCTCGCCAGCTCCTGGTCCCATATCCACAACGTAATCGGCAGCACGGATTGCCTCTTCATCGTGTTCCACTACTATCACACTATTACCCATATCACGCAGTTTCTTAAGCGTGTCCAGTAGGCGATCATTGTCTCGTTGATGTAAACCGATAGAAGGCTCATCCAATACATACATCACCCCAGTTAAACCAGAACCGATCTGCGACGCTAGCCGGATGCGCTGTGATTCTCCACCGGATAAAGTTTCAGCAGAACGCTCCAGTGATAGATAATCTAGTCCAACATTGTTAAGAAAGGTCAAGCGACTGGAAATTTCGTTGATTATCCTTTCTGCAATAGCCTGCTTGCTGCCGTCAAGCTTCAACTTCTTAAAGAAAGTAAGTGCCTGCTTCAGCGGCAGGGCACTGATCTCATATATATTCTGCTCTGAAACCCGCACATGGCGAGCTTCCAGACGTAAACGTGTGCCCTTGCATTCTGGACAAGTACAGCTGTTTTGATATTTAGCCAGTTCCTCGCGTACGGTGGGTGAATCTGTCTCCTTATAGCGACGCTCCAGATTATTGGCAATACCTTCAAAAGCGTGCTTGCGCAATATTGGTTTGCCACGTTCGTTTATATATTGAAATTCGATTTCGGCTTTACCGCTGCCATACAGAACGACATCCTGAACATATTCCGGCAAACTCTCAAAAGACTGTTCGATATCGAAGTTGAAATGTTTGGCGAGTCCCGCGAGTAATTGGTGATAAAACTGATTGCGTCTGTCCCAGCCCTTGATAGCACCGGAACTCAGTGACAGCATAGGGAAGGCTACGATTCGTTTGGGATCAAAAAAGCTGATATTACCCAATCCATCACACTTTGGACAAGCACCCATAGGATTGTTGAAAGAGAATAGGCGTGGTTCCAGTTCCGGTAAAGAATAGCTACAAATCGGGCAGGCAAATTTTGCTGAAAAAAGGTGCTCCTTATCAGTATTCATTTCTACAGCCACTGCACGTCCTTCGGCGTGACGCAGTGCAGTCTCGAAAGACTCAGCCAAGCGCTGCTTGGATTCCACATTAACCTTTAGCCTGTCTACAACAATTTCAACGGTGTGCTTCTTGGTCTTTTTCAATGCGGGCAGTGCATCGATCTCATACACTTTGCTGTTGATGCGCAGTCTAGTAAATCCTTGGGCACGCAGTTCGTCAAATAGATCTACCTGTTCGCCCTTGCGTTCCACCACTAGTGGCGACAAAATCATGATGCGCGTACCTTCCGGCAATTCAAGCACATGATCCACCATCTGGCCTACACTTTGTGCCTGCAGCGCTAAATCGTGTTGCGGGCAATATGGTTCACCTGCCCGTGCAAACAGTAAACGCAGGTAATCATGTATCTCCGTAACAGTGCCGACAGTGGAACGGGGATTGTGTGACGTTGCCTTCTGTTCGATGGCAATGGCAGGGGATAAGCCTTCGATCATGTCCACATCCGGTTTTTCCATCAGCTGCAAAAACTGACGCGCATAGGTGGAAAGAGACTCTACGTAGCGCCTTTGTCCCTCGGCATACAATGTGTCAAATGCGAGTGAGGACTTACCAGAGCCGGATAAGCCAGTGATTACCACTAATTTATGACGCGGTAGATCAAGGTTGATGTTCTTTAAATTGTGGGTGCGAGCACCACGAACGCGTATTTCTTCCATGCAAACCAAACCGATTGAGGCGACCTGACAATATACGCGATTTTTTATGCTTTCCCAAATCAAAGCTACCGTTATGATTAAATCGGGAGTGACAAAATAAATAGTACAAACTTTACGTGTATTATTGATATGAGTAGATTGTGCGTATTAAGTATGCTCAAGGGATAAACAGTGAACAATATAAATTTAATCCTGATGATGAAGTAGAAATCAAATGAAAGTACTGGAGAGAATAAAACGGCAAGAGGATTGATTTGGTCAGAAACAGACATTTTTAAAGTGACACTTTAGAAGTTTATGGCATGGAAAATATAGGAAAATATTCAATTATTAAAGAGTTGGGGCGTGGTGCAACTAGCAAGGTATTCCTTGCTATTGATCAATTCAATAATCAGGAAGTCGCACTCAAGTTGTTTGAGTTTAATTTGGGGGATAAGGCAAGTGCAAAGGTGTTCAATAAGCTATTACTTATTGAGGCTTCTCTGGTAGGAAAATTACTTCATCCGCACATTATTAAAATGTTTGATGCTGTGTTGAATGATGAACTTAGTTACATCGTGATGGAGTATGTTGATGGTGGTGCGCTGGAAAAATATACTAAGATGGAGCGGTTGCTCCCTTTTTCCACTGTTGCAGAAATCATGTACAAGTGTTGTAAGGCATTGGAATATGCACAAACCCAAGGTGTAATCCATCGTGATATCAAGCCTGCCAACATTCTGTTGCAGGGAGATAGTGATATCAAACTCACCGATTTCGGTTCGGCAATTGTCGAAAATAATGAGAGCACACAGGTCAGCGGGGTGGGCTCTCCTGCATACATGTCACCTGAGCAAATTGGTGGACTGTCGTTGACGCATCAAACTGACATCTATTCGCTTGGTGTGACGATGTATAAATTACTCACAGGTAGATTACCGTTCGAGGCGAGTACCAACACCACTCTGTTTTATCAGATAGTGCATGGAGATCCATCACCCCCCAAGGATTTTAGGCCTGATATTCCAGAAGAGCTGGGTGCTATCGTTCAGCGTGCGACCCAGAGGGATTTATCACTGCGCTACCAAACATGGGGAGAGTTTGCTCAAGATTTGACAACATTCTTTACCTGTATGCCAATTGCACAGACCGGAATTTATGATACGGAGAAATTTAGTACTTTGCGTACGCTTTCGTTTTTTGAGAGTTTTAGTGATATAGAATTATGGGAAGTGTTGCGCTTCAGTAAGTGGCATAAAGAAAACAAGGGTAAATCTATCCTCAATGAGGGAGATCATGGGGATGCGTGCTTCATCGTGGCTAATGGAATAGTCAAGGTACGCAGGAAAGGCCAAGTGTTGAATTTTCTGCATAAGGGAGATTGTTTCGGTGAAATAAAACGCTTTCCTGGTGGTGTTTTATCACGTACCACAGCAGTAGAAGCAGGAACAGATGTCACACTGGTTGAAGTCAATCTGGATACGCTGGAAAAGGCATCATCAGAATGCCGTTTCCGATTTGAAGACGCTTTCTTGCGTATTCTGTTAAAGCGCCTGGATGTTGCAAATGCACGTATTTCAAATTTGATGGGGCAGCAATTTGACAAGACAAGTGTTGGTAAACGAGTCGACTGAATTTTTTCATCTCAACCATTGACTTCGTTGCGGATCAATATGAACAAGTCATAAATGCAACTGAAGTACACAGGCAATAAATACATGAAAAATCTATCTAATAACATTACTGAGTCTTCCAGTCTGCTACGTAAGATTGCCGCTATTATTGCGACCGCAGTGCTGATTGGTTTTGCTTTGATGTTTTCAATGTTGTTTATAGCAGTTGCCTTATCTGCTGGTGTAGTAGTCTGGAGCTATCTTTGGTGGAAAACCCGTAATCTGCGAAAACAAATGCGAAATTTTCATCCTGCAGATGAAGCGATCAACGGTGAAATTATTGAGGGTGAAATAATAGAAGGTGAGGTTATAGAGCGTGATATTCGATAATAATCCCCCACTTCGCATAACTCTGTCAGATGTGTCTCGACCTGTTAAAATGCGCGACTTTTATTGCTTCTGAAAACTTCCATGCAAGAATCCATATCTGAATCCATGACTCCGGCGGAACGCCGTGCTAGCACCGGCTTAGCCGGTATTTATGCACTACGTATGCTTGGCTTGTTCATTATCCTGCCAGTGTTTGCGCTATATGCAGAGGAATTGCCCGGTGGTGAGAGTCATTTACTGATGGGTATTGCCTTGGGTGCTTATGGGCTGACCCAGGCGATTTTACAAATCCCCGCTGGCTGGATGTCTGACCGTTACGGGCGCAAGCCAGTAATTTACATCAGCCTGATTCTGTTTGCGCTGGGCAGTTTTATTGCTGCCTATGCTGGCGATATCTATTGGGTGATTATCGGGCGAGTTGTGCAGGGCGCGGGCGCATTAAATGCAGCAGTGATGGCGTTAACTGCCGACCTGACCCGGGAGGAGCATCGTACCAAGGCAATGGCGATGATCGGTATTACCATCGGTATTACGTTCTCGATCTCGATGGTATTGTCACCAATGCTCAATAGTTTGATTGGTGTGCCTGGTATCTTTGCAATGACGGGGGTGCTGGCATTGCTGGCGATGGGTGTAGTTAAATGGGTGATTCCCGAACCGGCGATCACTCGTTTTCACAGTGACTCAGGAGCAAGCAGTAAACGTTTTGGTGATGTGCTGCGGAACAAGGATTTGCTGCGTCTTGACTTTGGCATTTTCTCACTACATGCGATTTTGATGTCGGTGTTCATGCAGGTGCCGTTTGTGCTGGAGAATAATGGGTTAGAAGTAGCTCATCACTGGTATATTTATTTGCCAGTAATGCTAATCGCTTTCTTCTTGATGGTTCCCCCCATCATCATTGCGGAGAAAAAGGCCAAGATGAAACAGATATTCGTGTTGGCTGTGGGGTTGGCAATGGTGGGTCAAGTACTGTTGATGTTTGCTCAGAATAGCTTATGGGGCGTGGCTTTCGCGTTATTAGTATTTTTTACGGCATTCAACGTGCTGGAAGCTACGTTGCCTTCCATGATTAGCAAAATCGCACCTTTGTCAGCCAAAGGTACGGCAATGGGTGTATATAGCAGCGTACAGTTTTTAGGTGCATTTTGTGGCGCAACCGTCGGTGGTGCGTTAATGCAGTATGTGGGTGGCGATGCGGTGTTTGTGTTCGCGATTGTGCTGTTGTTGTTGTGGTTGATCATTTCCTTCAGCATGAATGCCCCGGCTGCGGTGAGTACCAAGATGTATCACCTTGAAGAGATGACTGGCGCGCAAGGCGTACTATTGGAACATCAACTAGCGGAATTGCAGGGCGTGCGCGAAGTGATGGTGGTGGCTGCAGAGAATATGGCTTGCCTCAAGGTGGATATGAAGGGGTTTGATAGAGACGCCGTAGAACAACTTGTGATGAAGGGAGCATGATATGTCAGTAAATAAAGTGATATTGGTAGGGCGTCTTGGAAAAGATCCGGAAACACGTTATATGACAAGTGGCGAAGCAGTGACTAACTGCACACTGGCAACTTCTGAAAATTGGAAGGACAAAAGTGGTGAGAAGCAGGAAAGGACCGAGTGGCATAACCTGGTGTTCTATCGTCGTTTAGCCGAAATTGCCGGGGAATATCTGAAAAAAGGCTCGCAGATATATGCCGAGGGTAAGCTACAAACACGCAAATGGCAGGACAAGGAAGGCAGAGACCGCTATACCACCGAGATTGTGGTCAATGAAATGACCATGTTGGGTGGAAGGTCTTCTGGTGCGGGTAGTTTCGAAGTGGTGGAAAACAAGACTGACCGCAGCAGCGCAGAACCTGCGAAGGCAGCGCCAGCCGCAGCTAAAAGTTCAGGGAGTAGTTTCGATAATTTTGATGACGACATTCCTTTTTAGCGGATACCTTCGATAATACTGTAAAGTATTAATAGACAAGCCCATGAGATTCATGGGCTTTTTTGTTGACTTTGATAGGCCGTCATGCAGACGGCCTTTTCTTTTGGTATTACACAAGGACTCTACGAACTGCCGAATATCACTTGAAATCTGAAAAATAGACACCATTTACACCGATGCCATATTGTAAATATTGAAGGGGAATTGTATGACTGAAAGCGACACCGTAAACCGCGAAACATTAGGTTTCCAAACAGAAGTAAAACAACTTTTACAATTAATGATCCACTCGCTATATTCCAATAGTGAGATATTCCTGCGCGAGCTGATTTCAAATGCTTCCGATGCATGCGATAAGTTGCGCTTTGAAGCGTTACACAATGATGGTTTGTTTGAAGCTGATTCTGATTTGAAGATTGCTATCAGTTATGACAAAGAAGCGCGAACGTTAACAATCAAGGATAACGGCATTGGTATGAACCGTGACGATGTCATTGCTAATCTGGGTACAATCGCCAAGTCAGGTACACAGGAATTTTTCTCCAAGTTAAGTGGCGACCAACAAAAAGATGCAAGCCTAATCGGTCAATTTGGTGTTGGCTTCTATTCTGCATTCATCGTTGCGGACAAAGTCACGGTATTAACTCGCCGCGGCGGTGAAAACCCTGATCAGGGTGTGCGCTGGGAATCAGATGGTGGTGGAGAGTTCACTATCGAAGTGCTGGAAAAGGCTGATCGTGGTACCGAAGTTATGCTGCACTTGCGCGCTGATCAGGATGATCTGCTTAACGGTCATAAGTTGCGCTCTATTGTTCATAAATACTCAGATCATATCGTTCAGCCCATCCTGATGAAGAAAGAGGAATTTAAGGATGATAAACAGGTAATTACAGATGAAGATGAAACGGTCAATCAAGCTTCTGCCTTGTGGACCAGACCGAAGAGCGACATTAGTGAAGAAGAGTACCAGGCGTTTTATAAGCATGTTGGACATGACTATGAAGACCCACTAGCCTGGACGCACGCTCGTGTAGAAGGACGTCAGGAATACACCCAGCTACTTTATATTCCGTCACGTGCCCCTTTTGATTTGTGGGAACACAATGCTCGTCATGGTATCAAGTTATATGTGCGTCGCGTGTTCATCATGGACGATGCTGAGCAGCTGCTCCCTACCTATCTGCGTTTTGTACGTGGGGTTGTCGATACTAATGACTTGCCACTGAATGTGTCCCGTGAAATTCTTCAAGAATCAAAGGACATCGAGGCGATACGCTCGGGATGTACCAAGAAAATACTAGTCATGCTGGAAGACATGGCAGCGAATGACCAAGAGAAGTATGCCAAATTCTGGGCTGAATTCGGACTGGTGTTGAAGGAAGGAACAGGGCAGGATTTTGCCAACAAGGAAAAAATCGCAGGTCTGTTGCGTTTTGCTACAACGCGTGCAGATACGGATGAGGAAACAGTTTCACTGGTGGATTACATAGGCCGGATGAAGGAAGGACAGGACAAGGTTTACTACATCACTGCAGATAGTTTCAATGCTGCGAAGAATAGCCCGCATCTGGAAGTGTTCCGAAAGAAAGGTATCGAGGTTTTGCTGCTTTCAGCGCGTGTGGACGAATGGGTCGTGGGTTCACTGACTGAATTTGAGGGCAAGCAACTGGTCTCGGTGGCCAAGGGTGGACTTGATCTTGGCGAGCTTGAAGATGAAACAGAGAAGCAGGAACAGGAGAAGCAAGCCAGTGAACACAAAGATTTGACGGAGAAGATCAAAACAAGCCTGACGGAGCGTGTTAAGGAGGTTAGGGTGACCCACCGTTTGACTGACTCACCGGCATGTCTGGTTGTTGACGAGCATGATATGGGAGGCAACATGGCACGGATGCTCAAAGCGGCAGGGCAGAAGATCCCGACTACACTCCCTATTTTAGAAATAAACCCGAGTCACCCAGTTGTCATTCGGCTTAAAGAAGAGCAACAGCATTTCGACGATTGGGCAGCAGTGTTGTTTGATCAGGCGCTATTGGCTGAGGGTGGACAATTGGACGACCCGGCAGGGTTTGTTAAACGAGTCAATCAGTTGATGTTGGAGATGAGGGAAAACTGATGCATTATTGAAATAACTGGGGCGAGAGCATTCTTACGCCCCGGAACTAATGCAGACTAATGCTCTCGAATCGCTCACCAAGAACAATGGCGGGGAACGGTAATGAAATCGGTTGTTATAGTGTTATGCGTATCCATGCTCATCAGTGGCTGCGGTGAAAGCTTAAGCCCTCGTGAAGAGCAGCAGAAACTTGTGCAGATTCCTGGCTATCAGGAGGCAAAAATCATTTGTACGCAGTGCCATAAGTTGCCAATTACTGATTTACATGTATCTGCTGGATGGCCGAGTGTTATTACCCGTATGGATAAATATATAAAAGCAAACAACAGGAGAGCGCCCACTGAACAAGAGCGCGCAGCTATCATTGAATATTTCCAGAACTCTGGAAAATAAGTGCATCAACCCAATATAAAAGGCCTGTTACATTTGTAACAGGCCTTTTTCTATGTAATCACGCTCAGGCGTAGCAGCGTAAGCGTCTGGAAAATTGTTGCAAGGCCTCAATGCCGCTGGTTTCAGCACGGTGACACCAGTCTTCAAGCTCTTTTACCATCTGCTCCTTGGTTGCCGTGGAGCGATACCATATTGCAATGAGTTCCTGGCGCAAGGTGTAGGTAATATTCAGTTTTTGGCTGACTTCCATCACTAAACCTAACTTTAATTTTTCACGATCATTCAGGTTGGTTTCATCAATGTGTAGCCAGTGTTTGATTCGCTTTAGGTCAACTTTTTTCAAGTCGGGTTTGTGTAGTTTTAGTTGGGTTATCTCGTCATGATAGGTTTTTTGCAGCAACTTGGCATATTTGGCCAATACTTCGTATCGGTTGGCTAATACAGCACGTAGCGTATCAACATCGCATGCTGTTTTTGCAGTATTAAGGTGAACAGTCGGAGCTATTCTCTTTACTTTGGCAAGTCCCACTGCCGCCAGGCTACGTATATATAGCCAGCCAATGTCGAACTCATACCATTTGCAGGAAAGCTTGGCAGAGCCGATGTAAGTGTGATGATTGTTGTGCAACTCTTCACCACCAATCAGAATACCCCATGGTACGATGTTGGTAGAGGCATCGGCTGGTTGAAAATTGCGATATCCCCAGTAGTGTCCTGCGCCATTAATGATGCCGGCAGCTGTGACAGGTATCCAGGCCATTTGCACTGCCCAGACGGTAATTCCAATTGCACCGAACAGTAACACATCGATAATCAGCATCAACGCGATACCCAACAAGCTGTGTTTTGTATAAAGATTACGCTCTAGCCAGTCGTCGGGTGTGCCGCGGCCATATTTATTCATGGTTTCCTGATTACCTGCCTCCTTGCGATAAAGCTCATAACCTTCCAGCAGTACTTTTTCAATACCCAGTATTTGCGGACTATGCGGATCATCAGTGGATTCGCACTTGGCGTGGTGTTTGCGGTGTATAGCAGCCCACTCTTTGGTTACGATGCCAGTGGATAGCCACAGCCAGAAGCGGAAAAAATGGCTGGCAATTGGATGCAGTTCCAGTGCGCCATGTGCCTGATGCCTGTGCAGATAGATGGTTACTGATGCAATTGTGATATGGGTGAGTGCCAGAGTTACGAGCACATAGCCCCACCAGGGTAAGTTCAGCAATCCAGAAAATATCATAGTGAGTAAATCTGCAAACATACAACCTCCATGGCCAGCTTATAATTTTATTGTTTCACGAATATTCTACAGAA
>Ga0316187_10004628_pt1 | contig 11924 bp, 11 predicted proteins | sample CroRivburrow1_MG_FD_204927 | JGI IMG/M metagenome (GOLD analysis project Ga0316187, IMG submission 204927) | Coastal sediment microbial communities from Maine, United States - Cross River worm burrow 1 | ecosystem: Environmental > Aquatic > Marine > Coastal > Sediment | place: USA: Maine...
GGCCCAAATGCCCCATCCGCAAAAGACATTTGTTTTCTCCCATCGTTTCTTTACAGCCAGCCAAATAGGGGTTTATCTGCATCCCGACACGGCGGCCACCTCCCTGCACCGCAAATTCGATCAGTACCATTTATGGTTTGCGGCCCATGCGCACACCGGCTGGGATGCGCTGCTCATTGTAGATCACCGGCGTCATCTCAAACGCGCCCGGCGTTATCAGCCCCTTTTTGAAAAAATGGATCCGCAGCCCGAACCCATCCAGATTTTCCGCCAGGGCCGGCTGGCGCAGGATTTGATGGTTTATAGGTATTATGGATTTAAAGGAAAATTTGAGGAGTGAGGAAAACGAAAATCAGTTATCATTTCCCCGTCCGGTCGGATCCATCATCCTCATTTCTTTGGACAATAATCCGAGAAGATAAAAAAAAAGGCTTCCAGTCGTAAAATTTCAGATACATCTAATTACTGGTTTTCACATGTGGATATGAAATAATGTGCTGATCTGTAGTTAGGAGCATCATATTGCACTGCCTCGCTGAAGCGACAATGATCTGATCGGCTGGATCTTTATGAAACACTCCCGGAAGTATGGTGGATTCCAGAGCGATATCTACTGATAGGGGGATAATTTCAATGAATGGCTTCCGAGTGGCCTGAACAAGCCAGTCTCGGACAGGGATTGAGAGTGTCAACTTTCCTATAGAAACCTTCTTGGCCACTTCCCAGACGCTGATGGCTGAAATATGAAAGGGATAGTTATCCGGTTCAAGGATGGTGGATATAATTTTGAGAGGGATACTCTGATGGCTCTCAACCATCCAAAACCAGATATTGGTATCCAGAAGATATTTCATCTACACGCCTCCCAGTCATCTTCACCCAAAGGTTGATCCCAGTCGGGTGCATAGGTGACTGTACCATGGAGACAACCCAGAAATTCATGGGGGTCAATTTTTTTAGGTGAAGCAGGCGGTGTTACAATCGCAACAATTTTACCACGCTTAGTAATCTCAATTGTTTGATTAAGATTTGCGACATCACGAATAAATTTTGTACATTTTGTCTTAAACTCACTTACAGATATTTGCATGACTATTTCTCCTGACTTGATGACCATATTATAAGACCATATTAAATTATACGCAAGCTTAAAACATAGTCTTGACTAAAACGCGTCAATTGTTCATTATTTGGACGCGATAGGCATTAAAATTTAATAGTATCAGCAAAGGGTTCCTTATGGAATTTGAATCGGTCATCGGGCTTGAGGTTCACGCCCAGTTAAAAACAAAAACCAAGATATTCTGTGCCTGTTCAACATCTTTCGGTGCGCCGCCCAATACCCACACCTGCCCGGTGTGTCTCGGGATGCCGGGAGTGCTGCCGGTGCTCAACAAAAAAGTAGTGGAATACACCCTGCGAATGGCCCTGGCCACCCACTGTGAAATAGCCGCTGAAAGCCGTTTTGCGCGCAAGAACTACTTTTATCCCGATCTGCCCAAAGGCTACCAGATATCCCAGTATGAATTGCCCATCGCGCAGCATGGCTTTGTCGACATTGAAGTCAACGGCGGCCGGCGTCGCATCGGAATTACCCGCATCCACATGGAAGAAGATGCCGGCAAGCTGGGCCATGATCCGGACCGGCCCGTCAGCATGGTGGATTTCAACCGCACCGGCGTCCCATTGATTGAAATCGTCAGCGAGCCCGACCTCCGCCTGCCGGAAGAAACCGGGGCCTATCTGAAACAGCTCAGATCCATCGTGCGCTACCTGGGGATTTGCGACGGTAACCTGGAAGAGGGCAGCTTCAGGTGCGATGCCAATGTTTCCATCCGCCCCAAAAATACCCAGCCCCTTGGCACGCGAACGGAGCTTAAAAACCTGAACTCTTTTAAACACGTCGCAAAGGCCCTGGACTATGAAATCAGGCGCCAGAAGGAAGTCCTCATGGACGGCGGTCAGATAGTTCAAGAAACCCGTCTGTGGGATCCGGACAAAAATAAGACGACATCCATGCGTGGTAAGGAAGAAGCCCATGACTACCGCTATTTCCCGGACCCCGATCTGCTGCCGCTGGTGATCGACGAGGAGTGGATCGAAAAAGTCAAACAAAACCTGCCCGAACTTCCCGCTGCCAAAAAAAAACGGTTCATGGATCAATATGAACTGCCGGCCTACGATGCCGAACTGCTGACATCGGACCGGGAGCTGGCGGATTATTTTGAAAAGTGCACCCGGGAATTTCCCCAACCCAAAACGGTCAGCAACTGGGTAATGGGGTCTTTGCTGGGACTGTTAAATGCCCAGGGAAAAAACATCGAAGATTCTCCGGTCTCCGCCGTTGACCTCGCCCGGCTGCTGGCCCTGGTGGAAGAAGGCGTGCTTAGCGGCAAAATTGCCAAAACCGTGTTCGATGAAATGGCCCAAACCGCAAAGCCGGCCGCACAAATTGTGGAAGAAAAGGGTCTGGTTCAAATTACGGATACCGGCGCCCTGGTGGATGTGGTTTTAAAAATAATTTCCAATCATCCCGGGGAGGTCCAAGCCTATAAAAACGGTAAAACCAAACTATTGGGCTTTTTCGTCGGACAGATTATGAAGGAAACCCGGGGCCAGGCCAATCCGAAGATGGTCAATGAGTTGTTGAAAGAGAAGCTGGAAGATTAGTCAAATAGAAAAATAGTCAGATCACCCGATAGTCGCACAGGTTGATATCCTATTTTCCCATTTAACTAATTGAGGGGTCGGGGAGTTTTTGTTAATCCGCCCCGCTACGTGAATAATCCCCACGAAAAGCGCATGAACTCAACCATAAGGGTTCGTAATGAATGGACAGCAAATTCTATCATAACAGGATCTTGTGCAGATTTTCAGAAATAAAGGGTTCATAAAAACCGTCGCCCAAACCTGTCCATTCATAACGATCCCTAATGGCCTCAAACAGCATCCGCTTCACGTGGGGATAATTCACTCCGCTCAGTTCAAGGGGTTCAGGCGAAAACTCCCCGACCCCTCAACTAATTAACTATTTAACAAATCCTGAAAGGATTACGTTAAGCGCTGGAGGACCATCACTTGAATCTATTCAACCTTAAAATATTTCGTCCCTATCTGCTTAGCCTGATTATGGTTTCCTTTGTTCTCATGAATTTTCCCTCGGAGGCCGCCGGGCCCAAACGTGTTGCCCTGCTGCCCTTTAAGATCAATTCCGAAAAAGACCTCTCGTTTTTAAAGGACGGCATATTCGACATGCTCTCTACCCGTCTTGCCCAAGAAGGCCGGGTGGAGGTGATTAGCCGGGAACAGGCCGAGGGGGCGGTACAATCCACAGCAGGTTCCGGGACTATCAACGAGGCCGGCGCCCGCAGCGTCGGCACCCGTCTGAAGGCCGATTTCGTACTTTTCGGCAGCCTGACGGTTTTGGGTGACAATGTCAGTATCGATGCCAAAATGGTGGACATCACCGGCGGCAAACCGACCATGACCTTTTACGACCAGAGCCCGGATTTAGGGGCCGTCATAACCAAAATCAACCTGATTGCGGCAGATATCAATGCCAAAATTTTCGGCCAGATCCCGGTCGCGGCGGCGAAAGCACCGGCCCCGGCCGCCAAGCCTCAAAAACCCCCGAAAGACAGTATCCATGCCCATCCGGAAAAAGTTTTACAGGACGATGGTTTCATTGCGGCCGGCAGAGAGGGTGCCTCCGAAGACATAGGGATTCTCGGGGGAGCCGCCCGGGAGACCCAGGCCAGTTTTTGGAAAAGCGCCAATTTCAACCATCGGATCAACGGCGTTGCCGTTGGCGATGTGGACGGCGACGGCAAAAACGAAACCCTAATCGCCGCCCCCCAGACGGTGATCATTTTTCGTTCTGAAGGGGGCGCGTTTCGCAAACTGGCTGAAATTGAAGAAAGTAACAATAAAAATATATACGGCCTGGATATGGCCGATGTCAATGACAACGGGTATCCGGAAATCTTTGTCACCAGCTTTAATGCCGAAAGGACGGTCATTAACTCATTTATCCTCGAATATGACGGCCAAAATTATGTCAAAATTTTAGACAACAGCCGTCTGATTTATCGCGTAGCCGACATCCCCCATCGCGGCCGGGTCCTGCTTGGCCAACAACCCAGAAGAGGCAGCTCCAATTCAGGCCCGATTTTTGAAATGATCTGGCAGGGCGGCCAATATGTGTTCACCGATGAAATCAAAACCCCCCGGCACACCAGTTTGCTGGGATTGACCCTCGCAGACGTGTTAAACAACGGCCAGGCAAACGCCATTGGTTACAAGGGCAACGATCATATCCAGGTAATAGATTCAACCGGAAATAGGATCTGGGAGAGCCCGGACCGCTATGGCGGAAGCATGTTGTACTGGAATGCCCCCGCGGATGATAAGGGGCAGATTGAAAACAAAAACTATTTTCCCATGCGGCTGGTGGTGTGGCAAAACAAGGCCCAAAAGGAAAGCGCGGTCATCGCCATTAAAAACTACGACGTGACCGGCCGAAAGTTGGCCTACCGTCAATTTACAAAAACCCACATCGAGGCCTTCACCTGGGACAACCTCGGCCTTAGACCCATCTGGAAAACCCGCACCATCACGGGCTACATCCAGGATTATACCGTCGGTGACTTTGACAATGACGGAAACGATGAACTCGTCGCTGCCCTGGTGGTCAACGAGGGGCGGGTGGCTGTGCTAACCGAAGCCAAGAGCACCCTTATCGCCTACGACCTGACCAGGCCGGCTCAGGAATGACAATTGGCGATTGTACAAAAATTTTGTACTTAATTTAGCATGATACCTATTCGTCATTCCCGCATAGGCGTCAACTTAAGGAACTTATGTATCGGTTTAATGGTGGGAGCGGCTTTCCAGCCGCGATTTGCTCCGCCGGCGATTAAACGATTCGCGGCTGGAAAGCCGCTCCCACAATCCATAAACTCCATGTTATATTAAGGATCAGATTTTTTCGCGCAATTACACAATTTTATAAATATTTCTTAAGTTGACGCGCATGCACCTGCGCGAAAGCGGCCATCATTTAGTAACTTATTTATAGGACAGTACCCAAGAAACAAAAAACCCGGGGCAAAATGCCCCGGGTTTTTTTTAAGGCTTTTAAGCTGTCACATACAGCTTAGAAGTCAATTTGCCATTTGGCACCCAAATAGAGGGTGTTGCCTTGATCCAGGTCGGCTGAGGTCTTGCCCCAGTCGATGTAGCCGATTTCAGGCATCAGGTAAACACCCGGCGCCATGGTCCACAGAGCCTGGACATAAATCTGAGATGTTTTAAGTTTATCTTGGGCCACGTTGGCATCCAGCTTATCCTGACGATAGCCGAAACCACCTTCGAAGGCCAGCATGTCGGACATTCTGAAAACACCCACCAGGGCTCCCTGCATGGTATCGACGTCGTCGGTATCGTCATCGCCGTCCCAGGTACCCGAACCGGCGGTCCAACCGGCGTTGCCGCCATTTTGGGCATAACTTACGGCAGCCTTTAAAGTGAAAGCGCCGATATTCCATGCACCCATACCGCTCAACATATAGGAAGTAACATCGACATCGTCGGTGCCTGCGCCTGCCACAGTCGACGTGACGTCCTCGACCTGGTAGGTCTGAGCACCACCGGCAATGCTGAAGTTCCAGGTGTCAAAAGCCATGCCCCATTCGGCCTGGAGTTTGGGGAGCTGGTCATCATAGTCACCACTTCCGAATGCTGTTGCGCCGGCAGGACTAGGATTAGGCACACTACTCTCAATCAGGGCGACCTGGAAACCGCCGAAACTCAGTTTAAGCTGACCGTGGCGGCCACCGTAGAAGGTACCGATACCGAGAATATTTCCGTCATCTCCGCCGCCATCACCTTCCGAGCGTCCGGTCTGGATCGAAGACGAGATGAACTGGGAGGCTCCCGGGGTGTAGTCCTTTCCTACCAGCAGTTTGCCGCCGCCAAAGTTCCACTCACCATACAGCAGACGTGAGGTAATGGTGGATTCGTTCACACCAAACTCCACCCGGCCGGCGAGTTTTTCGGCTTTGACCCTGGCACCAAAACGGGTGTTGCCCTGCAGGTCCCATTCCATGTCTGTGTCTTTGGTATCAGTACCGGCATTATTTGAGGTGTCATCATAATCATCACTGAAGTAGGTAGTCTGCATACGGGCGCTGCCGTAAAAGTTCCAGTCCGCTGCCATGACCGGTACGCTAAAGCATACCAGCGCGAGTGCTGCAATAAGTATCGTAAATTTCTTCATCTTAAATTTTCCTCCTTAAGGAAAGAGTGTTAATAGTTTGCCTAATAAGTTTCGTTTGCCTGTAACTACGGTACCTTTCACCTCCTTTCCAGACAGAAATCTACCCGCATCAGCAGTTTGGGGCCCATGCCCCGCCTAATAGCCTAATATTAGTCATCTTTTCTCATGCTGAGTCAGGTAATTCTATGCATCTTAGGATGGAAAACACCTAAAGTCAAGATTTTTTTATCTTTTTTTAATATATTTTAGGACACGGATTAAACGGATTTTTTTTAATATTGCAGCTAAATAAACGGTGATAATTCTTTAGAACTAATCGCGGCTGAGAGCCGCTCCCACTGATCAAGTTACATCATATTGGTTTGTGGGAGCGGATTCCAGCCGCGAAATGAAACAACGCTCTACCTACAAGATAACTGTTTTGGCAATTTTCAGCTTCAAAATGGAAACACGGAAAGACCTAATTTCTTTAATTTCGCCTTGAATTTTCGATCAAAGGTGGCGACAGAAGATCCCCCGGTATCCTTGCAAAGTGCAGCAATGATTGCATCGCCGTAATCGGGCACCTTCGCGGGCCAGAATGTAAAAAGCGTACTCAGGCTAATTTGATGAACAATCTCAACACCCGGCAGTTTGATAAAATCCCTGACGATATCCCTTATCTCAGATTTGCCGATACGATACACCGAATCCATTACATAAACAAACTCAGTTAACACATTCTGGGGACAGAGCACCCTGACCTTCAACTGAGCCGCGCTGTCAAGTAGATTGGCAATTTTATCCTGCTGGGCCGGGTTTCTATCTGTTACAAAGGAAATCAACGCGTTGGTGTCGATAATATAATTTTTCAACGGTATTTTTCCACCCTTTGTTTACGGGCCTTTTTGATGTCCTCCTCAATTTTACCGGGACCTGTTTTTACCTTGTTTCTGTATTTAAAAAATTTTTTTTGGGCCGGCAAAACGACTATTTTATCCCTCTCTATCTTCCATTCCAGGGTATCGTGAATAGAAAGCTTGAGTCGCTCTCGAACATCTTTGGGTATAGTGGTTTGAAACTTTGAAGTAATTACGGATTGCATGGCTGAGACCTCCTGATTTCTCCTTACGAAAATACAATATGGTAAGGAAATCGATTTGTCAAATTAAAAAATTTGACCGTCATGCAAGCGTTTCAGGAAATCGGTAAGCGGCAGCACATCAATGCCGTCAAAGTGATACGCCCGGTTGCCGGTATAAATCCCCACCATCTTATCCACGCGAATATTTTTGTGGGCACGCAGTGAACGCATGGGGCGTTCCCATTTCCGGTCCCATTTTTCAGCAAGTTTTACCTCCAGACATACTATATGGGCGCTGGCTGTTTGCTGGCGTTTACGAGTTTCAATAATAAAATCTATTTCGCTGCCGGCTCCTGTGCGATAAAAAAATATGGGCCGGTTCCGGTTTTGGGTCAGGTTGTAGACCCTTAATTCATGGTAAATCAGGTTTTCCAGCGCGATACCCATCCAGAGCCGGTCCACCGGATCAAAAACAAGACCCGCCGCTGCCCTGGCAACCCCCGGATCAAACCAGTAAAATTTGGGATGGGTTTGTTCGCGGATTTTTAAATTGGGTCGATAGGCCGGAAGAAAGTGACCCAGAAGGGTATCTTCCAGAATGGAGAAATAAACATCCACCGTACTTCTGGGGACGGCAGCCTCCCTGGAGATATTGTGCCTGTTTATTAATTGACCATTTAATTGTCCGGCAATGTTTAAGAAGCGTAAAAAGGGCGGCAAGCGACGTACGATGCCTTCCTCCTTGATTTCTTCCTTGATGTAGGTGTTGACATAGGCGTTTAAGATATCGGCGGCGTTTTTCCGATCAAGTTGCACATAAGGCAAAAACCCCCATTGCAGGGAAAACTTTGAGTCGAATGCTATTTTAAGCTCTTTATAAGAGAAGGCATCCAGATAACGGGTAACCGCCCGCCCGCCCAGAAGATTGATGCCGCCGCGACGCAGTTTTCGGGCCGACGATCCGCAAAGGGCAAATCGCCATCCTTTGGCTTCAATCAACCGGTGCACCTCATCAAGAAGCTCGGGAATTTTCTGGATCTCGTCAACAACAACCCATGATTTTTCCAACCGCTCTCCTATCATAGGCCCCAGATTGCTCGGGTTTTGGGAGAGTTCTAAAAACAGGGACGCATCAAGCAGATCAAAATAAATGGCTTCGGGCAGGACATTTTTCAGCCACGTCGTCTTACCGACGCCACGTGGACCGAAAAGGAAAAAAGAACGGTCTGGGAGCTTTAAAAGACGTTTTACCAGCGTTTTTTTCATAACGACAATTATACAACCATTTTGTATAATTGCAATGCATTTTTACAAAACAATTGTAAAAAAGAATAAATAAACCACAAAACACCCCGGTTTAACATTAGAAAATGAAATGAATTCGATTTTATCGAATTCATCAGACAATCCGTTTAAAGGACTTATCAAGGGATCGCATGTCCCAGTGAATCCAGGTGGGACGCCCGTGGGGACAGTGGGAAGGATTACGACAGCCATCGAGCTGGCCCAGCAGGCCCTTGATCTGGGCCCCGGAAAGGGCCTGGTTGGCACGAATCGCACCGTGGCAGGCCATCACCATCCGGGATTGATCCAACGCCTTGGCAAAACCGGGGGCCGAGCCGATCTCCGTTATTTTTTCAACGATTTCGATCAGTACCGGCTTGATCTCACGTCCGACCAGCAGAACCGGCACGGCTTTGACCACGAAAGTGTTCCCGCCAAACGGTTCGATGTCCAGGCCGATATCTTTTAGCTCCGCAATCATCTTTTCGAGCACACCGGCTTCCCGGTATCCCAGTTCGACGGTTTCCGGCACCAGAAGTCTCTGGGCCGATTTCGGGGCACCGGTTGACCGGGTGCTGAATTGCTCATATAGCACGCGTTCGTGGGCTGCATGCTGGTCGATCAGGATCAGCCCGCCCTCCGACTCACACACGATATAGGTGTTGTGAAACTGACCGATGACGCGCATGCTGCTAAAGCCTTGTTTATCCCAGATGGCGTGTTGCGGGGTGCGAGGTACGGGTTGCGAGGTACGGGTTGCGAGTTGCGCGTTGCGGGGTGCGAGTTGCGCGTTGCGGGGTGCGGGGTGCGGGGTGCGGGTTTCGAGTTGCGCGTTGCGGGGTTCGAGGTGAGGATTTCCGAATTCCAACCCTTCCTTTCCGCATTCCGCATTCCGAATTCCGAATTCTTTACTGGCCGCTTCTGAAATTCCGCCCGATGCTGCCGCTTGCCTGTCAGTTGTATAATTTGACGGACGCCATTGGGGAAGATCAACCTCGTAAAGCGTTTGAGCCACGGCGCGGCGGACGGCTTCATGAACGTCTCGCTGACGGGCGAAACGGACTTCGTTTTTGGTAGGATGCACGTTGACGTCAACCGCATCAAAGGGCAGGTTGATAAAAATTACAGCCACCGGGAACTGGCCTTTGACAAGCCTCTGGGAATAGCCTTCAAACAGCGCATGCTGAACGATCCTGTCGCGCACAAACCGACCGTTGACATAGATAAATATTGCCCGGGACGTACGACGGGTCACCCGGGGTGAGGAGACCCAGCCGGAAACCGAGATGCCGTTGTTTTGAAATTCAACGGCATGCAAACTGTTTTTCAGATCCTTTCCGAGGACATCGACCACCCGATCAAATAATCCGGAGGCCACGGACCAGTTTTTAACGATTTTTTCATTATGGGTCAGCCGCAACTGAACTGTGGGATGCCCCAGGGCGATCCTGGCAACCATATCGGCAATGTGCCCCATTTCCGTGCCAGTGGTCTTTAAAAATTTTCGCCGGGCCGGTGTGTTGAAAAAAAGCTGTCGTACCGTAACCATGCTGCCTGTGGGGGCGCCGACTTCGGAAACATTTACAATTTTGCCGCCCTCAACGGCTATCTCGGTCCCGCTGTCTGCAGATGCGACCCGGGTTGTAAGGTTAAACCGTGAAACCGCAGCGATACTCGGAAGGGCTTCTCCCCTGAAACCCAGGGTGTTAATGGAAAAAAGGTCCTGGTCCTTAAAAATTTTGCTGGTAGCGTAGCGCTCGAGGGCCAGCAGCGCATCATCATGCCCCATGCCGGTGCCGTTGTCGGATACCCGGATCAGGGACCGCCCGCCTTTTGCAACATCAACAACAATTCGGGAGCTCCCCGCATCAAGGCTATTTTCCACCAGCTCCTTGACCACCGCTGCGGGCCGCTCCACCACCTCACCGGCAGCAATTTTGTTGGAGAGGAGTTCGGGTAAAATTTTTATTTTTGACATCTGCTTGTCTTTCTAGATCATTTATCCACGAAGTTTATAGGACGCTAAAGATGATGTTCGAACACATAAAAATTTGGTGTTTGGTTTTTTGTGTTTTGTGTTTGGTATCTTAGAATGACAGTGTTTTTTTAGATTGCGTTCTGAAAAAATTCTATTTGGTTTCGTTAAAAGAGCCTCTTGAAATTCTGATAAATCGTTTATTATCATTGGGGGTGCCCCTTCCAGTCCCTTCAGCAATGTTGGCGCCAATGCTATCTGCGGAATCTACCCATTGTTGCCCCAAAGTAATTTTCTCAAAATATTTCCAGGTTATGACAATATCCCAAATCTCATCAGCAAGTTCCTCGGCTAACTGAAAGACTCTGAGATCTTCAAATGGTCGAAACGGCATTACTCCTCCAACACTAAACACTAAATACTAAACACCAAACACAAAGCTTCCTTAGCTTTCTTCCCGCCTGAAAAAATTAGTCAGATAATCCGCATCCACCGGAGACAGATCAAATTTCAGGCTGGCTTCCTCAATCAGCTTTAATAGTGTTTTTTCGGCTCCGTATTTGCGCTCATCGGAGATCCACTTAACGGCTTTTCTCAGATCTTCGCCTTCGGGCTGAACGGTTGTCATTGTAATTATCCTTTGCTTAAAGGTTTTATTTTTTCCACCACGGAAGGACACGGAAAGTCACGGAAAAAGAAACATAATTAGAAGTATATTCAGGTTTCCGCCGAAGGCGGATTAATAATTCTGTGTAATTCCGTGAAAAATCCGTGGTTTATTTTTTTAAGATTCACCACGGTAAGGACACAAAAAGTCACGGAAAAAGAAATATAATTAGAAGTATTTTTTAGTTTTCCGCCGCAGGCGGTATAATAATTCTGTGTAACTCTGTGAAAATTCCGTGGTTAAATAATTTTTATAATTCCGGCTTCTTTTTATGAAACTCGGTTGCCTGCTCAAAAGCGTAGGCCACCTTGAAAATCATCTCTTCATTAAAATGATTTCCCATGATCTGCAACCCGATGGGAAGGCCGGCGGACGAAAATCCGCAGGGAAGCGACATCCCGGGAATGCCCGCCAGATTGGCCGAAAGGGTGAAGATATCCGATAAATACATGGTCAGCGGATCGTCTATATTTTCTCCGATCTTAAAAGCAGCCGTTGGCGCTACAGGGCACACAATCACATCGCAGGCATCAAAGGCTTTTTTAAAATCATCCATGATCAGGGTGCGCACCTGGGAGGCTTTACCGTAATAGGCATCATAATATCCGGCCGAAAGACAATAGGTGCCGATGATGATGCGACGCTGGACCTCGGGACC
>Ga0316187_10004630_pt1 | contig 11923 bp, 13 predicted proteins | sample CroRivburrow1_MG_FD_204927 | JGI IMG/M metagenome (GOLD analysis project Ga0316187, IMG submission 204927) | Coastal sediment microbial communities from Maine, United States - Cross River worm burrow 1 | ecosystem: Environmental > Aquatic > Marine > Coastal > Sediment | place: USA: Maine...
AAAAGGAGTTAGTGTATTATTAGCTGGACAAATGGGACAAGGAGCCATTAATAAAATTACCAACTTAGGTATTCAGGTAATTGGTGGATGTAAGGGTGATATTGATGAATTAGCATTGAACTATGTTGCGGGTAAGGTTAAAGATGAACTCATTGTATGTCCACCTCACAATCATGAACATGGTCACGAATGTAATCATAACTAATGATTTACCTTCATAAGCATAAAGTGGGGTATGCTGAAACTGATCAAATGGGTTTCATGCATCACTCCAACTATGCTAGAATTTTTGAAAATGCCCGTTGGGAACTATTTCGTAGTTTAGGATTACCCTATAAACAAATTGAAAATGAGGGTATTTTAATGCCAGTGGTTGATATGGAGCTTAAATTCCGGAAACCAGCTTTTTATGATGATGAATTAACAGTTAACACTACTATTAAAAAGAGAACTGGGGTTAAAATATTTTTTGAGTATACAGTAACAAATAGTAAGCAGGAAACAATAAATATTGGCAAAACTACACTAGCATTTATGGATAAACATACACGAAAACCAGTGCGAGTTCCTGAAATAATTGCTCAGATTATTAATTGAATTGTAAAATTAATACAAACGTACTAACGAATCTAGAATTTTACCTTTTCTTCCTTTTCTTGCTAGGACTACCCGAATTTACTTGCATGTTTTTCTCTTTTTTCTCGTGGAAAGCTCCTTTTGAACCTTTTATAGTAGCTTCTCTTAAGTAGTTTTTATCGAAAAGCGTTGGACGTTCATCCTCAGTATATGATTCTGATATTTTTAAATTCTCAGGCAAGGGTTCAACATTAATTGGTTTCTTCATAAACTGTTCAATTGCCATTTGAAGTTCTTGTTCTACTTCATTAACAAAAGTTATGGCAATACCTTCTTTATCTGCGCGACCGGTTCTACCTATACGGTGAATATAATCGCCTGGCACTTCAGGAGTATCAAAATTAATAACATGTGTTACATTCTCAAAATCAAGTCCACGACCTGCAATATCAGTAGCAATCAGCACTCTGTTTTCACCCGATTCAAATCGTTTAATAGCATTAATACGTGTGTTTTGAGCCTTATTTGAATGTATCACAGTTACTTGTCCCGGGAATTTATTGCCAATGGTATCATGAATTCTATCTGCCAATTTTTTATTTCCAACAAAAACTAACATTTTTTCCATTTCGTCGTGTTCTTTTAAGAACATTTCAAGCAGATTTACTTTTGTGTTAAAGTTTGGTAAATGGTAAGCAATTTGTTTAATTTTCTCAATTGGGCTACCAAGTTCTGCTACTTGAACTTTCAGTGGTTCATGAAAAAAGTCATTTATTAATTCATCCACTTCAGTAGATAAGGTAGCCGAAAACATTAAGTTTTGTCGGCGCTCGGGTAAAAGATCAATTACATTCACCAATTGGTGTCTGAACCCTAAGTTCAACATTTCATCAACTTCATCAATAACAACTTTTTGAATCGATTTTAAGCGTAATACTCCAGTTAATGTTAAGTCAATCAAACGTCCGGGGGTTGCCACCAAAACATCAATACCATCGTAAACACGTTGGCCCTGAGTTTTTATATTTGTACCTCCAAAAACACCTTCAAAGCGCACATCCATATATTTAGTTAGCTTCTCAACTTCGCTTACTACTTGCAATACAAGTTCTCGGGTAGGAACTAATATTAATATACGTGGATGTTTTTGATTCGAAAATTTCAATTGTCTTAGCAAAGGCATTAAATATGCCAGAGTTTTACCTGTACCTGTTTGGGCAATTCCAATTACATCTTTGCCACTCATTATAGCTGGAAATGCCTGAACTTGAATAGGTGTAGCTTGTATAAAACCTAAGTCCTCAATCGCATTCCAAAGTGGTGTATTTAAATTAATTTCTTCGAAACTCACAACTTTAATTTTTTGCAAAGGTAATTATTCCATTGAATCACCAATTCATTAATTGCATCATTCTTTTAAATTCGGAATGGATATTTGCTTTAATGCTAACTATTTCATTACTTACCGGGTGATTAAACTCAAGTATGTCAGCATGTAACAGCATAGTGTCCATATTCCATTGCTCCTTAAAGAAACGATTTTGCTTGTTGCATCCATGGGGCCTGTCAGCAATAATTGGGTGAAATATATGAGCAAAATGCTTTCGTATTTGATGTAAACGTCCTGTTTTTGGATATACTTCAACCAATGAATAACGCGATGTTGGAAATTTACCAAAGGGTATAGCTAATTCAACATTACTAAGTGTTTTATAATGAGTAATTGCATCTTGTTTTTTACCTTTGTCGTTTATTAATGGGTAATCTATTATGTCTTCATTACAGGTAAAACCTCTAACTATAGCCAGGTAAGTTTTAGTTGTTTCTCCAATAGCAAATTGTTGTTGCATAAGCGAATTAGTATTCTCATCTAAGGCAAATAGCAATACTCCGCCAGTTTTCCTATCTAGTCTATGGCAAGGCCATACATATTGTCCAATTTGGTTGCGTAATTCTTGAACTGCAAAAACTCTGGCTTCATTTGCATATTTCGACCGATGAACCAATAAGCCATGGGGTTTATTAATTGCAACTAAGTATTTGTCTTGATATATGATTTCCAGTTCCATAAGTAGTTTGCAATGGAAATAATTGCTTTTGCTGTGAAGCAAATAGCCTGAATGTTTGAATGAATTATAAATTGGAATTATAGAACTAGGCAAACAAGTTCTTCAATTTCTTTGCATATCTACGACTTATGATCACAGGCTCTTCAATTCCTTGAAGTTTTACCCGATACGAATAATTGAACCACTTTTCAATATTTTCAATGTAGTCGGTATTAATTATGGAGTTACGATGTACCCGGCAAAAATAATTTTCCGGTAAACGTTCTTCCCATTCTTTCATGGTTTTTGTAATTAAACCTTTGATTCCACTTGTTGTGGTTACGTGGGTGTAATCACCATCGGAGTGGATGTGCAGAATTGTATTAATTTTTAAAAATTGAACTTTGCTGCCAACCGTAGTAAATAGGCGATCATTATAAGCCAATTTAGCTTCGCTATTTTGTTTGGGTGATTCTTCAGTTTCAATGCGCTCAATTGATTTTTGTAGCCTTTCCTTATTTACAGGTTTCATTAAATAATCAAGGGCGTTAATTTCAAAAGCTCTTAAGGCAAATTCATCGTATGCGGTTACAAAAATAATTTTACCAGGGAAATCTACTTGTTCAACTAAATCAAAACCTGTTTGTCCTGGCATTTGTATATCTAAAAATACAATATCGGGTTTTAACTCCTCAATAGCTTTAAGTGCCGAAGGAACATCTTCTGCCTCGCCAATTACCTGAACTCCATTGAGTTCATTTAACATATTTGATAAATCTTTACGAGCTAAGCGTTCATCATCAACTATTAAAGCTTTATAAATTGTATCAGCCATTTAAATATTGTTCTTTAATTTCTATACGTATGCAAATACTGTTTTCATTTTTCAATACCTCAAAACGATAATCATCATTGTAGGCATTTTTCAGTCTTTTTTCAACATTCTTTAACCCTGTTCCAGTTCCCCCTGAATGATTTTCATCACCATTTCTGTTAATCCATTTACCTGAGTTGCAAATTTCAAGCATTAAACCCATTCCAGTTTTTTGTGCGTTCACTCCAATTCTTAATGGCATGTCGCTGGTTTTCATTCCATATTTTACTGCATTCTCAATTAAAGGGTGTAATAAAAAACTTAATATCTGATTATTTCGAACCTCATTGGCAATATTATACTCTATCTCTAATTTTTCTTCAAAGCGTTTCTTCTCAATCGAGAAATAATGTTTTACTGCTTCAAGTTCATTCAATAAAGTTACAAAAGTTGCATCTTTATGTAACAAGGAATAGCGTAAAAATTCCGATAGTTCAGTAATCATTTCTTTGGCATGTGCCTGATTCTCGTCTACCAATGCACGAATTGAGTTCAATGAATTGAATAAAAAATGAGGATTTAATTGGTAACGTAGCATTTCCATTTGGGCCTTTTGTGCTAAGGTTTCGGCCTCTCGAGCATGTTCTTTTTCACTTTGCCAATCAATGGCATATTTAATTCCAAAGTATAAGGCACTCCAAGTACTTATTAAAATTGTAAACAATAGGTTGTACTTGATTAAGGCTTTAAATTCAAGTCTTTTTTGTAGTATAATATTACCATCAGGCCAAAAGAAATGACTAACGTAAAGATCAACAAAGGCCCATATGAAAGTAAATATAATTGAACCCGTAACAATTACTACGGGTAGCCAAATTAGTTTTTGTATTTTTTGGTATAAGTTACGGTATATGTATCTTAATCCTATAGTTAGTAAAAACCCCAGAATATAAGTCAAGGTATATAAAAACCAATCTTTTGCATTATAAGGTTTATACCAAGAGTTTATTGCTGTATAAATTACATAATAAGCGATCCATCCACCTATTTGCAAAGTCCAGAATAATTTTTTTGATCTATCAGCTATCATATTTTTTTATTTAAATTTTATGATCTTTTTGAATAATAGTCTACACAAATAAATACTATTTTGATTGAGCTAAGTGTGTAATATCCAAAATAGGTTTATTTGAAACCTATAACAATATTAAGTTTTTTAATGCACATGCGAAACATAAAAAAGATAAGCGGTTGTATAATTCGTTGAATGGTTAGTGATATAACTAGCTTAAAATAAAGGCTTCTAAGCTTATTAAATTAAATGGCACAAGACTTAATATTATTGTTAACATTGTAAAGTTCATAATATCAGATCATTAAAAAGTTATACAAATTTCATTTTGTATAAAATTATTAGATTCTACCTTTTAACGGAATATTTAACCGTTTATAGAATTACATTTTGGTATATGTACGAGTATTCGGAAATTTGATATACAAATTAATAGTTTTTTAACATGCACGCTTTTATTGTAATATTATTAGGACTAGGTTTTACTGCAGGTATTTTATATAACACTGTTGACCGAGATCATATTACAGCAAGTGAAATTACACAAGAAGAAAACGTGGTTCACATTGAATCAGATTTAGATTTAATCGATGAGTCAGATTGTGACTCAATATTTCCTATTCTATAGTTACCCCTATTAAGTTATTGCCCTTAAAACATGATCCCAACCATTGGTTGTGATTTTTTGTTGAGAGTCTAATCCTTAACGAAGGCTCTTTTCTGAGGAATACAACTTTAGCCAAGACACTCTGTAACAAATCAAGAAAAACGCACTCTTTAATATAGTAATTGTGAAGCCTAATTAACCGTTTATCGGATATTATTACCATTTGCGGAATTAAGCTTTGCTTGAGTGTAATTCTTTCAGAAATTTGATAAAGAAACCCAAAACTATGCAATCATGAAGAAGAAACAAAGCGCTTATTTAGCCATCCTATTTAGTTTACTTTTAATTATAGCACCAGGCTACATTCAGTCAAAACCTTTAAATTTTGAAGACGCTTGTAAACAAGAGCTTTTTGATGCCATTGAAAATGGAAATTTGGATAGAGTAAAACAATTAATAACAGATGACAAAAGCTTAATAGAAGTACTTAATGAACAAGGTTCAACTCCAATAATGGTTGCAGCAAATAATAAACAAACTGCAATTGTTAAGTTATTACTAAAAAAAGGAGCAAATCCTAAGGCTGAAAATTTACATAAATACCAGGCCATACATTTTGCAGCTAAAAAAGGCGATTACAAAACGGTAAAATTACTTATTGAAGCTGGAGTCCCGGTTAATACACCTGTAAGCGATGGCACATTGCCAATTAATTTTGCAGCTTGGAGCGGCGACTTTGAAACAACTGTCTATGTCGAAGAGCAAGGCGGTGATTTTAAAGCCATTGTAAGTAATAATGCAAATATGTTAATGTGGAGTGCCTTAGGGGGAAGTACTGCATTGTACGATAGGTATGCTGCAAAAGGAGTTGATTATACCTTAAGAGATACTGATGGTGATGGACCCTTGCATTGGGCAGCAACAAGTGAAAGTGGATTAATGGTTAAGCATTTATTAAAAACAGGTAATTACGATATTCGTGAAAAAAATAGAAAAGGAGCCATTCCAATGCAAGTAGGTATCGAATGGGGAAAAGTGAACTCAACAAAGGCTTTTTTTGAATTGGGTATTCCAGTTGATGAAAAAAATAGTAATGGAGGTAGTTGGCTGCACTCTGCTTCGCGTTCAGGTAATGTTGCTCTAATGAAACTATTGGTTGAAAAAGGATGTGATATAAATGGATTGGATGCTAATGGAACAACCCCTTTAAATGAAGCAGCATTTTCAGGCAAATTAGCTGCTGTTGAATTATTAATTGATAACGGGGCAAAAGTTAATCCAAAAGATTGTTTGGCCGAGGGATGCAACAGGGTTGAAGGTTCTCCTTTGCATAACAGTGTATGGCGAAACCCTGAGGTGGTTAAGTTTTTAATTAAAAAAGGAGCCAATATAAATGCAGTAAACGAACAGGAACAAACCCCATTACACATAGCTGTAACCGGTCGTTGTATTGAATGTGTTAGAACCTTGATTGCAAGTGGAGCAGACATTAACAAACAAGATATTTATGGAAAAACACCTTTGCACTATGCCATTAAACGCGAACGAAAAGAAATAATGAATTACTTATTAGCTCAAAACATTGATGTTAACATTAAAGACAATACAGGAAAAACGGCTACTCACTTAATTGCTATTGCAGGTTTTTGCGACCATTTTGATAAAATTTCTAAAAAAGGTGCAGACTTAAACACTACAGATAATTTAGAAAATACACCCTTATATTATGCTAAATATTATGGCAATGAGAATATGGCTAAAAAGCTTATTGCCGCTGGAGTAGCCGATCATAATTTCGATATTCCTGATTATTGCACTAAAATTGTTAATCCAGGCGAAGCAGCAATTTGGTATTTAAACCACAGTGGTTGGGCAGTTAAAACAGCTTATAATTTATTGGTGTTCGATTATTGGCAGCAAAATGAAGCTCCTGACAAGTTATGTGTTAATAGCGGGTACTTTTGCAGCGAACAAATGAAAGATAAAAAGGTAACAGTTTTTGTATCGCATAGCCATGCCGATCATTACGACAAAAATATATTCACTTGGAAAAAAGACATTGAGGATATTACCTATGTGTTGGGCTTTAATGATGAAATAGATACGAAATACACTTATTTAAAGCCACACGAAACTCAAACAGTAAATGGAATTAAAGTAACTCCAATTATTTCTACCGATTCAGGTGAAGGTTTTTTAGTTGAAGTCGATGGAGTAACGATTTATCATCCAGGTGATCATGCCAATGGGAATCAAGTTGACCCAAGTGAACATAACAATGAAATAGATATATTAGCAAAAAAATATCAAAACATTGATATTGCATTTTTCCCAAGTTCAGGTTGTCGTTTCAGAGATAAAGTAGCATTAAAACAAGGCGTTTATTATACGGTTGAAAAACTCCAACCTAAAGTAGCATTCCCGATGCACGGGACTACCCATGAAGATACAGCTTACCCTGAATTTGCAAAAGAAGCAAACAAAAAAACGGATGGAACAGCCTTTATATCAACAATAAGCTTTAAAGGTGATCGATATTTTTATACCATGATAACAGAAACCACTTTAAGATAATTACAATAGTCCCATTTCTTTCCAATAATAGGACTAAAGGTTGAAGTTACCCGGCTATATGCCGGGTTTTCTTATGTAAGCGATAACCATAGCTTACTATTCCAAAAACAATAAGTAGGTATCCTGAAAAGAATATGAACCAAGGGAATTTATGAGGTATAAAAGCTATACTATAGTTCATTAATTCTTCGTTTAGTATAAACATTTCCGATAAAGAAAATGACTGTAAAATATATTGAGAATACTCCAAAGTAAATGAGACAATACATATTATGGAACCAATAATTAATAAAAGCCATTCTATTTTATTTATTCTCGGATTGTATTCAAAATGCGTATTAATTATTATATATATAGCCAATACGATCATTGCTAAAGCCAATAGTACAGGACTAACTACCGGACCTACCCATGTGGTTGGTAGCAAGAATAGAATATCCCAGGTTAACAGTGATTCTGGCCAATTTAAAATTGCTTTTAGAAAGATGTAATAGAAAATATCCCAAATGGCAAAAGAGTAAATAAAAAAGGCAAAACGTTCTGTTTTATTGCGCCCGGCCAGTACTCCAATACCAATAAGCATGATTAAGGTTGCTAGTTCGCGCAATAATTCAGTAATTGCGACTATGGTGCTCATAAATTTTAATGGAAATGAGAATCCTTCAGGATAATATAACTCACGTAAATAAATAACCACCGCACTTTCAAGCATGCCCATAGCAATACTAAATAATGTAATCCAGAATAGTGTTTTTGACGTATTTAATTGCATATGCGTTTTAGTTAGTAGGTTTAAAAAGGGTTAATATTATAACTAAAAAGAAAATTGAATTATTGCTTTTATACTTAGGTTTATTTACTGATGAGCTTTAGTTCAGAGTAGATTTTGAAGCAGGGAGAAAGCCAAAGGGTGAGAGCGAATTAAACATTATTCTCTGAGTTTGTTTTTAATTTGATTCACATAAATTGAGTCCACACCATTAACTATTTTCTCATTTTTTTTTACACATGGCACATTTTGTATTTTCGCATTTAGCGCAAACAAACCCATTAATTTGTAGTATTGCAATAATTGATAATACCCAAAAAACAATAAATAGTACTTTGTAACTCCATAGCCAAAACTGAGGAACAATAAATACAAATGTTAAACTGACACCTGTTCCAAAATAATCTGTTTTTCTGTATCTCTCATTCAATTTATCAGGAAATAGTTGGGCAAGATTTCCGGGATAAATATGTGAACAATTGTTTTTAGTAGTACATTTAGCACAAAATAGGAAAAGGATTACTGCAGCAGCTACTACACAGCCAATGAAGTAAATTGCAGCAAAAAGTAGTGATTTTAATGCAATAGTGTATACAGATAGTACAATTGTTAATTCAAATATAGCAAATGAAACCAGTCCGTGTATCTTTCCTTTGTTTATCATAACAGTTAATTTAATCGATATTTTGTTTCTTTAATAAATGTTTCTAATCCATTATAAGTTAAGGAGTAGGCTAATATTTGTTTGCTATCTACTGGCAGGTGTATTTTATCATTCTCTATTTTTACAAAACCAATATTATAAAATATAGGGTTATTTGAATCTGAAAATGCAGCGCAATACTCCAGTTCCCATGCATGCATTAAGGCTTCGTTTAGCAGTTTTTTTGCAGTGTTCTGATCTTTGCATAAAAGTTGTCGAATTAAAACACCTTTCTTAGAAATAGGAACAAGCTCAATTAAACCTACTATTATATTATTGTTTTTAGCCATAAACAATAGGTTTATAGCAATTTCAAGTCCTGAGCTATCCTTTTTTGATGTTGTCAAGACCTCTTTTACATGGTTCAATTCTTTTTCAGATACAATGGGGTCAATTTTCATTTGTGTAGTGTTTAATTGAATTTTTGATGATAATTTTATTTATGTCTGTTATTCAAACATGGGTTTTATAATTACACCACAAATGTACACTGCAAATAAAAATCAATCGTCTCGGCTTATAAAGTAAGACTAACTTCTGGTTCAATAATCAGTAAATCAAACAGATAAATAAGTGCCAATTAATTAGGACTCTAAGAAGGGTATGAAATTGAAGTGGGTTTATAAGAATTAAGCCCTTGGTAATTGCTTTTTATATTCTCTTGGCGTTATGCCTGTTTGTTCTTTAAATATTCGGTTAAATGCCGATTTAGAATTAAAACCACATTCAAAGGCAATTCCTAAAAGAGTAAAGCTTTTATAATTTGGGTTATTTAGCATTGCCTTAAATTCATTAATACGATAGTTATTTACGAATTCGAAAAAGTTTTTATTGAAAGTTTTATTAATGACTTTTGACAAATGATGTGGAGTGAAACCACTTAAACCAGCCAATTGGTGCAAACTTAAGGAAGCGTCAAGAAAAGGCTTTTGTTTTTGCATTACACTCATAATCTTATTACTATCCGGTGTAAAATCTTCTGTAGGAAAAGCATTGGTTGATAATATAGTAGCACTTGTAGGCATTTCATTTTGTTGCAAATTGAATATTGAACCTTGCTGATATCCCCAATAGCCAAGAAAAAAAACAAAAACTACCAAAGTAGAGTAGAATATATAATCTGACAGTGCAAATGAATATCCATAAGTATAAAGCAATGCAGAAACTGGTAGCGAGAGTAATGTAATTCCGGTATATGAAACTATAAGCCGTCGTAGCCATAATAAGTCAATATTATCTCGATAAGAATATAAATGCAAAGTTTTATTCTTGTGTTTTTTTAAAGCAATAAATCCTGAAATCAGATAATATACTATACTTCCAATAATAATAATAAAACCAGGAACTATTTTCAATGGTATTGGTCCACTTTGAGTTATAAAATCACGCTTTGTTTCAGCTCCTAAACATAAAAATGGGGTAAATGACAATATGATTACAATTACAGGTAAAAAGCTAACAACTATTTCCTTACGGGATAAATTAACTTGTGTTAATGCTTTTATATAGTTGAATAAAAAAATAGGATGGAAACAAAACACAATTACTTCAAACCCCGCCATGTAAAAATATTCGTCGAAATTAGAAAGGTAGATAAAAGGCCATAAAAATTGAATGGCAAGAACCATTAACCATGTTCCCAATAATTTGTCGGCCAAGCTGCGTTCCTTTTTGGAAAAAACTAATACTCCAAAGAAAAAAGAGTTAACAAATCCTAATAAATAAAAAAATCTGAAGATCTCTGACCAGGGCATAACGAATTGTTTGAGACAAATTTAAAGGATTGTTTGAAGAAAGATATTATTTTTATTTAATTATTGCATAATTGAAACTAAATATTTTATAGATTCGTAACAAGTAAACAAACTAAACCAGTTAAACACAAAAAATTAAATGGAAATAAAAGGAACAGCAGTAAAATCAATTATTGAATATGTTGAGAAAGTACATCCTGAGAAAATAACTGATTGGTACAAATCGCTTTCTGATAATGCGAAAAATATAGTCAATTCAGTAGTTACATCAGGTTGGTATAGTATTAATGAAGGAGTAGTTGAGCCCACTAAAAAAGTAGGTACACTATTTTTTGATAATGATTTCAAAAAAGGAGCTATAGAGTCAGGAAAACATAGCGCCGAAATGGCTTTACATGGTGTTTATAAATTATATGTTAGAGTCAGCAAGCCTGGTCACATCATTGAACGAGCAAGTCGCATTTTACCTGCTTATTATCGCCCATCGGCAATGGAGACACAAGATCGCACTTCAAACTCAGTAAAACTTGTAATGTCAGAAATGGATGAGCCAAGCGATATAATTGAATTTAGAATTCAAGGTTGGATTGAAAAGGCCCTTGAAATATCAGGTTGTTCAGAAGTGATTGTTAAAATTTCTGAATCAATGGCTAAAGGGAGTAGCAAAACTATTTTTGAAGTTTCTTGGAATTAGTATTTAGAAAAATAATATTTGGAAGGAGTTCATAATTTGGGCTCCTTTTTTTTATAAAAATCGTTTCTTAAAATGCGGGCAAAGTTAAAAATAAGAGCTGCCATGAATAATACACAACAGCTCTTAAAAGGCTAAAGAATTTTTATTTATTTTATTTTTACAATAGCATCCAAATAGGCTTCAACACTTGCATTAAAAATGTTAGTGCTACCTGAAAAACCATGAAAAACATCATCTTTATATTTTATTTCCACATGAACCTTACCAACATCATTACTACCTTTTGTTATGGCTTGAATAAGGTATTCTTAA
>Ga0316187_10004633_pt1 | contig 11919 bp, 17 predicted proteins | sample CroRivburrow1_MG_FD_204927 | JGI IMG/M metagenome (GOLD analysis project Ga0316187, IMG submission 204927) | Coastal sediment microbial communities from Maine, United States - Cross River worm burrow 1 | ecosystem: Environmental > Aquatic > Marine > Coastal > Sediment | place: USA: Maine...
TTGAGAAACAGCGACCAGAAGCCGAACAGAAACCGATCCAGTGTCGAAAGATTGGGCGCGCGTCGACGCGTACGATGAATAACCAAGAGCTGTTGCTTCCTCTAATGTTTTTGTTAGATAGTTGACCAATATCAACGCATTAAAAATAACTATGGAATAACCTTTGAATACATACTCCATCAAACATGACCATTAATGGCATTAAAAGTTATGTCTAGAGTAAGGCAAAGAAGTCCCTACGCGGTGATCATTAAATACGCACACCAGTGCTTGATCTGCGCAATGCTGATGAGTTGGGCGATCGAAGGCTTTGCCTATCATCTCATCGGGATAAAATGGCCTACCCCACAAGCTATCATACACGTGCATATATTTGATACCGTGGGCCGGGACCGTGCACCGAGCGGCGAGACCTGGAACGCCGCGTACGAACAGGCAATGCTCGAATGGAGTGATCCGACCCCCTTCAGCTTTTTGGTCGTCCCGAACAGTCACCTGATCCATGCCTCTCGACCCCAGAGGCGAGAGACGGAAAGAACAGCGTCGGGTTTGCAATTTCTTTCTGTGGCACGAGCTTTGGTGCCGCAACCTTGGCGGTTACACAAATGACCTTGGTGGGTGACCACTTCGTTGATGTCGCTACAATCTTCAACGATGTCTTCAACTGGGACATCTACTCCGGACCGATACGTGCCGACGGCTTCATTGATTTCTCACGCGTCGCCGTGCATGAGATAGGCCACATCATCGGTCTCGACCATGAAAACATAGCACCATCTATCATGGGACAAGTGATAAGTGACGTAGAGGTACCACAGCTAGACGACGTGAATGGTGTGTTCGCTATCTATGGCGGCTCACTCCCTGCACCCCCCCCCTACCGCTTGCTCACCTCCCACTGCGATTTCCCTTAACACGAGCTTCAATGCCACGTTGATGGCGGGTGATTGCAATATAGCACCTCTGTTCAATCTCCCTGCCACCCTCTTCGCCGACCTCTATGCAGTCACAGTGACATCACCCGGTAATCTATCGGTACGAATGAGCGCGAGCAGTTTTGATACGTTTCTGTTGCTGTTGGATGCGCAGACGATGAAGGAGATCGATCTTGACGATAACAGCGGGTGGAATTTGAATTCCATGATAGTCCGGGATTTAGCCCCGGGGAACTATGTCATCGTAGCCACATCCGCCTTCTATGGCGATACCGGGACATACACACTTGCCAGCGCCTTCCAGCTCTATACCGTGAAGGAGATAGACAAGCGCCCGAGAAAGACAGGAGTATTGCCGGCAATTATCAATCTCCTTTTAGAGGATGAATCGCCATGAAGATCACAAGCATCCAACCCCTTCACATTACGGATTGGCGCCATACGGTCGGTGTCTTGGCAATATTGCTAGCAGCCTTTACGTGCTCATTCAACGTGGTAGCCGCTACCGTCCTGGAGATCGGGCTCGGCGACATGCTTCACCACAGCGAACTCGTTTTCGAAGGGCGAGTCACTCGAGTCGAGCCACGAACAGACCAGCAAAGCAAGGGCATTCGGACGTACGTGACGTTCGATGTCCTGGATGTGATCAAGGGGAGCTATTCGGCCCGCACTGTCAAGATCAGCTATCTCGGTGGTAGCGTAAATGACATAACCATCAGAGTCGCCGACATGTCATTGCCCAAGCCCGGTGCCACGGGTATCTTCTTCGTCGAATCACTCACTCACCGACAGGTGCATCCACTCTACGGCTGGTCTCAAGGGCATATTGCCATCACCATCGACAGCTTTGGGGTGCGGCGGGTGATGACCGAGGATGGGCGGCCGATCACTGCCATCGATCCACAGAAACAGCGCTCTCTTCTATCCAGGGGACTCAGTACCGGGGCGGCCAGCGGCTTGCGGGTTGAGCCTGAGGCGCGTCTGTCAGATGCAATGACTGTGGAAGCTTTCAAACTCTCACTGGACGACCTGCTGGTCTCGAACTGACTGTAGCCTGCAATTACCAACGCAAAATTACCAAGACTCTGATCAAAGCAAGGCTAGACGTCCAGTATTACAGGGGAGTGGAGACTGAATCATTAACTACAAGAGAGGTGAATGAGATGAATATACTGATAAATACTTTAATCGCAGTTTTCCTGTCTATTGGATTAGTTGGGAGTGCCTTCGCAGAGCGTTCATTCTATGTGTGCAATGTGAAACTGGTCGGTCCCCATGCTAACGGGGACCAATATATTCAATTGTCCTGTACGGCCACAGGAACAAATACATGGCACATAATCAACCCAACCATAGGAAACCAAGGAATGGCGGTCGCGCTGACTGCAGTGTCACTAGGCAGTCCGGTTACGGTCAACATTGACCCATTGGTATCCTTTAGCGAATTGACCGCAATTTATCTCAAGAGCCAGTAAACGACTTGCGTCAGAAGGTCGGTGCTATGTGTCGATCACAAGCTACTCTTGCGCTGTTACTGTTCTTGGCGTCTTCTTGTGTCTTGGCTGAGGCGACAGCGCCACAAGGCTCTGAGAGTCCTGTAGAGATGCAGGATGTACCCCTGGTGGATGTGCTGGATACGATTGCCGCAATGGCTGACTGCGAGATTGTGATAAAGGGCGATATACAGGGGCATCGAGTCTCTGTTGCACTGGAGCAGGACAATGTGCAGTCAAACATCAAGTGGGCCCTGCATGGCCTGAATTATGTGCTGGCATGGGGACCGGATAATAATCTCACAGTTTGGGTGAGCGCTGCAGGGGTTGAGGACAATCCCAGATCAGATGCAGACGTTGTAATCCTGCCTAAACAAGTCTCATCTGCCCCGGCAAGCCTTTTTCCGGATGGTCCGTTGGTAGTGCCTTCCAGTGAGCAGGGGAACGGGGGCTACACTGAGGCAGATATCGCTCATTACAGGTCAGATAAGATAACTGTTGAACCAGCATCATTAGCGGTGGTGCCTGCCGGTGAGGAAGGCCAAGGAACAGTATCCCAGGTAGAAATCCAGCAGATAGCCAAATCGGAACCCCCTTTGGGATCACATACGCTGGTATTACCACCCGCCGTTCCGGGGGAGAAGGGAATAACACTCGGGGAGCTGGAATTAATACGTGAACACAATCGTGAAGATCTGGACATGTCACGCCGCGAGCATGTGGTGCCGCCAGACTAAAGTCGATATATGGACGAGGCGTACAGGCTACCGTGTTTTGGCGATAGTTGGTATCAGTAATGAAGCGGATTGTTCAAGTCAAGAAGGATTGACAACCAGACTGTATGAGCAACGGACAGCACGTATGTAATTAGAATTTATCGGTCTGGGAAATGTTAACAATCGCTGGAGTGCCACCATGATGAAATTATCTTCTATGGGACTTATCACAGCACTGTTCATACTGACTTCCTATCCTACTCAAGCACTAACGAACTTAGATTTAATTGGTGAATACAATGTCAAAGAAATTGCTAACATGGCGGATAGCCATCGGTTGCTTGATTTTGTGGCAAATGTCACACGCTGGGTATGTTATTGGTGAAACGACAACTGAGTATCTACCACTTACTGACGGAAACTTCTGGACCTATAGTGTCACCGGTACATGCGGCACATATAACAAAACGGACACAGTCTTGCAGGGTACTACCACGATCAATGGCGTGCCGACAAAGGCTCTATATACTTCTGGTGGTCCAGATGACAAGGGTATTGAATACTGGACCAATGATAACAACGGTATAAGAGGGCATGGTGCATATGTACCTGATACAGATATAGGTCCAGCATGGCTATACCTTGAACCACCGATAGTCACTGCCAAGAGTACAATGACAATCAATGAGACCGTGGTGAGTAGCGGCAAAGCAACGTTTAATTTTGGCAGTTACGGTACATATATTCTCAATTATGAATCCACATCTACACTAGACGGAGTGGAAACAGTTACGGTGCCAGCCGGAACTTATGAAACAGTAAAAATTCGCGGCACTAGACGAATATTTGGCAGCATTCTTAATCAGCCGTATGACGACACATCAACAACTATTACCTGGTTGGCAAAGTATATAGGTGTAGTCAAGGATACATATACGGACGTTGATTGTAACGAGGTCTATAATCTAATCAGTACAAATGTAAAGCCACCTCCTACTCAGCTACCAGCACGATTCTTACCATTTCTGCCGCTATTGCTGGATTAAGATGATTCATCTTTTTCTAGATGAGATGGGCTTGTCAGAATAATTATACATCCATACACATCCCAATGTGGCATCTAGAAAGTCTAGAAGTGTTTGCCAACAGGTAAAGTGCGATAGAAGGATGTGAACGGCCGGGTTTGCTGTATCCCCGCCGTTCGCTGGTCGTCCGGGAAGGGCAAGTTGTGGCGTGCGCCGTGCAAAGGCGGCGTTTCTCAGTGGGTGTTAATTCCGCCCGGCTATTTTACTTCAGACGGAAGCAATCGGAGCAGTCATGGATGTAACGAAGTGATGGTCCGGCTGTTGAGACTCCGCCAGACGAAAGGGGCGGCAACAGATAGGCTGGACCTTAGACCGCCGCGCCACATCTTTACTCTACCGATAGCACGTGTTTACTTTCCGGCATTTGTTGGGGTTTCAGGAGTAACGAACGTCTGTAGTTGACCCAGTTCCAGTCATTTAGCAAGACAATGGCCGATCCCTGATTGGGGCCGGCCTTTTCATCAACTACGCGGCCTTGCGAGTGTGATGATCCACTGCCGACTTCTCAGTCGGTAGATGAAGTACCGTCGCGGACCGCCGCTGCGTCTTCACCGTAGGGGCAGGGCGGTGACAGAGACCATGGGGAACGCAACAGGGTATCGATTGGTCAGGAGAGGGGGATTGGCTGTGGAAAGGAAAAATGACCTGAGTTCATTCAGGCCAGGGTGGCCCTTTCGGGCAGGATTTCAGTATGATCAGGCTGGAAAGCGGTGGTAGCGATTGCCCAATGGGCATGAGTTTTTGGCGAAAGGGCGCTAATACGTCTCTATACTCCATAATGCTTGGTGTAGTTCTGGTTATTCGGGCACCCTGATATCGGGGTTTTGATTCTTCGTTTCCGGCTCTGGCTGTATCACGATAACTTGGGGATACTGGCTATAGGGCGCGCCCCAGTAGGGATTGTAAAGACGGTGCCGGTAGTACCGCCAGTCATCGTCATCATCATCGAAAAACTCGTCGGCCCACCAGGAGGGGTCCATCATATCCCAAATATCATCATCATCATAATAATCCCTTGCCTGGGCGGTTTGGGCCGGTACTGCTCCCCCAAAGAACGCCGCGGCAGCAAATACAACAACGCTTTTCTTTAGCATCTTGATATCTCATGACGGTAAGTAATGAATGGATGATATTTTAATATGTAGTGATAGAAATTGTAATCCCCCCCCGATAAAGCGGAGCAGTTATAAGTAGAAAATTCCATTAAACTGAAGGATATGCATGTGTTTGATTCAGTCGAGCATGCACAACAGCTCGCAACCGAATGATTGTGGACCTACAATAACGAGCAACCCACCGTGCTGCTGTATCCGGACTTCCCTTCAAGAACGATTCTTCCAGTGATTGCCGCTCGCGCTTTTTGATATGAGCGAGGGCGCGGAGTTGACGGTTTATATCAAGGCGCTGCATTTCCTCACGGCGGGATAAATCCAGCCTGTCCTTAAGATTATCTGTTTCGGCGATGTATACCTTTGTCCACTTGCGGTCCTGATATTGATACAGTTTTTGCGCATCAATTCGATACCGGTGATACGCTCTAGAAAGGCGGCAAGACCGTTCGGGCGGCTCTGATTACGCGCGCTCTTTATGCGCATGCTCTCGGCAATATGGTGTGCCTTAATTCAGCACGCTGATCTTTATGCACGCGCTAACCTACGCCGGTTCTTATGCTGGTCCTGCCTTAATGCAGCTCGGAAGTACAGAATGCAGTACACGAATATCCGCTTCTGCTGCATCCGAGACCTTTATGGAAAGACGGGGAATGTCGCATTTTGGCATGCGCGGTCCTACACCAGGCGCTTATGTAAGACTTCACTAAAAGGCGGGAGTCGACCCACTCCGGTCCTTTAGCATTTGGTGATATACGGCTGTCAGGTGTATGTTCGGGCTAACAGCCAAGAAAGAGAAAATAATGTCCTGGCTGAATAAAACCAAGAGGGGAAAAGCGAATGTATAAGATTTTCATTATCTGTTTTGCCTGGCTTACCATGCTACCTCTACCTGCTAGTGCCACCGATCCTGGCATGCCAATGAACTGTTCAGACCTCTTGCTATCGCCGGGACTTACCTGCAGTGAATTCTCTAATCCGGGAGATGGGGGCAGGTTTCGCCAAAATGAAGCAGTGGTAGACAACGACGGGCGCATCTTTGAACAAGGCGATGGTTCAAACAGTGATGTCATTGAGGAATTGGGGTTTTGCGGTACCAATAGGCTTTTTGAGTTAGGCCTATTTTGGCACGTTGATGAAGGTGGTGTTCGTACACCTATAGCTTCCGTACGCTCGCGCTGCCTCGACCCGACCACAAGTACGGTCGAGGGTCTTAGGTCTGCAAGCATTTTGTTCGACTCTGTTAATGGTGCACTTGTCGTAGTCATGAATAGTACGTGCGGTTCGCGTGGTGACCTCTGTGACAACTACAATGGAGGCAGTTGGATTGCTCGAATCGGTGGGTTCACACCACTTGCGGACGTGCTGCCGGAGCCGCCGCTAGCAGCTGCGCTGTGCGACAATGGACTTGACGACGATGGCGATGGTGCAATCGATCTGGACGACCAGCAGTGTAAGAGTCCCGCAGATAACGACGAGTCGCGGCCCTAAGAGTTTTTACACACACTGGGGCGATCTAGGAAGTACAGGAACCCTGCATGAGCGGGGTTTTCTGTTTCTGGGAATAACCGGTTCTGGCCGAACTTTACCTTACACAGTAGCGCTAGGGTGAAGCCATATCCTCGCCGTGAACGGCAGGTTACGTCTCAAACCCGGACCTATTGGACAAAAACAAAATTAGCCTGCACTAACAGACCGGAGTAGACCCTACCCAATCATTGAAAGTAAACATATGAATGGACGAAAATCAGTAGAAGCATGACGTTCACACCTTAATAACTGTTAGATGATATTAAAGGGAGCGGCGTTGAATAAAATTAACCCGAAAAAATTGCTTAACAGCAAATGGACGGCGGTAGAACCGAAAAAGAGGGAAAAGCACTTCATGGTGACGGAGGTCGAATTTGATGAAGAAGGAGCTGTCATTTCCTGCTCGATAGAAGCCATCATATCCAAGCGCTCAATTCCAATACAATGGCAGGATTTGAAAGATATGAGTCACTGGGTCCATGGCTGGAAATAATTTGCATTGCCTGACAATGACATCTAACAAGGAGCTTCTGTCACACAATTTTTCCGCTGCGCGCCAATATTGACGCAGAGCAAGGCATTATGAATGACAGATACTGGCCGTTCTCGGTCCTACACCAGGCGCTTATATAAGATTTCGCTAAAAGGCGGGAGTCGACCCGAAGTTACCATTCCTGATATTCTTGATGACGGCAGAAATGTACTGAATGCTTCCATTCTTGGGGCAGACCTTGGCTGGCGGAAAATAGGCATCGGTATTATACCTCCTGCGGTGTGCTGGCAGGGCGTCTTCTGGAATTCTCACGGGTTGTTCCTATCGACGATTGTTTTATGCAAGTTGCTGTTAGAATCTCAAACCACATTATCGTTCAGATAACAATTTGTGCACTCGCAGGAGATTAAAGGATGATGTTTCTCTTCCAATTACGTAACTATATGTTTTTCTCGATCATTGCGATTACGTTGTTCTTGACCGGTTGCGCTACCAGTGATTCAACACTACGGGAACACGGGCACAGTGAATCCTACATCCAGGGTTACCATGATGGACGCCACAGTGGCATGGCGGAAGCCGGGAATTACCTGGAGCACGTAGTCAAGAACTCCCAGCGGTATGCCAACGATGCGGAATACCGAGCAGGCTGGCTCGCGGGTGAGGCCGAAGGGAAACAGATGCAGGAAGAAGCGAATGCGGCGGCCGGCGCGTACACCGGTTCTCAAATAAAGAAGGAGTACAAGAAGTCACACGATTACGATGCTATCGGACGTGATGCCATGAAGGGAGTGGACCCCAAAAGTCTTGAGCCCCTTTATAAGAAATAGTTAGGCCAAATTCTCAGCCGATTTTAGCGTGCTGATTTGGTACGCCCAATTTGGTTGTACGTCTTGAGTTGCGACAATTAAGACATTCCCCGAAATCCGGGGAATGTCGCATTCCTATGGCCGTTCTCGGAAGTTTAAGACGTACCTTCACCCGGTGCCGGGTGTCTGTAGATACAAGGACAATGCCGACAGTGCGGGTAGGAGTTTTCCGAATAGGGTAATAGGCAATCTGGGGCTTTTCCATTAATCCCGGCGCGGCTATGCTACTAGGCCTCACTCTGGAGATGTTATTAATGACAAACATAAGGCGCATCTGTGTAAAAGACGTAATGAAGACAGGCTACGGCACCATTGACGGTGGGGCGACCATCAAGGCAGCTCTTGACGAAATGAATAGGTTGCAAACCACCGTTCTTGTTGTCAATAAAAGAAATGAGAATGACGAGTACGGCCTCATACTGGTGTCAGATATTGCGGAACAGGTGCTGGCCAAGGATAGGGCACCCAGCCGGGTGAATGTCTATGAAGTCATGACCAAACCAGCGATCTCCGTCGATCCCGACATGGACATCCGTTATTGTGCGCGCCTCATGTCCTCACTGAAGCTTACGCGCATTCTGGTTGTAAAGGATAAAGCACTTCTTGGCAGGGTGAGTCCTCGCGCCTTGGTACTGGATGGCTTGGCTGTAATTGAGTCAGACGATTAATCAGCCGGATTCACAAAGAAAACCCCGCCACTAGGACGGGGCTGCACTCTCCCAACATAGCGTCAGTCCTTTGACCTATATCAACAGGCCATCCCCTCAATTGAAGTAACCTCCAATGACCTCTCCGTAAGATGGCCGCATGGCTATCATTTACAGGGCAGCCTTCGAGTCGCCTTTTCATGGTGCTGTAGGTCTGAGTTTGGCCGTATTGAGAAGTACAGTGACCAATCACATGTTCATGGCCAGATGTCTGGCGAACGTCTGTAGTTGTCCCGAACTAGGACCTAGGGGCTGATTCTAAATAAGTTTTTGCGGGCTCAACCGGTCGATGCAACACATGCCTGTAGTTTAGCCGCTGGTGTTTCATATCCCAATGTTTTCCTGGGGCGCTGATTGAGCTTCCGGGCATCCTAGCCGTACCCTGTCAATGACGTCACCAAGGCGTTACCAATATGACCCGGTGACTATCGATCTCATGATCACCCCCAATACCGGGCGATGGGTGTCGTAAGTGTAAGAAAATGAAATGGCTCCCCGGGACGGGCTCGATCGGACCCCCCTGTCGGCCCCGGCCATGTGACGACATGCTCGGTGACTAATGGTCTCTTGATCCGACACCATGACGGACGATGGGGTATGAAAGCCGAAGAAATTAGATGTGAAAATTAAATGGCTCCCCGGGACGGGCTCGAACCGCCGACCTAGTGATTAACAGTACCAGAGTCACTCTGTTTATGGCGCGGAAAGTTTAAGAATCCTGAGTGCTTTTCTGGTGGCCCCATTTCTTGGCGGCCTACACCGACCTCAGACCGAACCTTTCCGAGAATAACGATCTGTAAATTGCGCATTTATTGTTCGAAAAATAAAGAAGCACAACGGGTTTATGTCTTTGTGGCGGCCGAACCGTTCGAGTTTCTGGGTTGCCGGTTTGAAGCAGGGAAGCGTTGGGTACGCAAGAAAAGTCTAATGTCATTGCGGGATAAAATCCGCGCCAAGACTAAACGTAACGAGGGGAACTCCATCGAGTACGTGATTGCGTCTCTTAACCCGACTCTGCGAGGCTGGTACGGCTACTTCCAACATGCACACCGGTTCACTTTCCCGTCAATCGACGGATTTGTTCGTCGTCGCTTGAGGGCAATGCTGCGTCGGCATAAGCGCCGACCGGGTCAAGGACGATGCCTACGCGATCACAGACAATGGCCGAATGCTTTCTTCGCCGATCTTGGTTTGTTCACGATGTCCGAAACCCATCGATTAGCGCGCCAACCCCGATGAGGAAACAATCGACTGGAGAGCCCGTCGCGGGAAAACCGCACACCGGGTTCGGAGGGAGGGGACGGCGATCGCCGTTCCCTACCCCTATCCGTTGGCCGTTCTCGGTCCTACACCAGGCGCTTATATAAGACTTCGCTAAAAGGCGGGAGTCGGCCCATTCCTGCCGTCCAGCCAGATGGCCTGTATGTCTCGAATGTACTGAAATTTCCCATTCCTGCGCCTGGTACTTGAATGCAACTATCGCACCAAAGCTGACCTTCGCAATTTATTTGTTTGCGGCGGAATGATTGCCTGCCTACCAGCGCTAAATAATTTCAAGGCGCCAGCCGTCACTGATCTATAATTATCACTTATGTTCAGGCTATACAATGCCAACCTTGGTTACTCGATATGCGTTTGTGTAGGTTTGTTGCTTAACGCCTGTGCAACTACTACCACCAATATCAATCCGCGCCCGGAAGATTGGGCCCCGGCAGAGGAAATTCCCCTTACAGCCGCTTGCCCTGATATATCCGGAGTCTACGAAGACTGGGCAAAAGACTGCGGAGCTTCGCACTGCCAGTTGCTGAATGTTTTTCTGTTTAGAACTGATTACCCCTTGGCAGAGCGCGTTGAAATTGCGCAGCTACACGATGAGAGGTTGAAAATCATTGGGAAATGGTCTGGCGCTAAAACCGAAATAGTACTTTCCCGTCGCAACGGAGATTTCGAATGCGGCCCGGAAGGGCTGGTTGTTACCGGCGGTGATGGTTCTTTTTATGCAGGATGGGCTGCCTATGGGGCAGTTAATGAAACTCGTTCCTTTAACCGTTGCAGCGATGGTTCGCTGGTCATGAAAGTCGTGCGCATGGCGCATGGCAATATGCATTTGTACCCTATATTGCCATTCAGCACCCACGAAGTTGTCTGGGCAAGATGGAAGGCCATTCCTGCGCTTGAATAACTACTTTGAACTGTTCTGCAGGAAGCGAGATCGATCTATCACGCGGCACAGTTAGAAACTACAAATAGAACAACATTTTTCCGATCGCCATCAGCTAATTATTAAGATACGTCAATCGAACGCCATAAGAGCAACAATATGATGAGTTTTGAGGAAAATCGCTGTCATACTTTAAGTCTATCCAATGGTTAGGACGCGACACGTTTTAGTATTGTTTGGCTCGCTTGTATTAGGGGCATGTGCAACGTACCGCATAACGTTTGGTTGGGATGCAACGGATTTAAGTTGGTTAGAGCATGGAATGGAACGTGAGAAAGTTGAGGATCGACTCGGGAAGCCCTACCAGATTTATACTATTCAGAAAGGACTTTTGGCGGTTTATGAATACAATCGGGGTTACATACCTCCAGCAGAAAAAGATCCCAAAGGGAAGCTAGCTGCGCCACTATTCTTGTTTACGGAACTTGTGACTTTAGGAGGACTCACCTACATCATGACAGAGGTGGAGTACTGTCAAATAGGACAATTACGGATCGTGTATGACACTCCAGGGAAGATATTGGCAGCAAAAGAATGTCCAGGTAAAACAGAGGGAGAGGGTTGTGGAGAAATGCAATCATCCCGTCGCCCATCCACACTTCCCGCGCACTTTAAAGACGAAGCCTCTGTGAATATCGACTGTAACTTGCCGAGGGTAAATTATACGGAATGACCGATTCTTTGCGGCATTCAAGACATACAGCTGAATTCTCTGAATGACCGGTTTTCGAGTGTATTATCGATTAGCCCGGGGGATGTCT
>Ga0316187_10004634_pt1 | contig 11917 bp, 8 predicted proteins | sample CroRivburrow1_MG_FD_204927 | JGI IMG/M metagenome (GOLD analysis project Ga0316187, IMG submission 204927) | Coastal sediment microbial communities from Maine, United States - Cross River worm burrow 1 | ecosystem: Environmental > Aquatic > Marine > Coastal > Sediment | place: USA: Maine...
GGAGTCAGGTAGTGAGACCACTTCAAATGAGATTCAGGAGCACTGGATCTTCCAGCATGGTCCTGCAAGTGAAGACCCAACCTGGTATCTGGCCGGAATCCAGCAGAGTTGAGAACCAGTTCCAACTCTCTTCAAGGGCGTCTCATTGAGGCGCCCTTTTTCGTTTAGCTTCGAATGTCAGGAGCGTGGGCCGCCCAGAACTTGATTCAATCCTGGCGAACAAGAGATGGAAAAGTCCAACACACCCTGAATAAATAAACATTGCAATAAATAAAATATATAATAATATTAGCCTTCTCTAATATAGGGCTTAAACTTAATCTGTTTAACTCAACATTTACCGTCATCTAAGCACGGTAAATTCAAGGATGGGAACTAAAATGAAAATCATAATCGTGGGTGGTGTAGCTGGCGGAGCAACGGCGGCGGCTCGCATTCGACGTAACGATGAGACTGCTGAGATCGTTCTGGTTGAACGTGGCCAATACATCAGCTTCGCCAACTGCGGACTTCCTTATCATATCTCGGGCATCATTGAGGATCGTGAGCAGCTTCTGGTCACCTCCGAGGAGGCGTTCAAAGAGCGCTATCGCGTCGATGTTCGCAGCCGAACAGAGGCCATAGCTATTGACCGCAAAGCTAAGACCATGCGCTTGCGCGATCTGGCAACCGGCGATGAAACCGACGAACCCTACGATAAGCTTCTCCTCTCCCCCGGTGCTGAACCTGTACGCCCGAAACTGCCTGGCATTGATTCCCCACGCGTATTTGGCCTGCGCAACATTCCCGACCTTGATCGCATCATGGCGCACCTTAAAGAGCACAACCCGCGCCGTGCCGTGGTCATCGGCGGTGGCTTTATCGGCATCGAGGTTGCCGAAAATCTCCATGACAAGGGGATCTTCACCACGCTGGTAGAGGGGGCGGATCAGATTCTTACCCCGCTCGACTACGGGATGGCAGCCATCGTGCACTCCCACATGCGGGATAAGAATGTTGAGCTCTACCTGAACGACAAGGTTGAACAGTTCGAAGACAAGGATGATCACACCGTGGTTTACCTTGGCAGTGGACGCCGTCTGCAGGCCGATCTTGTAGTATTGGCCATCGGTGTGCGTCCTGAAACCACACTGGCTCGCGCTGCCAACCTTGACCTTGGCGTTACCGGCGGCATCAAGGTGAATGACCACTTGCAAAGCTCCGATCCTGATATCTATGCCGTTGGCGATGCTATCGAAGTCACGCAAACCATCAGCGGTCAACAGGTACTCATTCCCCTCGCTGGACCAGCCAACCGTCAGGGGCGCATGGCTGCCGACAACATTACATTCGGTAATAGTAAAGTCTATCGGGGCACGCAGGGAACATCGATTCTCAAGGCTTTCGATCTTGCTGCCGCAACCACTGGCCTGAACGAGAAACAGCTCAATGCAGCTGGCATTCCTTTCCTCAGCTGCATCACCCACAGTGGCTCGCACGCCAGCTATTATCCCGGTGCAAAGCAGATCAGCCTGAAGCTTCTATTCACCGATAAGGGTCAGATTCTCGGTGCTCAGGCGGTAGGTGCTGACGGTGCTGACAAGCGCATTGATGTGATCGCTACCGCCATTCATGGCAACCTGAAGGTCGAGGATTTAGCTGAGCTGGAGCTGGCCTATGCGCCGCCCTTCGGCTCAGCCAAGGATCCGATCAATATTGCTGGTTATGTGGCCACCAACATCCTCAACCGATCCCACGAAATGATTGAGTGGAAGGAGTTGCGCGCCAGTCTGGATGCCAAAGACCCCGAACTGCAGCTGATCGACGTACGTACGGCCGAAGAGTTCGGATTCGGCTCCATCCCAACTGCCCGCAACATCGATGTGAATCACCTGAGGGAGCGGCTGGACGAACTTGACCCGAACAAACCGGTCATCCTCTTCTGCCAGATCGGCCTGCGCGGATACCTAGCCTATCGCATCCTCACTCAGCATGGTTTCACTCAGGTCAGGAACCTATCCGGCGGCTATAAAACCTACAGCTGGGCGGTTGAAAAACAGGCCAATCCGGACATCTTCGACTACGAAGACATCAAGCGCCGTGCCCCTGAGGAGATTGAGGCTGAACGCAGTGGCAGCTGTGCTGTCAGCGCCGCTATGATTGCTCCTGGCACCACGGGTGAGTTGCATACCCTTAACGCCGTCGGGTTGCAGTGTCCCGGCCCGATCATGAAAACCTACAAGGCCATGGAGGCCCTTGATGCAGGAGAACTGCTCGAAGTCACCGCCTCCGACCCCGCTTTCGGTTGCGATATTCGGGCATGGGCTAAGAAGACCGGCAACGATCTATTGTCCGTAAAAGCTGAGAAAGGACTAGTAATTGTTTTGTTGCGCAAGGTGACGGCTGCGCCAGTAGTTGCGGCCACTTCGTCAGTGGAAAAAGACAAGCTCACACTGGTCGTCTTCTCCGATGACCTCGACAAGGTGATGGCCAGCATGATCATTGCCAACGGTGCGCTCGCCATGGGTAAACCGGTCAGCCTGTTCTTCACCTTCTGGGGATTGGATGTGATACGCCGTGTTGACGCGCCACACCTGAACAAGCCGATGATGGACCGCATGTTCAGCACCATGCTGCCGTCGGATGCGGATCACCTGAACACGATCTCTAAAATGGACATGCATGGCCTGGGTGCAAAAATGATCCGCAAGGTGATGCACGACAAGGGGGTGGAAACACCGGGCAACCTGCTGCACAACCTGGTCGAGGGCGGCGCGCAACTCATCGCCTGCCAGATGTCCATGGATGTGATGGGTATTCAGAAAGAGGAGCTCATTGATGGTGTTGAAATCGGTGGCGTTGCCGCATTCCTTGGCGAAGCAGGCGAATCGGGAACCACCCTGTTTATCTGAGGAAGCGCTGTATTAGTGCTTTCATACATGTATGCAGAAAATCATCTGGAGGCAGAATAATGGTATTTATCAAAGATCAGAAAGAAAATTGCGATTGCCTTTACAAGGCTCATGTCTGGCTGGACAAACATTCTCTCCAGTCAGGTTGCTTCACCAATAGAGAATCTGCCGAGCGATGGGCTGACTGGTTGCAAAGAAGAATTGTGACTGAAGACCTATTCCGAACGATTCATAGAAGAGCCTGATCTCATCGACCGTTTGAAATGAATGTCGAAAGCAGACATTCGGAATCTATGTTATTTATGAGTTAACTGATCCCAGCTTTCAGGCAGCGATGCCCGAAGCTCCATAGGTTCCTGCTTCACCGGATGATCAAAACGTAGTCGCCAGGCATGTAGAGCAAGGCCTTTGCCTCCGAGCTTTTTGAAGCGCTGAATAGCTTCCTTCTCGGCATATTTCGGATCGCCCAGAATCGCATGCCCTTCAGACTGCATCTGAACCCTTAACTGATGCGTACGACCACTATGCGGATTCAGGGCCACCAGTGCGTATTCAAAGCCCTCTCGCTCGGCCTCCAGCACCACCTGATAGTCGGTAATGGACTCTTTGCCCTCTTCATCATCAATCACCATGCGTTCGCCGCCCACAGTGATGCCTTTGGATAGTTTTGAAACCATCCGACCAGCATAGGGGTATGGGTGACCTTGCACCCAGGCGAAATAGGTTTTCTGCATGTCTCTTTCTCTAAATGATTCGGTGAGCTTGCGCAGCGCTTCGAGATTCTTCGCCATCAGCAGGACGCCTGAGGTATCCCGATCAAGCCGATGCGCCAGACGCAGGTCGGAGAGTCCGCGCGTCTCTTTCAATGCCTCGATCAGCCCTGCCCCATGACCACTGCCGCCATGCACCACCATGCCAGCGGGCTTATGCACGGCCAGAAGCCACTGATCCTCATAGAGGATTTCCAGAGACTCGACCTTTTTCAGCAGACTGGCCGGGATTTCGTCAACAGGTCGGGATTCGGCCTCACCACGCAGGGAGTTGGGAAGGAATATCTCATCACCTTCTGTGACACGGGACTCGGGTTTCTGACGCTTGCCATTCACGCGCACGTTACCCTTTCGGATCAAACGCATGATCAGTGAACGTCTTTCGGTGCCAAGCCTGCGAACAAGAACACGGTCCAAACGACTGCCATCCTCATTTTTATCAATAATTATACGGCTTTGGACAACTTCTTCGCTTGCCAATCCACCCTCCGTTCCGTTAGTCTCTTGGTCTGTGCAGCAAGTTCCACGTGATTTAACGCTGCCTACCGAGCTGTGATGGCCGCCTGAAACCAGATTCAAACATGGTGATCCAGGCAAGACAAAGACCTCCGGCAGTGTACTGACAAAACCGGTATTGGGATATAGATGAACCGGTAAATGGTAGGCGGAAGCTGACTCACCTGCGTGTTGAGCATGCACAGAATAAAAAGTGATCCGTCTGACGGTTTAGTCCCGGTTACGGCATGTTGATAGACAACAAAAAATGTCGTAAGCCGGTGAAACAATTAGAAAATATTGGACTTCCCCACTTGCTACAGTGGTGGGGAGTGCATAGTTTGTAAACCGCAGGCGGCATAAGGATGTCGCATGACTACTAAAAAGCTGATGCTAATCAATGCATCACACGAAGAAGAGAGCCGCGTTGCCATTGTGCACGGCGAATACCTTCAGGAACTCGATATTGAATCCGCCCACAAGGCGCTCACCAAAGGCAATATCTACAAGGGTACCATCACCAAGGTTGAGGCAAGTCTACAGGCCGCATTTGTAGAGTACGGCTCCAACCGACAGGGCTTCCTGTCACTGAGTGAAATTCACCCCGACTACTGGAAAGAGGGTGTGGACAAAAGTCTCGACCCCCGCAAGGTCAACATTCAGGACGTGCTTGAGCGCAAGCAGTCAATTCTGGTGCAGGTGGTCAAGGAGGAGCGCGGCAGCAAAGGCGCAGCTCTGACGACCATCATCTCGCTGGCAGGGCGCTATCTTGTACTGAGCCCTAACACCACCCGCGGCGGCATCTCTCGCAAGCTCTCCGATGACGTCCGCCGGACCATGAAAGAGATTCTCTCCCAACTTCAGGTGCCGGACAACATGGGCCTGATTGTTCGTACTGCGGGCAAGGACCAGACGTTTGAATCACTCGAGCGTGACTACTCTTATTTGCGCCGACTCTGGGATGAGATCCGCATCAAGGGTGAATCCGCTCCAACACCGTCACTGATCTATCTTGAGGGCGATCTGGCGACACGGGCGATCCGTGACCACTTCACCGAAGACATCAGCGAAATCTGGGTAGACAACCATGAGATCTACACCCGGACCAAGCAGTTCGTTCATGCCGTATTGCCGGGTAAAGAGAAGCTGGTGAAACTCTATCGTGGCAAGAAGCCGCTGTTTCGCCACTACGGTATCGAACCGCAATGTGAGGAGATTCATGAACGTGAGATTCGACTGCCCTCCGGCGGTTCAATCGTGTTCGACCCGACCGAGGCTCTCACATCCATTGATGTAAACTCCTCCCGTGCCACCAAGGGCAAACATATCGATGACACCGCACTTGCCACCAACCTTGAGGCAGCTGAAGAGGTTGCTCGTCAGCTCCGAATCCGTGATATCGGTGGCCTGATCGTTATCGATTTTATCGACATGGTCTCCCGCAAGCATGCGCAGCAGGTAGAAGAAGAACTAAGAGCCGCTACCAAGGGCGATAAGGCACGTATTCAGCTGGCCCGGATTTCAAGATTTGGACTTCTCGAGATGTCTCGCCAGCGTCTGCATCCGTCAGTTCGTGAAACAACCTCAGAGGTCTGCCCGCGCTGCACTGGACGTGGTCATGTACTCACCGTCGAGTCCATGGCGCTGCAGATGCTGACCCGTATGGAAGACCTGGCCGAGGCAGGCAAGAAGCCAACGCTCGTGGTTCAGGTTCCATCCGATACCGGTGAGTACCTGATGAACAACAAACGCGACAACATTGCTCGTATCGAAGAGAACTACGATGTACAGATCACGCTACAGATTCGTCCTGAACTTGTGATCCCCCACTACCGTATCGAGCGTCACTGGAATGAGAACAACCAGCAGCGCCTCGAAGTTCTCGAGGATACAACCAAGGGCAAGAAGCCGGCGCGTTCCGGCCGTAAACTGAAACCGCTCAAACCGGTTGTAGGAATTCCGCCTGCACCCGATAAACGCCGCAGGCAGGGCTTGTCCGGCAAGAGCTGGTGGTCATCACTGCTCGAATCGATCTTCGGCAACGGTAAAAAGAAAAAGGCTGAAGAGGAGCGTAAGACACGTTCCGACAGCCGGCGTGGCGGACGTCGCGATCAAGGTGGCCGTAACCGCAACCGTCCAGCGCGCGACAACCAGCCCCGTGCCCGCAAGAGTGCGGACAAGCCAGAGCAGGAAGCCAAACAGGGTGAAGAGAAGAAGAGCCGTTCCCGGCGCAGAAATCGCCAGCGTCCCAAACGTGAAGGTGATCAGGCTCAGCAGCCTGAGGAGAAGCAACTCAATGCAGTCGTAACTTCTGAAGAGAGTGGTTCAGCAGAGCAGAAGGGTGAAGGCCAGCGCCGCAGAAGACGCAGGAGACGTCGCCCTTCCGGTGAGAATGGTTCAGAGAACAATCAGGAAAGTCAGGCCTCCCGGAGTGAAGGAGAGAGTTCTGAACAGAAAGCTGAGCTGAAGCCTGAGGCCAAGCGCGATGATACGCCGAAGCGTGAGCCGAAACCTGAAGCCAAGCGTGATGATGCCCCGAAGAGTGAGCCGAAGTCCGAGGCCAAGCAGGACAGTGCCCCGAAACGTGAGCCGAAGTCCGAAGCTAAGCAGGACAGTGCCCCGAAACGTGAGCCGAAGTCCGAAGCTAAGCAGGACAGTGCCCCGAAACGTGAGCCGAAACCTGAAAGCAGTGCGCCCGTCTCAACCGCCTCGGTAAGCGAGCCATCCTGACGACGCATGAGAACCAAATCCAAATGCTGACCATTCCGGAAAACCTGGATGGCCAGCGTCTGGATTTTGCACTATCGGAGTTGAGCGAGCTCTCACGCACCCGTATCAAACAGCTACTGAATGAGGGTGCCATCCACGGCCCTTACGATCCGCTCAAGCCCTCCATCAAGGTGGAGGCGGGCGAGAGTTACTCCATCGACATGCCTGAGAACAAACCGCTGGAACTTGTTGCTGAGGATATTCCTCTCGATATTCTCTTTGAAGATGAATACCTGATCGTTATCAACAAACCTGCCGGCATGGTGGTACATCCAAGCCATGGCCATGATCATGGAACGCTGGTTCATGCCCTGCTGCACCACTGTCCCTCGCTTCCAGGCATCAATGGTGTAGAGCGCCCCGGTATCGTCCACCGTCTTGATAAGGAGACTTCGGGGAGCCTGGTTGTTGCAAAGACAGAGCAGGCTCACCAGCAACTTGTCGAGCTCTTCTCAACGCACAACATTGATCGTCAGTATCTGGCCTGGAGCCGTGGTGTTCCGAACTGGCGTCAGAAGCGGATTGAACTGCCCCTCGGGCGTAACCCCCACCATCGGCAAAAGATGGCTGTGATTGAAACCGGTAAAGAGGCCATCACCGATGCCCGGGTTGAGCAGAGCTATGAGCGCCTCTTCTCCCGAATCCGGCTCACCCTGCATACAGGGCGCACACATCAGATTCGCGTACACCTCACCCATGAGAAACTGCCCATCCTGGGTGACACCACCTATGGCCGGCATTTTAATCCCGGCAATCAGATCCCCGAGCCGGCCCGAAGCGCCATCAAAGACCTTAACCGACAGGCACTTCACGCAGAGGTGCTCGGTTTCACACACCCGATCACTGGCGAAGCCCTGCACTGCATAGCCCCGCTACCTGATGATCTAAAACATCTCTCCGATGCGCTCGATCAGGCCTATGGCTAAGCCAGCTTTTCTGCGCTCAGAACTGCTCAACGCAATCGGCATCACAGCCATATTCTCTGAACGCAATGGTGGCATAAGCCCTGCCCCTTTCAGCTCTCTCAACCTTGGCCACAACATTGGTGACAGTAGTGAAAATGTTGAAGCCAATATTGCAAGACTTGCTGAAACAACAGGGCTCAGCGGCAGGCCGCATCAGACCGAGCAGGTGCATGGGATGGAACACTTTATATGCTCAGGACCCGGTTCACTTCATAGTGAGCAGGCTGACATTCTTATCAGCAATGAACCGAAGACTTCAATTGCAGTTCGCACTGCAGACTGTCTGCCCATCCTGATGGCAGACCCGGTCAACAGAATCGTTGCCGCAGTGCATGCAGGCTGGCGAGGAACCGCAGCCGGAATTGCCATCACAGCGGTTGAGCAGATGGTAAAGATGGGTGCAAAACAGGAGTATATCCATGTCAGCCTGGGTCCATCTATTGGTCCCTGCTGCTTTAAGGTGGACAGTGATACGGCAGAGATACTGAAAAAGAGTGTGGCCGGAGCAGAGCGGGCTATTGTCTACTCACCCGAACCACACCCGGATCTGGCCGCTATCAACCTGCTTCAGCTCAAAGAGGCGGGTGTGACAGAAGATCATATTGAGACTCTCGGCATCTGCAGCTGCTGCCATCCTGAACGCTTCTACTCCCACCGCCGGGATCATGGTGCTACCGGAAGGCATCTGGCCGTTGTCGCCCTGCCCGAAGCGCTTTAGACTCCGCCGCATGAAAAAGGCACTTCTTCTCTCTCTCTCCCTACTACTGGCTTCCTGCGCAGGCAATGAGCTGCTTCCATCTGAATCTGCAAAGCTCGACTACGAAAAAGCTAAAGCGATGCTTGATGATGGCGACTACAGCGAAGCCAACCTTTTTCTGGAAAGCTTTTCTGCCGAGCACCCCTACAGCCAGTATGCCGTTCAGGCGGAACTGCTCCGCGCTTTTGCTGCCTACAAAGCTTCTGAGTTAATCCTGGCCGAAACGCTTTCTGAACAATTTGTTAAACGCCACCCGCGCCATCCTGATGTCGCTTATGCCAAATACCTTCTGGCCATGAGTCACTTCAGACAGATTACCAATATTGAACATGACCAGACACAGACCAGGCTGGCCATCGAAGCATTTAAGCGGCTGCTTAAAGAGAACCCCAGGAGCAGCTATGCCAAGGATGGCGCTACACGCCTGCAGAGACTCTACAACATGCTGGCTTCGCATGAACTTACTGTTGGAAAATTCTACTTCGACAAAGAGCGCTATGTTGCTGCACTGAACCGGTTTCAGGGTATTGTCAAAAAACATCAGACCACACCGGCAATTGAAGAGACGCTCTATTATCTGGCTGCCTCCTATGCAAAGCTGGGAATCAGTGCGAGTGCACGGGACACGGCTATCCTGCTACGCCACAACTATCCGAAGAGTGAATGGAGCAGCAAAGCTGCAGAGTTTCTATAGGGCTATTGATTCACTTCTGAACCATGCACTTTCCACTTCGATATTTAGGCGGCAGCAACAGCGTCCGTTTCAATCCCCTTAAGATCGGTGGAGTCCTGCTCCTGATCATCATTACCACTCTTCTGGTCTGCGGCGGGGCGGATAAAAGTGAAATCAACGAGCTTATGGATGCCCGTGACCAAGCATACAGCCATCTGAATATTGCTGACTACAGTGCACTGATCAACAACAACTATCATGATCAGGGACGCAGCAAAGTCGATGTCGTGGCTCAGATGGTTGCACTGTTTGACAGATTCGACAGAGCCGAGATGCAGTCCCATGATCGCCAGATTCAACAGGTTGATGACAGCCATGCCCTTTGCGAACAGAGCTATACATTAAAAGTGATGGCAGATGGAAAATGGCGCCAGATTGTTCAGCGTGAGCAGTTGACACTCAGCAAGGAGAGTGATGGCTGGAAAATAAGCGGTGGACTCTGATTTTTTTAAGGACGGTCTGAACAAGTGCATCCCTGCACCTATTCAGGACGCCAAGGCAAAAGCGCGGTTTTGCCTTGGCTCACAAAATCAAGCACTTGCGTGCATGCTTTTGGCGGTCCGTCCATGGACCGCACGGATACTCTGAGTTTTTCAGAGCATCCTTAACGACTCCGTTTTCGCCCGGCCGGAAAATCATCAACCATAATCACGTCATGGGCCACCCGATGCGCCTCACTGAGGAGAGCAGCCTCATCTTTTGAAATCATTTCAGAGTCTTTCAGGCCGCCGACCCACGCTTCATGACTCTCTGATGGTGCATATCGGTGGCCGGCCTCTCTCAAACGCTTTTCAACCTCGTCGGCCTGAATCGTCAGCATCAGTGCATGCTCAAGCCTGCCGATAATATCTTTCGGGTCATCCGGCAAATAGATGCCATCCACCAGCACCTCTCTTGCGCCGTCCGGCACCATCATTATTTTGGCAACCTGATGGCCGATATGATCGGACGGCATGTGCAGCTGACGACCCAGAGGAAATATCATTGCCCTCAACTTCCAGCCAATCAAGGTCACCGGGAAGTGGCGAATAATTCCGTCTAGTGCCTCCTGAACCTGATACAGCGTATACTGGCAGGCCCAGTGAACCAGCGGCAGCTCTGCTTCTGGTCGTCCGCTATCCTCAAACCGTTTCAACACGGCCGAACAGAGATACATATTGCCGAGCGCATCGGCAAAACGGCCGGAGAGTTTCTCCTTTCGCTTCAGGGCTCCGCCCAGCACCAGCAGTGAAATATCAGCCATGGCTGCAAACGATGCGGAGAAACGGGAGAGTTGCCGATAATAAACAGCTGTGGGACCGGACACTGGTGACGGAGCCAGATATCCAAAGCTAACGGCGTAGACAAATGATCTTGCTGCATTTGCAGTCACATAAGCCAGATGCTGCATCAGCAAGCCATCAAACTGCTTGGTTCCCTCATCCTCATCATCTGCACCCAGCGCATTGATCTCATCCATCACAAACGGATGACAACGCATAGCTCCCTGTCCGAAGATAATCAGCGTCCGCGTCAGGATATTTGCTCCTTCAACCGTAATGCCTACCGGGATCGTCTGATACACCCCGCCCAGGTAGTTGGATGGACCCAGGCAGATACCACGCCCGCCATGCACATCCATAGCATCATTGATCACCTGACGCATACCCTCGGTGAGGTAGTACTTCACAATGGCTGTGACAACGGATGGTCGTTCCCCCTGATCCAGGGCCGAAAGGGTCAGGGTTCTGGCTGAATCCATCATGTAGGTAAGCCCGCCGATACGGGCCATTGCCTCCTCCACCCCCTCGAACTTGCCGATGGGCAGATGGAACTGCTTGCGAACACGGGCATAGGCACCGGTAGTAAGACTTGCCAGTTTGCCTCCCCCGCAACTCATGGAGGGAAGTGAAATGCCACGCCCAACCGCCAGACGCTCGACCAGCATGCGCCAGCCATTACCAATCTGCTCCTGGCCGCCAATCACCCATTCAAAGGGTACGAAGACATCTTTGCCTGAATTGGGTCCATTCAGAAATGCCGAATTGAGTGGGTTATGGCGCCTGCCGATTTTCACGCCCTCAGCATTAGTCGGAACCAGTGCACAGGTGATGCCAAGGTCATCCTTTTCACCAAGCAGATGATCAGGGTCATAGGCGCGGAATGCCAATCCAAGCATGGTCGCTACCGGCCCGAGTGTAATATAGCGCTTCTCCCAGTTCAGACGGAGACCCAGCACCTCTCTGCCCTGATATTCGCCTTTGCAAACAATCCCACTGTCTGGAATAGAACCGGCATCCGACCCCGCTTCCGGTCCGGTCAGGGCAAAGCATGGAACCTCTTCACCGCTTGCCAGTTTCGGCAGATAACTCTCCTTCTGCTCTTTTGTTCCATAGTTCAGCAGCAGTTCTGCAGGGCCCAGCGAATTGGGAACCATCACTGTCACTGTAGCTGTCACACTGCGGCTTGCGATCTTCTGAATCACCTGGGAGTGCGCATAGGCGGAAAATTCCAGACCGCCATACTGCTTTGGTATAATCATGCCGAAAAACCTGTTG
>Ga0316187_10004635_pt1 | contig 11917 bp, 12 predicted proteins | sample CroRivburrow1_MG_FD_204927 | JGI IMG/M metagenome (GOLD analysis project Ga0316187, IMG submission 204927) | Coastal sediment microbial communities from Maine, United States - Cross River worm burrow 1 | ecosystem: Environmental > Aquatic > Marine > Coastal > Sediment | place: USA: Maine...
TTGATGCTTTTACAGAAAAGCATGAAATCCTCCACCTTTTGGATCAATGCATGCAGGCTGAGGGTGTGCAGATCTTTATTGGTGAAGAGTCAGGTTACCAGCATCTTGATAATTGCAGTGTAGTGATGGCTCCCTATGAGGTGGATAATGAGGTGGCTGGCGTGTTGGGTGTTATTGGGCCAACCCGAATGGCTTATGACCGAGTTATCCCTATTGTGGATGTCACTGCAAAATTAGTTGGTGCGGCCTTGAAACATCAACAACCGTCCCCAAATTAAGAGCGAATTTAGAAGATAAACTGATTCTCCCTCTTTCGGAGTGGAGAATGGTTTGATTTAACTCTATGTAAAACAGAGACACTATGTCTCCAAGGAAACACAGCATGACAAGCAAACAGGAAGCGGAACAAACCAAAACCGCTACTGATATTGAACAGGAGCAAGCTTCTGAGACGGAGACGCCCACCCCCGAAGATCAGGTGGAAACTGAGGTAGAAGCAGTTGCTGAAGATGAGGTGAAGGCTGAAGTTGTAGCAGATGTGAGTGACTTGGCAGCACAGCTTGAAGAGGCTTGCAAAAAGGCAGATGCAAACTGGGATTTGGCAGTGCGTGCCAAAGCTGAGCTGGAAAACCTGCGGAAGCGGCATGATCGGGATCTTGCAAATGCCCATAAATATGGGTTGGAGCGCTTTGTAAATGAGTTGCTACCAGTGCGGGATAGTTTGGAGCTTGGATTGCAGGCGGCCCAGGATGACAATGCTGATGTAACCAAGCTGCGCGAAGGCACTGAGCTGACACTGAATCTCTTTACCTCAGTAATGGAAAAATTCAATGTTGCAGTGATTAACCCTGAAGGGGAGTCTTTCAACCCTGAACTGCACCAGGCTATGGCTATGCAGCCAGCAGAAGATGTAGAGCCCAACACAGTCATTACGGTGGTACAGAAAGGCTACAGCCTGAATGAACGGCTTGTGCGGCCTGCAATGGTTATTGTTTCTCAGGCTGTAACTACAAATATTGATGAACAGGCTTGAAAAACGGATTAATCGCCCCATCTGTAAGACTAAGCTGAATCAGCACAATTTAACTAAATATATGACATTCGTACTGGAGATCGGAAATAATGGGTAAGATCATTGGAATTGACTTGGGCACCACCAACTCCTGCGTGGCAGTGATGGAAGGTGAGAACGCTAAGGTTATAGAAAATAGCGAAGGCGATCGTACAACCCCCTCCATTATTGCTTATAGCAATGATGGCGAAGTACTTGTGGGTCAGGCTGCGAAAAGGCAAGCCGTCACCAACCCTAAAAACACCCTGTTTGCCATCAAACGTTTGATTGGACGTCGGTTTGAAGATGATGTTGTTCAGCGCGATATCAAGATGGTGCCATACAATATTGTCAAGGCAGATAACGGCGATGCTTGGGTAGAAGCCAATGGCAAGAAAATGGCATCTCCAGAGATCTCCGCCAAAGTCTTGCAGAAGATGAAAAAGACCGCTGAGGATTACCTGGGTGAAGAGGTAACTGAGGCAGTTGTTACTGTTCCTGCCTACTTTAATGATTCACAGCGCCAAGCCACAAAAGATGCTGGGCGTATTGCAGGCCTGGATGTAAAGCGAATTATCAATGAGCCAACTGCCGCAGCACTTGCCTATGGTATGGATAAGCAGCGTGGTGACCAGAAGCTGGCTGTCTTCGATCTGGGTGGTGGTACCTTTGATATCTCAATCATTGAAATTGCTGAGATCGACGGTGAGCACCAGTTTGAAGTGCTTTCAACCAATGGTGACACCTTCCTGGGTGGCGAAGATTTCGACATGCGCATCATTGAGTATCTGGTAGATGAGTTCAAAAAGGATCAGGGCTTTGATCTGCACAATGATCCCTTGGCGCTGCAGCGTCTGAAAGAGGGTGCAGAAAAGGCCAAGATTGAACTCTCCTCCAGTCAGCAGACTGATATCAACCTGCCTTACATCACAGCGGATGCGAATGGCCCTAAACACCTCAACATCAAGCTGACCCGAGCCAAACTTGAAGCGCTGGTTGAGGATCTGGTTGATCGTACTGTTGGCCCTTGCCGTACAGCATTGCAGGATGCTGGGCTGGATGCATCTGAGATTGATGAGGTGATCCTGGTCGGTGGTCAGACTCGTATGCCTAAGGTGCAAGAGGTTGTTAAGGAGTTCTTTGGAAAAGAGGCTCGCAGGGATGTAAACCCTGATGAAGCCGTCGCTATTGGCGCCTCGATCCAAGGCGGTGTACTGGGCGGTGAGGTAAAAGATGTATTGCTGCTGGATGTGACGCCACTCTCACTTGGTATTGAGACCTTGGGTGGAGTGATGACCAAGCTCATTGAGAAGAACACAACTATTCCTACCAATGCCAGCCAGACCTTCTCAACAGCCGATGATAACCAGACCGCTGTTACCGTGCATGTACTACAGGGTGAACGTGAACAGGCTGTTGGCAATAAATCTTTGGGCCGGTTTGATCTGTCCGATATTCCGCCTGCACAGCGAGGCGTCCCCCAGATTGAGGTGAGCTTTGATATTGATGCCAACGGCATCCTGCACGTTTCAGCAAAAGATAAGGCAACGGGCAAGGAGCAATCCATCACCATCAAGGCCTCATCAGGTCTCAGTGATGATGAAGTTGAGCGCATGGTGAAAGATGCGGAAGCGCATGCTGAAGAAGATAAAGCTTTCCAAGAGCTGATTGGTGTCCGTAACCAGGCAGACGGTATGATTCATGCTGCAAAAAAATCCATGGAAGAGCTGGGTGATAAGTTGGAAGCAGAAGAGAAATCTAGCATTGAAGCTGCTATCGCTGACCTTGAAGAAGCAATCAAAGGTGACAACAAGGATGAGATTGAAGCCAAAACCAAGACCCTGACTGAAGCCTCCAGCAAGATGGCTGAGCGCCTCTATGCACAACAGGGGGCAGAGGGTGGTGCATCACCTGAAGCTGATACTGCAGGTGCAGAAGCAGAAAAAACTTCAGATGATGATGTTGTCGATGCTGAGTTTGAAGAAGTTAAAGACGACAAAAAGTAATCATGGGTAGCATGTGCCACTATAAATAGGCACGATAGCGCTCATAGCCAGGGTCCAGGAAGCCAGTTACTGCTGCTTCTCTGGGCTCTGGCTTTTTGGCTGTTATCGCTGGATCGAGCAATAACAGGAACGATTAGGGTTGCGAGTCTGTTTCTCGTGCGCCTTAAAACTAATCATTAGAAGCTGAATAAATGTCAAAACGCGATTATTACGAAATCCTGGGCGTTAATAAAAACGCTAGTGAAGCAGAGCTGAAGAAGGCGTATCGCCGTTTGGCTATGAAGTACCATCCTGACCGGAATACGGGAGCGGAAGCAGCTACAACGGAGAAAAAGTTTAAAGAATCCAAAGAGGCCTATGAGGTGTTATCGGATGCACAGAAACGTGCGGCCTATGATCAGTTTGGCCATGCGGGTGTAGATCCATCAATGGGTGGACATGGCGGGCATGGTGGCCCTGGAAACTTCAGTGATATTTTTGGAGATGTTTTTGGTGATATCTTCGGAGGAGGACGCGGCGGCGGTGGCCAACGCCCAAATCGTGGTGCAGATCTACGTTATAACCTCGAGCTGACGCTGGAAAAAGCTGTGGCAGGCACCACAGTAAAGATTCGTGTCCCTACGCATAAGCCTTGCTCACCCTGCCGTGGCTCTGGTGCAAAGAAAGGTAGCAAACCCGAAGTCTGCGCCACCTGTGGTGGACATGGCCAAGTGCGGATGCAGCAGGGCTTTTTTTCTATACAGCAGACCTGTCCACGTTGTCAGGGTAACGGCACCATAATCAAGGATCCATGCCCCAGTTGCCGTGGAACAGGGCGTGTGCAAGAGACCAAAACCCTCTCTGTAAAAGTGCCTCCAGGTGTGGATACAGGGGATCGTATTCGGTTGGCCAATGAAGGTGAGGTTGGTGAATTAGGTGGTCCTCCAGGTGATCTTTATGTGCAGGTTATGGTCAAGGATCATGAGATCTTTTCACGTGAAGACAATCATCTGTTCTGTGAAGTGCCAATAGGTTTTGCCACAGCAGCACTAGGGGGAGAGCTGGAAGTGCCAACGCTGGATGGCAAAGTGATGCTAAAGATCCCCGCTGGAACGCAGACAGGAAAACTGTTTCGGATGCGAGGTAAAGGAGTGAAGCCTGTGCGTGGTGGCCCAGTTGGAGACCTCATGTGCCGAGTGCAAATTGAGACACCGGTGAACCTGACTGAGCATCAGAAAGAGATCTTAACGGAATTAGATGATTCCATGCGCGCCGGTGGTTCAACACATAGCCCTCATTCCAGTAGTTGGGTAGATGGGGTGAAAGACTTTTTTGAAAGTATGGGTTTCAGCAAATAATCCAAGCAAAATAAAAGCGTATACCTGAATTCTAATAACCTTTTATCGAGAACAATCTATGATCCGCATTGCAATTGTTGGTGCCGCCGGGCGTATGGGAAAGACCCTGATTCAAGCTGTTCAAGAGACCAAAGGACTTGTTCTGGGCGCGGCAACAGAACGGCCACAAAGCACCCTTATTGGTGTTGATGCAGGTGACTTGGCAGGTGTGGGAACCCTGGGGGTTTCCGTAACAGGGGCACTGTCTGAAGTTATGGATGATTTTGACGTACTCATTGATTTTACTGCACCTGCAGCCACGATGGCACATCTGGAACTCTGTCGTGCAGCGGGCAAGCAGATGGTGATTGGAACTACAGGCCTGAGTGATGAGGAGAAACAACGCCTGGATGCAGCGGCTCAGGATATTGGTATTATGTTTGCGCCTAACATGAGTGTGGGTGTAAATCTCTGTTTTAAATTGCTGGATCTTGCTGCACGTGTAATGGGTGATGATGCAGATATCGAGATTATTGAAGCGCACCACCGTCATAAGGTAGATGCACCTTCAGGCACAGCATTGCGCATGGGTGAAGTTGTAGCTGATGCCCTGGGGCGTGATTTGAAAGAGTGTGCGGTCTATGGCCGAGAGGGGAACACCGGTGAACGCGATCCTCAAACCATTGGCTTTGAGACAATTCGCGCTGGCGATGTGGTCGGTGAGCATAGCGTCTGGTTTGCGACACCAGGAGAGCGCGTTGAAATTGTTCACAAGGCTTCAAGTCGTATGACATTTGCCAGCGGTGCAGCCCGTGCAGCGCTCTGGATTAACAAGCAGAAGAAAGGCCTGTTCGACATGCAGGATGTATTAGGGCTGCGTTAAACAGAACTTTGGGCAGGCTTGATTTGGTTAAACTGCCTCTCTCAGCACCATTTGAGTAACCTTAACCTCCCTGCAAACCACTCGGTGCACTGATGATCAATTTGGGTTGGCATATTACCTGCTAGTTAAGCTCTACACATGGCTGCTTAATTGGTTTGAATATGCTAAATCTATTTTCAAATGCCTCCCTCAATCAGCTTGCATCCAGTGGGACAATGGAAGCAGGATTGCCCGTTGTTAGCGTGGATGGCAGCGTGATCAATGCCAGTAGTGGTGATTTTACTGAGCTGCTAAATGCTGAAACCTCACTGGTTGAGATGCTGGAAGAGCTCAAGACATTGCTTTCAGCAGAAGATTTTTTGCAACTGGAGAGCATGCTGGCGGAGGGGCAGGCATTGCCACTACCGGAAATTATTGCCGCATTGAGGCAACAGCTTTCCGCCTCTGAGATAGAGCAACTTCCATCACAAATAGGAAAGCTTTCTGATGCGATGCCAGATCAGATGGTGATTACGGAAGCGGGAGCCGTATCAATAACTGCTGAAGGGCAGGTAGTTGATCCAAGCGCTGCCGTTGAAGCAATTGAATTAAATACAACTGAGCAGGCTGTAGCCCCATTTACCACTGGCCAGACAGTTGTGCCAATCGCCATTGGTCAAATGACAATACCGGTCTCAGTTGCAGTGGATCAAGCAGTGGCAATGCAGATGACAAATGGAAAAGCCTCACAGCCTGTTGCTACTGGGCAGGTTGCAATTTCCACCAATATAGCTGGTGATACGGCCGGATTATCATCTAGCCTGGGTGATTCATCGGCGGATCCAGATCAGCAGGCGCCAACCGGGCAGTTTCGAATGACTGAGGCGCTGGCGGCAGCACAGGTAGTACAAAAAACACCGGATAATGCTCTCTTTCGCACAACAGAAGCTGGATTGGCAGCCGTTAATAATGCGCCTGTAGCGCCAGGATTGGCGAAACTAAATATCTCTCAGCCTACCGTGCAAAACCAGGCAAATGTGCTGCCAATTCATATCCCAATGGGTGAAAAGGGGTGGGATCAATCCATGGGGGAACGTATCCTCTGGATGGTCGGGCGCCAAGTCCAGGGTGCTGAGGTGCGGATTACGCCGCCTCAGCTCGGACCAATTGATATTCGGATATCAATCCAAAATGACCAGGCTAATGTGACTTTTGCGGCACAGCATGGTGTTGTCAGAGAGGCGCTGGAAGCCTCAATACCACGCCTGCGTGAGATGCTGAGCGAAAATAATCTGCAGTTGGTTAACGTAGATGTAAATCAACGTAATGGTGAGCAGCGGGCATCGGCCCACTTATTTAATCAATCCTCATCAGGTGGTGAGCAGGGTAATGAGGAGTATGAGTTTGATGAGGATGAGACAGCAGCAAGCCATGTGCTCACCATCCAGAGTGATGGTCTAGTGGATGACTTTGCATGATGTTATAGTGCTGCTGGTTGCCAGAATACGTAATACCTAAAAGCCGCAGTTTACTGCGGCTTTTAGGTATCATCCAAGACCGCAATCAAATGTGGATTGGGTATTACATGCTAGTGGCTTCTTTGGATATACTCCGAGTATCATATAGCGATCCAGATAAAAACATGGGGGTACCTAAGCGTGCGTTTTGTAAAGTTGATAATTGTCTTGTTTGTGATGGTGTTGGGTGTTGCCATTGCGGTGACTAACCCAGGAAACGTGGTGCTGAACTACGGCATTGGTAATGTTGAAGTGCCATTATCCCTCGTTCTCGTTGGTGCGATTAGTGTGGGTGCAATTCTTGGGTCAATTGTGGCTATTGGCATATTGATGCGGCTCAAACGTGAAAACTCCAAATTGCAGCGTAAAGCCCATTCTGATGCTGTAAGGGTTAGCAACCTCAGTGCACTTCCGCTGAAGGATTAGTAAGCTATATGGTGGAGTTTCTGCTGTTGCTACTCCCGGTAGCAGCGGCTTCCGGGTGGCTGGCGGCAAAGCGCAGTGGTAGACGACAGGAAGCAGCTGCATCAGAACGGGAACAGAACCCAGCGTATTTCAAGGGATTAAACTACCTATTGAATGAGCAGCCGGACAAAGCAATTGATGTTTTTGTCCAGCTTCTCGATGTGGATACGGAGACAGTAGAGACTCACTTGGCCTTGGGCAATCTTTTTCGTCGCCGAGGTGAGGTCGAGCGTGCAATCCGCATCCATCAAAATTTAATTGCAAAACCCTCGCTGGGCCGCACACAGCGAGCGCAGGCTCTGCTCGAGTTGGGACAGGACTATATGCGGGCGGGCCTGTTTGACCGGGCTGAAAACCTGTTCGTTGAGCTGCTGGAAATAAACCAGTATGAAGAGCAGGCGCTACAAAACCTGCGTGTTATTTATCAGCAGGAGAAGGATTGGGACAAATGTCTTGAGACAATCTCCAAGCTGGAGGAGATAACAGGCGAAACCTTCTCTACAGAGAGAGCACACTACTACTGTGAATTAGCTGTAATAGCACGTAGAAAGCATGACTATTCACAGGCGGCGGAGCTGCTAAAAACGGCCCAGAAAAGCGATGGTGATTGCGTACGAGCTACGCTGGTGCAAGGGAAGGTGGAGGTTGCTCAAGAAGAATATGCGGCGGCAATCAGATCATTCAAACAGGTTGTACAGCAAGATCCTGCGTTTATCTCAGAAGTTTTGCCTTTCCTTCTCTCATGTTATACAGAATTAAATCAACGTAATGAGTTGATTGTTTATTTGCAGCAGCTATATCAACAACAAAAAAGAATTACGGTGATGTTGGTATTGGCAGAGCTCCTACAGGAGGATAAAGGTGATCAAGCCGCAGTGGAGTTTGTGGCTGGCTACCTACATGAATACTCCAGTCTTGATGGTGTACAAAAACTTATTGACCTAAGCCGCAAGTGTGCCCAAGGCTCATTGGCAGATACATTCTCAATCCTCCATGAACAAATCAGTATGCTCATGGGAAAACGCCCTGCCTATCAATGCAAGCAGTGTGGTCTTGAGGTGAAAACATTGCACTGGCAGTGTCCGGGCTGTAACTCATGGGATAGCATTAAACCCGTCTTGGGATTGGATGATGCCGATCTAAAAGGCTAACTTTGGTTTTGAATGATGACAATAATTGAAAAAGACCGCCGTGTTATTGTAGCGCTGGACTTTCCAGCGACTGAACCTGCGCTTGAACTTGTTGCTGCACTTGATCCCACCTTGTGCCGCCTTAAAGTGGGCAAGGAGATGTTTACACGTTTTGGCCCCCCTTTTGTTGAGACATTGGTGAACAAAGGATTCGATGTCTTTCTCGATCTAAAATTTCATGATATCCCCAATACTGTAGCTGCAGCCTGTGCAGCAGCAGCCGATCTTGGTGTCTGGATGATTAATCTGCATGCTTCAGGTGGTCGACGCATGATGGAGACAGCAAGAGAGCGCCTGGATGGCTTATCGCACAGACCTTTGCTTATCGCAGTCACTATCCTTACCAGTCTTGGACAGGATGACATTGCAGAAACCGGCTTTAGCGGGACGCCTGCTGAGAACGTGATACGCCTTGCTAAATTGGCAGAGAGTAGTGGCATGGATGGCATTGTATGCTCTCCACGGGAGGCTGCTGATGTCAGACCTGTGACAGGTTCTGACTTTCTGTTGGTTACCCCAGGTGTGAGGCCAAAGCAGGCTGCGCTAGGAGACCAGCTGCGCGTTATGACCCCGTCTGATGCCCTAAATAATGGTGCCGATTATTTGGTCATAGGTCGGCCCATAACAGCCGCGCCAGACCCACTACAGAGTCTTCAGGATATTCTGACTGAGATTGGGACAAAGTAATACCAAGAAGCCATAACCTTGGGCTTATTATCAAGCTTCTAATATATTTAATAAGGAGTTTGAGACATGATTCGTCCAGTTAAAATCGTAGTTGCTCTGCTTTTAGTGGTGTTTTCTGGTTTTGCATTTGGTGGCCCAATAAATATAAATACTGCTGACGCAGAGGCTTTAGCCAAGGAGTTAAAGGGGGTCGGTCAGGTGAAGGCGCAGGCTATTGTTGAATACCGGGAAAAATATGGTGACTTCAAATCTGTTGATGCACTTTCCAATGTTAAAGGTATTGGTCAAGCCATTATCGGCAGCAATCAAGAGAATATTAAGTTGAATGCTATTGGTGAAGATTTATAGTTAGAGAGAGTGGATGCTGAGAAAAATCAGCATCCACTTTTTATTGCTCAACAAGAAAAATATCTTTATAGGCTGCATATAATGATGCCATGAGAACAGGTGCTAAGATCAGGTAGCCGATAAAAAATGGAAGTGCAGCAATAGCACTAAATAGCAAGGCAATTAAGCCATAAATAAAAAATGGCATCATGTTTCTTTTACAGCCATGGTAACTGATCTGTATCGCTTGAAATAGTGGAAGATTGTGCAATGCAATCAGAGGTGGGGCAAACCAAAATCCCATCATAAGGGGTACGAATAAAAGCAGCGCTACCGCAACTGCTGAGATCATCTCTACACCAAAAGACTCCAGCTGTCTCGGTTCTCCATTGCTGGCAGCTACAAAGGCCTCCATACCACCTGACACCATTATGACGATGGCCGTGATAATTCCAATTACAATGGTGCTTCCCAGATAGAGCCCACCAAGCCCTATCAACTTGCCCGCATTGGTTTGAAAGCAGGCAAAGAGGTGGGATATCTGGATGTTCTTACCTTTATCGAGAGCCTGGCAGCCCAGCATAATGCCACCTATAAATACAGGCATGAGGATGTTAATAACCAAAGAGACAAAAGGGATAAAGGATAAGCCAACCGTAATTAGCATGAATACGATCATGGTGAGTACCCAGGCTAGAGGGTCTTTTCGAAAGTAGCTGTATCCTTCTGATATCCACCTCCAGCCATGGCTACCAGGAACCTTGTGTGGCTCTGATAGCATGCCAAGCTCATCCAGAGGCTCATCAATTTCTGAAGTGGGAGGGGAGTAGGGGTTGTTCTCCGACATATGATTGTTCCTGTTTTTCTCTACTGAGCATGGCTGCATGTTTGTTATTCGTCAAGCTGCTGTAGGTGGCGGAGTCTGATAGACTGAGGGTCATTACTATGGGTGGGTAGATGCTCAAACTGTTCGGGCGCAGCTCTCTGGCAGCTCTCTGTTTGGTGTCAACACATTATCACCAGGCTGTCTTGAGGCACTCAGGCCTTTATTGCAGCATTTAGAATCAACCTGGGCGAGTTTAAATTATGAAGCGCAAAGCCTTTTATATTTCTGACGGTACCGGTATAACAATTGAAGCTCTTGCCAAGAGTTTATTAACACAGTTCGATGGGGTCAGCTTTGATCGTGAGATTATCCCCTATGTCGATACTGTTGATAAAGTTCGGAGTGTTGTTGAACGCATAAATGCGGCTGCAGATGCCGAGGGTGAAGCGCCAATTGTCTTTTCCTCGATGGTTGACGTGGCAAGTCGTAACATATTGGAAGCAAGCAAAGGTGTAGTATTGGATTTTTTTGGCACATTTATTGGCCCGCTTGAAAATGTGCTTGGTGTTAAATCATCCTACACCATTGGTGGTGTCCATACGATGGGAAGTGGTGAGGGGTATGGGCGCTGGATCGATGCCGTCAATTTTGCTCTGTCACATGATGATGGCCAGCGTGTGCAAAAACTGGAAACGGCTGATCTAATTTTAACCGGTGTGTCTCGTTCAGGTAAGACACCTACCTCACTCTATCTGGCAATGCAGTTTGGGATTCGTGCAGCAAACTACCCATTGACGCAAGAAGATTTTGAATTCGATGGATTACCTGAGTGTTTAAAACCCTATAAAAAGATACTTTTTGGCTTGACCATATCGCCCCAACGTTTAAGCAGTATTCGTCAAGAGCGAAAGCCAAACAGTCGTTATGCTTCTCTTTCTCAATGCCGTAATGAGATCCAGATAGCTGAGCGCTTGTTTAAACGTGAGAATATTCCCTACCTCAATACAACGGCAAAATCGATAGAAGAACTTGCATCTGGCATTTTAATTCAGACTGGGTTAAAGCGCCGGGCAGCTGTTGCGAATTAGGCTATTACCTAATAATAGCTTCGGCACTGTCGCTGTCACCTTTGTTATCAACCCACTTTAAGATGACAGTTTCACCTTTTACTCCACCTTCAAAGCTAAATGAGAGATAGGGGTTTTGGGGCATGCCAATGCCCCATTGTGCTGTCATTAAAGTGACCTCTTTGTGTTTGCATGTCACTTCCTGGATAAAGTGTGGCAACACTGCCGTGCCGGTCTTGCTGTTAATTCTGATGCCTGCTCCCATTGGGTGAGTAATGAGTGCATTAACGGTAGTTGTACCACTCTTATATTTGGCGCGGATCTCTATTGTTTTTGTGGCCATTATAAAATAATCCTGCTACTTGGCTGCGGGCGTCCGCATTTTTTTTGTTGCGCTATAGAGCATATTGCTGGCTTTTATAACGGCAACAATATCTCCACTATCCTCTATCTTTATGCGTGTGGTAATTGTGTTGGAAACTTTTTGGTTGAGAATAAAGTTGGCGACAAGCGGTGAACTGTTATTTGGAATAAAAATTGTAATGGACTCAGTGTCAGGTATGTGGGACTGGATTGTAATGTGAGCAATGCCTTTTTCTGCAA
>Ga0316187_10004637_pt1 | contig 11915 bp, 7 predicted proteins | sample CroRivburrow1_MG_FD_204927 | JGI IMG/M metagenome (GOLD analysis project Ga0316187, IMG submission 204927) | Coastal sediment microbial communities from Maine, United States - Cross River worm burrow 1 | ecosystem: Environmental > Aquatic > Marine > Coastal > Sediment | place: USA: Maine...
ATCATTCATCCAGGCGACGCGAAGGATCTGAACTCGCCCGGGCGCAAGTCACTTGAAATAGTCTCGGCTGCAGTCGGCTCGGCTGAGATGACGCTCAGGCTTGTGGAAATCCCGGTTCCGGCACCGGACGAAACGCCGCGCGATCCGCACCGACATGTCAACTTCGAAGAGTGCATGTACGTCTTGTCCGGAGAAGGTCTGACGTGTACACCGAATGGTGACTCCCCGGTCGCGGCCGGTGACACCATTCTGGTTCCTCCGGGTGAATTGCATGTCACCCGCAACACGGGAAGTACTCCTTTACGAATGTTGTGCTTTTTCCCAACCGCAAATAGCAGTGAGCAAAAATAGTGACTTGTGATGTCGTTTGTCTGCGTCCGAAGGACGATTTCCTGAATATTGGTGTTACGCCACCTGAGTCTCTGTCGATTCGTTATATGGCGCCGACGGACGACGACCTGGCCCAACATCTTGCGAACGCACGCGCGCTCGTGATTCCCGCGGTTGGTCCTAAACTCGATGCGGAATTGTTTTCTGAAAGTCGTATCGAGCTGATCCAGGTAACCGGGGCGGGCATCGACAGGCTTGATGCTGATGCGATGAAAGCAAAGGGAATTGCGATCGCAAACGTTCCCGGGGGCTCGAGCACGGCGATCGCCGAATATGCGGTGTCGAGCGCATTAACACTGCTGCGGAAAACGTTTTGGGCAGACGGTGAATTGCGCAAAGGTCTTTACGTCGACGCGCGCCGCCGCATGGTGTCAGAAAACCTGGCAGGGCTTGAAGGCCTGACAGTAGGCGTCGTCGGTCTTGGTGTTATCGGCATGACCGTGGCACAGACATTCCACAGCATGGGAAGCCACATCGTCTATCACGATCCGGCACCTCGGGATGCCGATGCAGTCAGTCAGATTGGCGCAGTTTCGCTGCAGCTTGACGAGCTGCTCGCACAGTCTGACATTGTCACGCTGCACGTACCGCTGTTGCCGTCGACCGAGTCGATGCTTGGCGAGCGTGAGCTGGCGCAGATGAAAGCTGGCGCGATTCTGATTAATGCCGCTCGAGGCGGTATTGTTGACGAGGCGGCCCTGGTCCAATACCTGGCCAACGGCCATTTGGGTGGTGCAGCGGTCGACGTTTACTCCAGCGAACCGCCGCCATCGGACAACCCCTTGATTGCTGCAGACAGTGAGGTAGGTCGACGTTTATTATTGACGCCGCATATCGCCGGTGTCACCCGGCAAGCGTGGGCAAACTTGTTTAGCTCTGCGTGGGACAATGTAGAACGGCTCTTGCTTCACAATGAGCCGCCTGTAAATCGGGTGATCTAGCACACGCACCCTTGCTGAAGTTGGAACCGAATCTGATGATACGTAGTCTGTTTATCGCCCTGATAGTCGCCACGACCTTATTGACTGCGTGTGGAGAGACTGAAGACAAAGAATTCTACTCGGGCAAGACTATTTCCGTTTATGTTGGGCGCCCGCCAGGCAGCGGCGCCGATCTTGCGGTTCGGTCCTTCGTGCGTTTCTGGCAAGAGCACATCCCGGGACGGCCGACGATGGTGGTGAAGAACGTGCCAGGCGGTGCTGGCTCCAGAGTCTGGAATCTTGCCTGGGACGAAAAAAACCCCAACGATCTCGAAATTTTCTTCTCCCCGGTTTCCGGCACAGCAGTAATCGTGCGAGAAGAGGGTCTGCGCGCCGACCTTTCACAGCTGCCGCTTCTTGGCGCGCTGACCAGCCCCAATATGACGTATGCGCGCACCGAGCGCCTGGCCAGTGCCGACGAGTTGCCAACTGTTAAAGGACTGACATTCGGTGGTCAGGGGCCGGCACATCGATTCAGCGTACTCGGTCGCCTCACACTCGATATTCTGGGTGTCGACTACAATAGTGTTACGGGATTTTCGGGTTCGAGCGATGTCTTCAACGCCTTGCGACGCAAGGAGGTAGATATTCAGACTGCACCGTTGAACTTCTATCGCTTTACTGTAGAGCCGAGCGTCGTCGAGAGCGGTGAAGTGATTCCGCTGTGGTACAACCCGATTATCAATGTCAAAGGTGAAATCGTGCCGTTGGAAGCGGCCGGCGATATTCCCAGTTTCATCGAATATTATGAATCGGTGAAAGGCGAAACTCCCGCCGGAGAACTCTTCGAGATGTACAAATGGCTGTTGCCGAACATCAATGGCATCGTCTACGCGGCTCTGCTGCCACGCGGCTCAACAGATGAGGCCACACAAATATTGACTGAGAGCTTTGCGCGCGTGACGCAGGATGAAGCTTACAGGGCCGAAGAGGAGAGGATGTTTGGGTTCAATCTTCCCGTGGTCAGCGCTGAAGACGGCGCCAAAATGCTCGATGACATGGCGAATGCCCCTGACGCGGTGCGACGTCTCCTCAATGAGTATATTCAGGAAGCCCGCTAGTCCGGAGATATCGTGGAATCTCAAAACAGGCGGCTTGAATGAACGCAAACTTTGCACCTATGTCGTTCTTTGGAGATCTATCTAGCGTGGTCGAAGCAACATGATTGACGGCATGCTGGCAGGCCTGATGCTGGTACTAAGTTGGCCGACGTTCGGCTATTTGCTGCTTGGCGTATTCATTGGCATGTGGATCGGCGCAGTGCCGGGTCTGGGCGGTGTCGTCGGTCTGGTGCTGCTGTTGCCGTTCACTTTCAGCATGGATCCAGTGCCCGCATTTGCCTTGCTCATGGGGCTGTACGCTGTGACATCGACCAGCGACACGATATCGGCGATTCTCTTGGGTATTCCCGGAAGCGTCGCCTCACAGGCGACCATTCTCGATGGCTACCCGCTGGCAAAAAAAGGCCACGCCGGTAGAGCATTTGGTGCGGCCTATACCGTCTCCGCCCTGGGCGGCGTTTTCGGTGCTTTACTGATGGCCGCGTCATTGCCGTTCATTCTGCCGGTCATTTTCGCATTCGGAATTCCCGAGTTTTTGATGTTGGGGCTTCTCGGGCTGACCATGGTCGGTGTGCTGTCCGGGAGCGCGGTTACCAAAGGTTTGATTGTCGGTCTGCTCGGTTTGTTACTCACTACGGTTGGCTATGCTGAGGCTACGGGCGTACCCAGGTTCAACCTGCACACTGAGTACCTGCTCGACGGGATTCCTATTATTCCGATCGCGCTGGGATTATTCGGCATTCCCGAGCTTTTGGAAATGGCGGTAAAGAACACCTCGATTTCTCGTGTCGAGATGGTGGACAAGAGCCGCGGTGGCATGTTGCGCGGTATCAAGGATGTGCTTAAGTACCGCTGGCTATCATTACGTTCTGCCGTCATTGGCACCTATGTTGGCGTCCTTCCCGGCCTCGGCGGTTCTATCGTCGACTGGATTGCCTACGGGCATGCGGTGCAGAGCGCCAAAGACAAATCGAAGTTTGGCAAAGGCGACATTCGTGGTGTCATCGCACCCGAGGCTGCCAATAACGCATCGAGAGCCGGTGCGCTGATTCCCACGGTGGCCTTTGGCATACCCGGGAGCCTGGGCGCCGCTATTTTATTGAGCGCTTTGGTTATAAAGGGGCTGCAACCGGGCCCGGACATGCTTACGGTCAACCTGGGGCTGACTTTCAGCATGATCTGGGATATCGCGATTGCCAACATCCTTGCGGCCGGGTTGCTGATGTTGCTTAGTCGTCAGATTGCAAAAATCGCATTTCTTCCGGCTCACTCGGTCGTTCCTGGTGTCATGGTTGTGTTACTTATGGGTGCCTGGGTCGCGACCAGTTCTATGGGCGACTGGTGGACGTGCCTTGCAATGGCCGCCCTGGGTTACGTCATGAAACAGGGTGGCTGGCCAAGGTCTCCGCTTATCCTGGCCCTTGTGCTTGGAACACTGATAGAGAATAACTTTCAACTGACCATGCAGCTGCATAGTGACTTCAGTTGGATGTACCAGAGACCTATTGTGGTCATCATTGAAATTGCCATTGTGGCCACGATCGTTCTCGCAGCTCGCGGCATCACGCGCCCGAAATCGGTACGGGAGAGAAAAAAGAAAAACGTTGCTGGCCCGTCGCAGTCGCTGATGTCGTTCTTGCTTGCCGCCATACTGCTGGCAGTCTTTGTTGCGGCATTCCTTATTGCAAATCAGTTTGAAGATGCGGCGACGGGGCAGTTTCCGCTCGCTGTACTTACGATCGCAATTCCGCTGGTGTTGTTCGTCTTCATTACCGACTTGCGTGCCTGTTTCAGTGGCATCACGGATGCCGGTGGGACCGCACAGGCAATCGCCGTTGCCACCCAAACCTGGGAGTTGCTCGCCAGCGCAAGATTCTTTGGCTACTTATTGGCGCTATTGGCGACCACGTATGTGGCCGGCCAGCTTGTATCGCTGCCGTTGTTTGCCCTCTTGTATGCGCGTCGCTGGGGTAATTTCAGCTGGCCGATGAGCCTGCTGTATGCGGCGGCCAGCCTATTGCTAGTCTGGGGGCTCTACGCCCAGATAATGAACCTGCATCTTTATCCATCGCTCTTGTTCGGCTAATTTCGGGAGTAAAATAATGACTAAAAGACACCTACTACTAACAATGCGGACTGCAGCAATCTGCACTGCTGCACTTGCCATCACGGCATGCCAGGCAAAAGAGGAAACGGTCGCGGCACCTGTAGCGACGGCCCCACCCCCCGCCGCAGCAGCACCTGCTGAAACCCCGGCACTGGATTCAACGCGGGTCGTTATTACAGAGCCGGTTGATGGATCTGAATTTCCGGTCCATCTTGCCTATGTTGAAGCTATTGACGGGCTCTACACGCCTATAGGGATACGCAAACCGGAGGGTGATGGTCCGTTTCCGATGGTTTTGTTCGCCTCCGGTAACGGTGGCGGCGGTATGACTTGGGTTCGCGACGCAACTCAGAATACGAGCTGGACGCAGGAACAATTCGTCAAGGCTGGCTATGCGGTGGCCTGGACACGCTATCGGGCAGAGGTCGAACTCGCGTATGCCAACTACGGCAAACTGATCGAGGACACACGCCAGGGTCGTCAGCTGCTGAATCGCGGTCCGCTCGAGTACGAAGACATGATTTCAATCATTGAGTATGTCAAGACACTGCCCTATGTCGACCCGGCCCGCGTTGGTTACATGGGTATGAGTCATGGTGGAGAGATGGCTTTCAAAATTACGTCGGAATACGATGGCCTTACGGCGGCGATTGCCAGTGAACCGGCAAATCACGAGTTTCTTGCACTAACACCTGATGACACGGCGCACGTGAATCCCGAAAGCGGACTGATGGACATCGAGAGCATGCTGATGCGGGAAACGGACAAAGTGCGCAGACGCATCAATATGGAAATCGCGCAAGAACGGATCAGCACGATCAAAACGCCTATCTTTGTACAGGGTCGCAATACCGACGAGCTGCAGGGCATTTTCAGGGTTGGCTACGACTTGCTGCAAGAGGCGGGCAAGGAGTCCGAGTGGAAAAGCTACGAACACGATGTCCATGGCTTCGCCTATGTAGAGCGAAACGAGGATGGGGTCTACGCTCCTGACGAGGTGCAGCTGGAGGTAGTGAATGACAGCGTCGCCTTTTTCGATCGGTACATGAAGCCCTGATCGAAATTCGATCGTGCGTCGGTTACGAGCGGGCTGATTCGTGAGCGCGCAGGGTGCGCAAGAGGCAGCACAGGCAGGGTCTGTATACCGTCGCCTGCTGCTGCCTATTTATGTCCCGACGCTGCTTAGTGCCGTCAGTTTGCAGGCACTACTGGTGCTGCTGCCACTGTACGTGCTCGAGCAGGGCGCCGGGGCCGCGTTTGCCGCTCTTCTAATAGGCCTGCGCGGCATCGGCATGCTGCTGTTTGACCTGCCCGTTGGCATTTTGCTGGCGCGCCTGGGCGACAAGCCGGTACTGATCGCCGGACTTGTCGCGATGACAGTAAGCACGGCGCTGTTCGCGTTGTCGGATAATCTTTGGGTCATGGGCGGCGCCGCACTGGTGTCGGGTATGGGCTTTACCGCCTGGATGATTGGGCGCCAGTCCTACATTACGGACAACTGCAAGATTAGCGAACGCGGGCGCGCGATCGCGGCCATGGCCGGGATCATGCGTATTGGCGGCTTCATCGGGCCCGCCGCCGGTGCGCTACTCGCACAAGCCATGGGTTTCGGTGTCGCGTTTATCATTCTGGCCGCGACTGCAGGAGCTGCCGCGTTATTCGTGATGTCCTTTTCGCACAATGTGATACCGGAATCGCTGGCGGGAAACGCGCACTTATCGAACCTGAAGAAAATCGTCAGCGCGAACGCGCGCGCACTGAGTACGGGCGGGGCTGCATCGGTCGGGCTTCAGCTCATGCGCTCCGGTCGCATTTTGCTCATACCGTTGTTTGGTCATTTCCTGGGCCTGAATATCACAGACATCGGGATGATCATCTCTTTTGCGGCCATGCTTGATGCGGCCATGTTTATTCCCGTTGGCATGATCATGGATCACTACGGTCGCAAATGGGCCAGCGTTCCCTGCCTGGTGCTTTCTGCTACGTCCCTTGCGTTGCTGCCACTGACGCAGGGCTATTACTCATTACTCGCGGCGTCGTTGCTGGCAGGTTTTGCTAACGGACTGGGTACCGGCTCGTTGCTTACGCTTGGGTCGGATCTTGCGCCGGCGAAAGGCCGCAAGGAGTTTCTCGGAATCTGGCGTTTCATCGGCGATATCGGGCATGCCGGCGGTCCGCTGATGATCGGAGCGCTGATTAACCTGGCAACGCTTGGCGCGGCGGCAATAGCAACGGCAGGGATCGGCATGGTCAGCGCGGCCGTCATGTACTGGTTCGTCGACGAAACGCTGCGTCGGGATTGACGATCGGGCTAGTGCGCCCGTTACACGCCGTCGCGCTCCTCGATGATGCGCCGCAACTCTTTCTGCCTCTTGCGGTCGATCGGATACTTCCACATAAGGAGTAATACCAGCAGGTAAGCGCCGATAGGTGTAAATACAATCAGGTAACGAACATTGTCGATCATTGCCTGAGAATTTTCTGCGCCGGCATCGGGGTCAAATCCGATCCACGACAATGCCATGTAAATTCCGCTGGCCATGAAACCTGCGGCCAGCTTGCTACTTAGCTGGAGCAGTGCATAGTACAAACCCATGCGTTCGGAGCCGCTCTCCGCCTGATCGTGATCACAGACGTCTGCCATCATCGTGCGTGGCAGCATTTCGTGCGCGGATGTAATTGCCCCGACGAACAGAAATGCCAGTGCGGTAAGCCAAAGTTGTCCCGGTGGCAGAAAGAACATGAGCGCAGGCACCAACATGCCGTACAGCACTGCGAGCTGCATGGTCGCGTGCTTGGTGAAGTGCTGGGCTAACTTGACCCATACGGGGATGAATACCATGCCGCCAATCATCAGGAAGAAAAGCGTAAAGCCGGTTCGGTCACCGAGCAGCAGCGTGTAAGTGACAAAAAACACGAATAGCGACTGCACTACCGCATAAGCAGCCGTTATGGCGGCATTTGCCGCGAGCAATCGCAGCAGTGCCCAGTTGCCGGCCACGATTGCAAATGCACGACGAAAGCCAATTCGCGTAGGCGGCGGTGATGTCGGTTCAGGAAGACTGCGCAGGCAGACAAAAACCGAAAGCGGCAACAGGATGATCAGCATCCAACCGACGGCGGCGACTTTGTCGGCATGCGAGGGCGAGCCAAACTGTTCCAGTAGCGCGGGCATAAGTGCAACTGACATCATGCCGATCATTGCAGCCACCTGTAGCCAGCCCGCGATGTCGGTGCGCTGGTCATAGTCGGGCGATAGCTCCAGTGCCCAGGCCGTATGGCTGACGGTGGTTAATGTCCAGCCGATGTAGACAACGATCAACCAGCCAAACAGGTAACCCGAACCGACCTGCCCCGTTGGGATAAACAGCATATAGATTGCGAGAACGAGGATGATCGTACCCAGGACCAACCAGGGCCTGCGGCGCCCCCAGGGCGTTCTGTAGCGGTCTGACACGATGCCAAATACCGGGTCGGTCACGACGTCGAACATCTTCGTTGTAAAGAAAATGCCTGCGATTGCCTTTGCATCCAGACCCATCGTGATCGCATACAAGGGCATCAGGAGGATGTACTTGGATTGCAGAAAACCGGCCAGCGGCATGGCGGGAAATGAAAACCCGACCATCGAGCGTTTGCTTGTCTTGAATAACGTCATTAGATGTCCTGATGCATTAGTCGGGTTTCGGTTTATGCGGCGACCACACTACTCATCGCTTAGCGTATAGGCGACGATTGCGTCACCTTCCTCAGTAAAGGCGCGGCGATTTCCGCCCGCCGCGATCACGATATACTGCTTCCCGTTCGCCATGTACGTCATGGGTACGGCCATTCCGGCATAAGGCAGCTTGTCCTGCCACAGCTCCTCACCGGTGTTGATGTCCAGTATGCGGAGTTTCTTATCCATGGAAGCCCCCATGACGATGATTCCTCCCGCCGTGACGATAGGTCCGCCGATGATGGCAGAGCCCCATGATTCTGGAAACGTAACGCCGTAGCGCCGGCTCTGGCCGAACGGTCGCTGCCACTTCACTTTGCCAGAGTCCATGTCGATTGCGGTCAGCGTACCCCAAGGTGGTGGAGTGCAAGGCACGCCGCTGGGTGCTTCAAAGTTTTCGGTCTTGGTGGAGTAAGGCGTACCCGGCATTGGATCACCTGCGCCGTCGCGGTAGCTGCTGCCGGGAACCTCCGCATCGCCGTCCGCCGGCATTGGCGTAATGGCACCGCCCTCGTTGGGAATTAACCAGTGCTGCGTTCCGATCGTCATGGATTTGATGACCAGCAGGTTTGAGTTCGGGTCAAACGCAGCACCGCCCCAGTTGCCGCCGCCACCGAAACCTGGAAAGTGCAACGTGCCGCTCTCACTGGGTGGTGTGAACATGCCCTCGTAGCGAAGTTCATCAAAACGCTTCTGGCACCAGGAGCGACCCATAAAGGTCATGCCGAACATGTCGTCACGGGTGAGCGTGGTGCGGGTAAAAGGTTCTGGCAGCAGCGGGAACGGTTGCGTGGCTGATGTTTGCTCTCCCGGCACATCTGACTTTGGCACGGCGCGTTCCTCGATCGGGAATACCGGTTCACCGTCGTCACGATCAAATACGAACAAATAGCCTGCCTTGGTTTGCTGGATGGCGACTTCGCGCGCCTCGCCACTCTTGTTAATAGTCACGAGCAGCGGATGGCCCGGCAGATCGTAGTCGTAGACGTCGTGATGAACGATTTGATAGTGCCAGGCAGGTTCGCCAGTCTTTGCGGACAGCGCGACCGTCGCAGTGGCATACGGAATCTTGAACTTCCGTGTGCCACCATAAAAATCGGAAGACGGGCTGGTGGTTGGCAGAAACACCAGGCCACGTTCGAGGTCTGCGCTCAAGGTGGACCATACGTTGGCCGCGCCGGTTTCATGCACATGTTCCGGCGGAATCGGATTGAATTCCCAACGTAGCTCGCCGGTGCGTACGTCAAAGGCGCGAACGAATCCGTCGCTGGCGTCGACCGGGCTGTCTTCAACGCCGACCGCAGCGACGACCACGTCATCGATAACAATCGGTCCGGACGTTGTATGGCGCGGCCCGACCCCGTTACCTTCGAAGTCCCAGTGGCTGGCATAGCCCGGGTGGCCGGCACTGGCGCCGAAGTCGCGGCAGGACTTGCCGGTGTCGGCATCTATCGCATAAACATTGCCATTGATGTCACCTTTGAACACGCGCTTCTCGCACGGGGTTCCTGCTCTTGGTTCGGGTGCTTCCCAATAGGCGACGCTGCGGCATCTGACGGTTTGGCGCGGCTGCTCAATCAGACCTTCGCCGCCGTCGTCCTTATGTGGATCAAACCGCCAGCGCTCCTGACCAGTGATTGGATCGAGCGCGATGACGCGGTTCATCGGTGTGCAGTAATAGAGTGAGTTGTTGGCGTGGATTGGTGTCGCCTGCAGCCATGCCATGTCACCGGAATTGTGCGTCCAGGCAAGCTTGAGACGGCCCACATTGGCTGCGCTCACCTGATCGAGTGCCGAATACTGGCCGCCGCCTGCGTCCCCACCAAACGTGGGCCAGTCTGCACTGGTCTGGGCTATTGCGGCGCCGCTCGCGAGCGTGGCGCAAACGAACGGGAAAACCAAACGGGATACCCACATAGAGACTGCCCCCCAACCTGTATTTGCCATTCAGAGCGCCACAATAACGCTTATTCACGATCGCTTGCAATCGTGTGCATGAAACTGGCAGCATGGCGGTTCAGCGATGGTGCCTTGGGCGGTTGTGCAGATATGACTGGGAACGCGGTTCAACGTATTTGGCTTGTTGTCGCGTGCAGTTTTGCCTGCCTGGCTGCCTGCAAACAGCAACCCCCGGAAACGCACAAAGACGCCGATGTCATCATTGTTGGCGCAGGACTGGCCGGACTGTCGGCCGCGGTAGAGATGGGCCGCAGCGGGCTCGATGTACTGGTCGTCGACATGAATTCCGTTGCTGGTGGCCACACCATGCTGGCGGGTGGCGTCGCAATCGTTGCCACGCCGCTGCAAGAGCGCCTGGGCATCGAAGACTCAGCGGCGCTGGCGTACGACGACTGGATGGACTGGACCACAGATGGTGATGCGGAATGGACGCGCTACTATGCGGAACATTCGCGCGAACTGATCTATGACTGGGTCACGGCTATGGGCGTCGAATTCGTGCGCGTCGTGCCCGGCCATGGCAACAGCCTGCCAAGGTTTCACTTTACCCAGGGTCGTGCAGCGCATCTTGTCTTGCCGATTTATCGCGAGTCGCTGAACCTGCCCAATATCGCGTTCCAGTGGAACGCGCTCGCCGAGGAACTGTTGCTTGAAGACGGGCGAGTCACTGGCGTCCAAGTGAAGAACCTGCGTGGTGGAGAAACACAGCGTTTGTATGCGGATACAGTGGCTCTCGCCACGGGTGGGTTCGAGACGGATGTCGAGCGTGTGCTTGCGAACTGGATTCCCGGTGCGCCTGTTCCCGATCGCCTGCTGATCGGCTCTGCCATCAGCGCGACGGGCTCAGGACATGATATGGCGACTGCCGCAGGTGCTGCGCTGGCCAGGATCAATCGACACTACATATACGTCGATGCCATCGTTAATCCGCGTGATCCAGAGCAGACTCATTCGCTGACTGCGGCCAATGAGTATTCGTTATGGGTCAATTCGAGCGGCAAGCGTTTCACCAATGAGACAGGCTTCGACAAGGACATACTTGTCGACCTGCTGCAGCAGGAACCGAGCACCTACTGGATGGTGTTTGACCAGGCGGCGCGCGATAAATTTGGGGTGCGCGGTGCGGCCTGGCTTAACACGCCATCGCAGGATCATCCGATCCTGGACAATCCGCAGGCGGCCTGGCGAGCTGCGAGTCTGCGTGAGCTGGCGGCTATGACCGGGTTGCCCGGCGATGCGCTTGAGCAGAGCGTGCAGGAATTCAATGCCATGATTGACGCAGGTGAAGACACGGCGTTTGCGCGCTTTTCAAACGGCGACAATGTGCCGCCAAAAGTTCAGCAGCAACCGTTCTATGCCCTGCAGCTATTTCCAACGACGCGCAAGAACATGGGCGGTGTCGCTATTGATAAGCAGATGCGAGTGCTCGATCAGTCAGGGGAAGTGCTGCCCGGTCTGTACGCGGTAGGCGAACTCAACGGCAGCCTTGGCATCAATGGCCAGCATGGGCTTGACGGTATGTTTCTCGGTCCGGCTATTATCACTGGTCGACTCGCGGCACAGAGTATTGTTGCAGCAACCGACGTGCAGACGAGGGCGCCCGAAATCCTGCCTGCCGAGCAGACGCGCGAGGTTGGTGAGTGGCAGGCGATGTTGACGTCGAAGGATCTCAAAGCGCTGCTTTCAATTCCACGTGATGG
>Ga0316187_10004638_pt1 | contig 11910 bp, 9 predicted proteins | sample CroRivburrow1_MG_FD_204927 | JGI IMG/M metagenome (GOLD analysis project Ga0316187, IMG submission 204927) | Coastal sediment microbial communities from Maine, United States - Cross River worm burrow 1 | ecosystem: Environmental > Aquatic > Marine > Coastal > Sediment | place: USA: Maine...
AATAATTCAAGTTTTGTTTGATCAGCAACCGAGGTAAACAGCTCCAGGGCCTCTTGTTCTATGAGCTCAATATCGAGTTTCAACCATTCACCCAGCTCATTTGCCTCCGGGCTTGCCAGGTAGGTGGCCGCATCCTCCATATCCCGTTTGAGATAATCACCAATCTTTTCTGCTTCTTCACGACCAATTTCTTCAACCAGTCCAAGTTTTTCCCGGGCCCGATTGACTAGCCATTCCAGTGTGGGCCGTGTTTCTTCGCCAGCGTCATGCCAAAGTGTGCGGACTTGTTCAAGCAGGCGATTGTAAATGCTTGGCTGATGGCTATTGTTGCTGGTCATTCTGTCCCTCATTGCGTTTTATACTATATAGACGGCGATCCATGATGTATCCTAGCACTTTTTGTCAAATACAAGAATAGTATGAATTATGGAAAATAGTGAGTATCAACCCCTGCTTGTCGAGCAACAGGCGCAACAGTTTTGGCAAGATCATGCGAGTTTCCTTGCTGATGAAAATGCCGATGGCGAAAAATATTATTGTCTGGCCATGTTTCCCTATCCCAGCGGTCGATTGCACATGGGGCATGTACGTAACTATACAATCGGTGATGTCCTGGCTCGTTATCAGCGAATGCAGGGGCGTAATGTTTTGCAGCCCATGGGTTGGGATGCCTTTGGCTTGCCGGCCGAAAATGCGGCAATAAAGCACAAGGTGGCGCCTGCGAGCTGGACCGATGAAAATATTGATTACATGCGCAATCAATTAAAACGTCTTGGCTTTGCTTATGATTGGACGCGCGAGCTTAAGACCTGTGACCCGGCATATTATCGCTGGGAACAATGGTTGTTCACTCGGCTCTATGAAAAAGGATTAGCTTACCGAAAAACAGCCCCTGTCAATTGGTGTCCGCATGATCAGACAGTGTTGGCTAATGAGCAGGTGATAGATGGTTGTTGCTGGCGTTGTGATACGCCAGTAGAGCGCCAGGAGATTTCACAGTGGTTTTTACGTATTACTCAATATGCGGAAGAACTATTGACTGAGCTGGATAATCTACCCGCGTGGCCAGAACAAGTGCGCACAATGCAGCGTAACTGGATCGGTAAATCAGAAGGGGTAGAGTTACAGTTTGAGATAGTTGGCCGCGAGACGCCTTTGTTGGTCTATACCACGCGTCCGGATACCTTGATGGGGGTCAGTTATGTTGCTATTTCACCTGAACATCCGCTGGCAGCTGAATTAGTCGGGCAAAATACGCGGGTGGCTGCATTTGTTGATGAGTGTCGTCGTACGCAAATGGCAGAAGCAGCAATCGAGACAATGGAAAAAAAGGGTGTCGATAGTGGCCTTCAAGCCCTGCATCCGCTGACCGGTGAATCAGTGCCTGTGTGGATCGCAAACTTTGTCTTGATGGGGTATGGAACGGGCGCTGTTATGGCTGTTCCTGCCCATGACAGCCGCGATCATGAGTTCGCCTGTAAGTACGACCTGCCTATCAAGCAAGTTATTTTCCCTGCCGAAGAAAGTGACATCAATATCAAGACTGCAGCCTACACCATGCCAGGCGTGTTAAAGAATGCTGGAGTATATGATGGATTGGAATCCTCGGCGGCAGCGCAGAGCATTGCTAATGATCTGGAGTCTTCAGGCAAGGGTAATCGTACTGTTAATTTTCGATTGCGTGATTGGGGTGTGTCACGTCAGCGTTATTGGGGTACGCCCATACCCATGATCAACTGTTCGCAGTGCGGTACGGTGCCCGTACCGGACAGTGATCTTCCTGTATGTTTACCAACTGACATTAAGCTCGGTGGTGAGGTTTCATCATTAAAAGAGTATGGGGCCTTTGTAGGTATAACCTGTCCTCAATGTGGTGGTGATGCCGAACGTGAAACGGATACCTTTGACACCTTTATGGAGTCGTCGTGGTATTACGCCCGTTTTGCCTGTCCTGATCAAAATCACGCAATGTTAGACGAGCGAGCAAACTACTGGTTGCCAGTTGATCAATACATTGGCGGGATCGAGCACGCCATTCTTCATTTGCTTTACGCCCGCTTTTTTCACAAGTTATTGCGCGATGCTGGGCTAGTCCAACATGATGAACCATTCGCGCAGCTATTAACCCAGGGCATGGTGCTGAAGGATGGTGCCAAAATGTCCAAGTCCAAGGGTAATACCGTCGATCCTCAGCAATTGATTGAACAATATGGTGCCGATACCGTGCGCTTGTTTATCATGTTTGCGGCGCCACCGGAGCAATCATTGGAGTGGTCGGCAAGTGGGGTGGAAGGGGCGCATCGTTTCTTACGCCGTATCTGGGCCTTTTCTGTGATTGCAGCTGAGCGGATGAAAAAAGGTGTAGGGATGCTCAGTGTTATACCTGTTGACTGGAGTAAACTTGCTGAACCCCATCGACAGGCACGCTATGATATACATCAGGCGGTCAAACAGGCCAACCAGGATTATCAACGTATGCAATTTAACACGGTGATATCAGCGGCAATGAAAATATTGAATATTCTTGAGAAACTCCCTGATATGGCGGTGTCGGCGCAGGGTCCGTTACCACCACAAGATGTACAGACAGCGATAATTACCGAAGGTCTGGAGATTTTATTACGTTTGTTATCGCCTATCGCGCCGCATATCAGCCATGTATTGTGGCAACAGCTGGGTTTTGGCGATAATGTTTTGACTGCCGAATGGCCAAAGCATAATGAAAAAGCATTACAACGCGATCATGTAGAACTTGTAGTGCAGGTCAATGGAAAATTACGCGGCAGAGTTAAAGTGTCAGCTTCTGCAGAAAAAGAAGAAATGCAGGCCATAGCAATAGCCGATGAAAATGTTCAACGATTTATTGCTGATATGACCATACGCAAAGTAATCGTTGTACCCGGCAAGCTTGTGAATATTGTTGCCGGATGATATCCAGGTATTTCACAATGGGCCATTGCCGTTTTAAATATATTTATATGTTGCTTGCTATCGTTTTTTTGACTGGTTTGTTAAGCGGCTGTGGATTCAAATTGCGAGGATCACTCAGTGACGCGAAACACCTTCCTGCTGTGTATGTCCTTACAGAACGCAGCAGGAATCTGGGTTTTGAAGTTAATCAGACATTCGCGCAGGCAGGCATCAATCTTGTAGAGCAGCGTGAAGGAGCAGTATGGTTTGTTACGCTCAGTGATGAAACGCTCGATCGGCGAGTTTTATCCGTCGATAGTAGCGGCAAGGCGCAGGAATACGAGTTGCATTACAGTTTGTTTTATCAAGTTCACGATCAAGATGGTCATAGTCTCCTCGACAAGCAGGCCTTGACCTTGTCGCGCGATTTTTCATTCTCAGGCACTGATGTGCTGGCCAAGGCCGATGAGGAAGAATTACTCTATCGTGGGATGAGACGTCAGGCGGCACAAATTATTTTGAGGAGTTTGTTGGCATTAAAGCCTGATCATAAGACGACAAATGATCAACAAGATATTCTACAGGTTCAATGATAGTACGTGCTGACCAGTTTGATGCCAGTTTGATCAAGGCTAAACGCGATGGACTGGCGCCTGTTTACTGTATCAGTGGGGATGTGCCATTGCTGGTGCAGGAGGCCGCAGATCAAGTGCGGGCTATAGCTCGACAAGCAGGCTGTCATGAACGAGTGGTTTTAGAGGCCGATCGCAGTTTCGATTGGCAGGGATTGTCACAATCGAGCAATAGTATGTCCTTGTTTGCCGAGCAAAGACTTATCGAATTACGGTTGCCGAGTGGAAAACCCGGTGATGCGGGTAGCAAGGCATTGCAAGCATACTGTCAGGGCGTGGTATCTGGGCAATCAGATGGTGATGTTTTATTGCTGGTGACAGGCAAGATAGAAAAGGCGTCATTTAAAACCAAATGGTTTAAGGCGTTGGAGAAGGTTGGCGTCATTGTACAGTTTTGGCCTCTGCGTGGCCAGCAGTTGCAGGACTGGATAGAACGACGATTACTGTCCCAGGGGCTGCGGGCAGATCCAAAGGCAGTACACATCTTGGCAACGAGTAGTGAAGGTAATCTGTTGGCCTGTGCCCAGGATATCGATAAGTTGCGTTTGCTATGTGATGGTGACTACCTCGATACTGATGCAGTAACGGATGCCGTTGTTACTAGTGCGCGATATGACGTCTTTTTGTTGGTGGATGCCGCGCTGCTGGGTAATGCGGCTCGAAGCAGTCAGATATTGGCGGGTCTCCGTGCAGAAGGGACAGATGCCACCGTTGTTTTATGGGCGCTTGCTCGCGAAATACGCGCATTACTTAGTCTTGTTATGGTCGTTCAGAATGGTCAGCCATTATCGGCAGAGTTGTCGCGTCTGCGGGTGTGGGATAATCGTAAATATATGGTTGAATCGGCAGTTCGGCGTCTGTCCATGCCTGCTGTGCGCGCCATGCTGGCTCGAGCCGCACGCCTGGATCGAGTTATTAAGGGGCGTGAGACGGGAAATGTTTGGGATGAATTGTTACAATTGAGTTTAATGATGGCCGGTGTTCGGCCACTTAAAATGGTGTCATGATGGATATTCAGCAGTATATGAACACAGTTGGTCAGCGTGCCAGGCGTGCCGCCCGTGATATGGCGAAAGCGACAACAGCGGCTAAAAATCAGGCCTTGCTGGCAATGGCGGATGCAATAGATGCTGCAACTTCACGGCTTGTCAGTGAGAATGCCCGTGACCTTGAGGCCGGGCGCGAGCAAGGCCTGGACGATGCCTTGCTCGATCGTCTGGCACTGGATGCTGGACGTGTTGCAGCGATGGCCGAGGGCCTGAGACAGATTGCGCGATTACCGGATCCTGTTGGTGAAATCGATCATCTCAGCTATCGACCATCGGGTATTCAGGTGGGACATATGCGAGTGCCTTTGGGTGTCATTGGCATTATTTATGAGTCGCGGCCAAATGTGACCGCTGATGCGGCTGGTTTGTGTCTGAAATCAGGTAATGCTGCGATACTGCGTGGCGGCTCTGAAGCCATGTATTCCAATCAGGCCATAGCTGTCTGCATACAACAGGGGCTAGCGCTGGCCGGGCTGAATACCGATGCAGTGCAAGTGATTGAGACAACTGATCGTGCGGCAGTAAGTGAATTATTAACCATGAAGCCCTATGTTGATGTCATCGTGCCACGTGGAGGCAAGGGGCTGATTGAACGGGTGATGAAAGAGTCACTGATACCGATCATTAAACATCTGCATGGTGTCTGTCATGTTTATATAGATGACAAGGCTGACCTGGATAAGGCTATTAAGGTGGCTTTTAATGCCAAGACTCAACGATATGGTACCTGTAACACAATGGAGACTTTGTTGGTCGCCCAAAATGTCGCAGCGCAAGTATTGCCGCCCTTGGCCCAGTTATATCAGAAAGCAGGCGTTGAGCTCCGTGGCTGTGAGCAGACATGCAGTATACTGTCAGATATCAATGCAGCAGTTGCCGAAGACTGGGACACCGAGTATCTGGCCCCGATTTTGTCAATACGGGTTGTTGATGATTTAGATGCGGCCCTGGAACATATACATCAGCACAGTTCCAGTCATACTGAGTCGATCATGACAGAAGATTACAATCGGGCGCAGCGCTTTCTGCGTGAAGTCGATTCAAGTTCGGTGATGGTTAATACCTCAACGCGGTTTGCTGATGGTTTTGAGTATGGACTTGGCGCTGAAATTGGGATCAGTACTGATCGTTTACACGTTCGTGGACCTGTTGGGCTTGAAGGGCTGACGTCACAAAAATTCATTGTTTTAGGTGATGGTCATATTCGCGAATAGCATCTTGTCAGATGTTGCGCTGACCCCTCGCGTTGATAGTCAATGATAGGGGTCTTTGGTGGGACATTCGACCCAGTACATCATGGCCATTTACGTATTGCGCTTGAGTTGTATCAACAACTGGGTCTAGACGAGCTAAGGTTCGTACCCTGTCGTCAGCCACCGCATCGAGCCATGCCTCAGGCGAGTGTTGAACAACGACTGGAAATGTTAAGGCTGGCAATAGCCGGTCAATCTGCCTTTGTGATTGATGAGCGTGAGTTACTCCGTGATGGCCCCTCGTATATGGTGGACACATTATCATCGATTCGAGCAGAGATGCCTGATCAAGCAATCTGTCTGATTCTCGGTGCCGATGCCTTTGGCAAATTATCGAGCTGGCATCGATGGGAAAGCCTGATAGAGCTGGCGCATATTGTCGTTGCGATGCGTCCAGGTAGCCCTCTGATGTTTGACGATGCGATGTTGCATCGCTTGCGGCACTGCCAAGTTACAGATTCAGCATTGTTAAAACGGGCGCTATCGGGCTACGTCATCCAGTTTCAGGTGCCGCAACTCGATATTTCATCCATGTATATACGTGGACAGTTGTCTGCAGGGTTAAGCGCCCGTTATTTATTGCCAGATACAGTGTGGGACTATATGCAGCAGCAACACATATACAGTAGTTCGATTGAGGACTGCTGCGACTATTAATTCGAATATTTACGGGTAGGATCATGCAAACAGAACAGATAAAAAAGCTCGCCATCGATGCACTGGAGGATTTAAAGGCGGTCGATATGGTTGTGCTAAACGTCAATGGTATAACCAGTATCACGGATTATATGATTATTGTTAGTGCCAATTCGAATCGCCATCTAAAATCATTAGCGAACAGTGTCGTCGAAGCAGCAAAATCTGCGGGTGTTAAACCTCTGGGTGTAGAGGGTGAGAATGATGGCGAATGGGCATTAGTCGATCTTGGCGATGTTGTTGTGCACATCATGATGCCTGCTATTCGAGCGTTTTATCAGCTTGAAAAATTATGGTCTGTTGATACTTCCTCTTCTGCGGATGGTGATGCATAGCAGCACCTTGATGTGTTTATATGTTGCCAAGTAGTTGAAACTTTCCCTGTCTGATTATGAGTATTGCTGATGCAGATACATTTGATTGCCGTGGGTCAAAAAATGCCTGTTTGGGTTACACAGGGCTATCAGACTTTTGCTGATCGAATGCCCGCCGAGTGTCGATTGCGATTAGTCGAGGTACCGACGGTTAAGCGTGGTAAAAATGCTGACTTGAAGCGGATCATTGCCCGGGAAGGCGAGGCATTACTGGCAGCAATTCCCAGAGACGCATTGACAGTTGCATTGGATGAGCGTGGTCGGCAATGGACAACAAGGGAGTTAGCCGGACATTTTTCGGATTGGCGTCAGAGCGGTCGAGAGGTAGCGTTGCTGGTAGGTGGTCCTGACGGGTTGGCAGAATGTTGTCGACAACAGGCTAGCGTCACTTGGTCCCTATCGAGTCTGACATTACCCCATGCCATGGTGCGCGTACTGCTGGCAGAGCAACTGTATCGGGCCTGGAGTATCGGTGTCAATCACCCCTATCATCGTGATTGATCGACGTCAGTGATCTATCTTGCATCAACTTCGCCACGGCGGCGTGAATTACTGGATCAAATAGGTGTCCAATACAGGCTGTTGCCCGTTGATATCGATGAGTCCCAGATGGCAGGCGAGTTGCCTGAAGACTATGTTGGTCGCCTGGCTCGGGCCAAGGCCGAAGTTGCTTGGCACACTATTGCTGATGCTGAATTAGTACGGCCAGTATTGGCTGCTGACACGGCGGTGGTCATAGATAACCGTATCTTAGGCAAGCCACGAGATCAGGAGGACGGCTTGTCAATGTTGCACGAACTATCGGGGCGCTGTCATCTGGTGTTGACTGCCGTTGCCGTCGTGTCTAATTGTGGCCGGATTGACATGGCATTAAGCCGCAGCGAGGTTTGTTTTCGGGTAGTCAGTGAAATGGAAAGTTTGGCGTACTGGCGCTGCGGCGAGTCGGTAGATAAGGCGGGAGCGTACGCTATTCAAGGGCATGCGGCAGCAATGATTTCATCGATTAACGGTAGTTATTCTGGTGTGATGGGATTACCGTTGTATGAGACTGCGCAATTACTGACAGCGGCAGGTATTAAATTGTTCGTTTAAGGCTCATGGTCGTTATATGTCTTACTAGAGTCGATGTACTATGGCTACGTGTAATTGTTGAAACTACTAGATGTGAATAATGCGTGACGAAATATTAATAAATGTAACACCGAGGGAAACCCGTGTAGCGATCGTTGAGAATGGTCTGCTGCAAGAGATACATATCGAGCGAGCCAGTCGATTGGGTTTGGTAGGAAATATTTATAAAGGCAAGGTAAAGCGAGTATTGCCGGGCATTCAGGCAGCATTTGTCGATATCGGCCTCGAGCGAACGGCGTTTCTTCATGCGGCAGATATTGTGCCAACCGGAGATACCCCGGCGATGATCGAAGGAGATACGGCTAAACGACAGCCAGAAGATATTTCAAAACTGGTGAATGATGGCCAGGAGATACTGGTTCAGGTAATCAAAGATCCACTGGGATCAAAAGGCGCACGTTTAACCACCCAGTTGAGTATACCTTCTCGTTATGTGGTGTATATGCCGGCGATGAACAATCTCGGCATCTCCCAAAAAATTGAGGACGAGGATGAGCGGCAACGACTACGTGATACTGTCGCCGATCTGATTGAAGAAGGCGGTTACATTATGCGTACTGCTGCAGATGGTGCGAGTGCCGATGAGCTGCGGGATGATATAGGATTTTTACACAAGCTATGGCAGCAGATTGAGGAGCGAATTCCAACGACTGTTTCTGGACAATTGGTGTATATCGCAATGCCTTTAGATGTTCGAATGCTGCGTGATCTACCCTTGTCAGCAATAGACCGAATTCGAGTTGATTCCAGAGAAGCCTGGCAGCGACTGCGTGATTTTTCGGAAAAATTCATTCCCGGTTTGGTTGAGCGCATTGAGCACTATCCGGGCGAACGTCCCATTTTTGATCTATATTCAATTGAAGATGAAATACAGAAAGCACTGGAAAGCAAGGTGCAATTAAAGTCGGGTGGGCATTTGAATATCGATCAAACGGAATCGATGACTACGATTGACGTCAATACTGGTGCGTTTGTCGGGCATCGCAATCTGGAAGAAACAATATTCAAGACTAACCTGGAAGCCTCGCAAGCAATTGCCAGGCAATTAAGGCTGCGAAATCTAGGTGGCATTATTATTATCGATTTTATCGATATGATTGATGATGAACACAAACGTCAGGTATTAAGGTCACTTGAAAAAGGTATGGCAGGCGACAGGGCGCGGCACCATATTTGCGAGGTGTCACCACTTGGCCTGGTCGAGATGACACGCGAGCGAACACGTGAAAGCCTGGAACACATCCTCTGTGAAAGTTGTCCTGTTTGTAGTGGTAGGGGTTCTGTCAAGACACGGCAAACCACTAGCTATGAAATCTTTCGTGAAATTATTCGGGAATCGCGATTGTTTGAGGCTGAGCAATTCTTGGTGTTGGCGTCTCAGGATGTGGTAGCTACTTTGCTTGATGACGAGTCAGAAAGTTTGGCAGAACTTGAATCATTTATTGGTAAACCAATCAAGCTACAGGTAGAAGTTGGGTATTCGCAGGAAGTGTATGATGTGGTCATGCTCTAATGCGTTGAAATTGGCGCTCGGATTTCAAGCTTGTTGTCCTAATATAGATGTTAAATCGTGATGCGATTTCTATTAAGCAAAGTACTGACTCTTTCAGCTCTGTTATGCATCATTGTTGCCGTATTGCTCACCCTGGCGAGGTTGGCTTTACCCTTTGCCAGTCACTATCCTGAGGAGATTCAACATTGGGTCAGTGTTGAGCTCGGTCAGTCTGTAAAAATTAAATCGTTGACTGCTGAATGGCAAGGTTTTGGCCCGTTGTTTAACTTTAATGATTTGGCATTTCTTGATCCCGCTAGTGGTGGTGTGCGGGCTTCTCTAAAGCAAGCCAGCATTGCTATTGATATACCCGCCTCGCTATTCAATGCAGAATGGCGATTTGGTAATTTGACAGTATCAGAGGTCGAACTTTCCGTCATTCGTCAACGTGATGGGAGTGTGGCAGTAGCCGGCATGGCCGGTGTTGCTGAGGAAAATGTTGCCAATCAGGATAGTGGCAGCGGCCTGTTGAATTGGCTGTTCTCGCAAGATCGACTGGCATTGGCGCATAGTACTATCTATTGGTTTGATGAGCATTTAGCCCAAGGTGATTTGCAATTTGTAAATGTCAATTTGGAGCTGCGTAACGATGGCGATCGGCATCAATTTGATGGTTCAGCTTCATTGCCGAATGACTTGGGTCGCCGTTTTTCATTTGCAGTAGATTTGCAGGGTGACATTGCTGTTGCTGGTGGCTGGAGTGCCAAGGCATATCTAAATGGTGCCGGTTTGCAAGCGTCTTCACTACTGAATTGGCTGCCGCTTGCCGGTGTTCAGGTCGATAGTGGTGTCGGAGAGGTGCGGTTATGGGGTGAGTGGGAAGCATCACGCTTGCAGCAATTGGATGGTGAAATGTCCGCTTTTGGTCTACATTTATCGACCAGACCGTCAATCGTACATAAGATTATTGATACGGAATTGCTCGATTCGTTATCGGGCCGCTTTAGTTGGAAACGCAAAGAAGCAGGTTGGCATTTTTCCATAGAGCGACTGACCCTCGGAAGGCAAGGCCATTTTTGGCCACAGGGAAGTTATCACCTGGCATGGTCAGACGCATCACTGCCAACAAATTCAGAACATAAATTGCAAATAATTGATGGGGCTGTTGCTTCTGAGTCGCAGCATTTGTCAGTCGTTGACAGTGAAGCGCAAACGCCGGGCGATGAGCTGTTAATAGAAGAGCCGACCGCTGTTAGCAAGCTAAAAATTTGGGCTGACTATGTCCAGGTAGATGACGTGCTATCGCTGTTGCTATTGACCGACTTGCCATTGGAACAATTGAGAGAGGCAGTAGATGTATTGCAACCTTCGGGCGAATTAAGTCAGTTGAATCTACAGTTGCAGCCAAGTACGGGGCAATTCGCCATCGATAGCGATTTCGCTGATGTATCGATACAGCCATGGAAACGGATGCCCGGTATTAGCGGCCTGGGCGGTCATGTAATTGCTGACAACAACAATGGGAAAGTTGAGCTGCATTCGCAATCAATGTTGTTTGAGGCGAAACCATTGTTTCGCCAGATTTTGCCCATCAATACGCTACAAGGGATAGTGCAATGGCAGCAAATAGATGAAAGTTGGTATTTGTCAGGCCGCAGCCTGAGAGTTGTAAACTCAGATATAAATTTGGATGCCGATCTGGATTTGTTACTACCAATGAATGGGCAAAGTCCACTTCTTGATTTGACCGTCGGTTTTACCAGTTTCCCCAATGCCGTTGGGAAGGCATCTGCCTATCTGCCGACAGGTATCATGTCCAAAAACACAGTACGCTGGCTGGATCACGCGCTGGTTAATGGCACTGTCGCGAGTGGTGGGTTTATTTTTCATGGGACGCTGAATCGCTTTCCGTTTGTGCGCACGGATGGACAGTTCGAGGTTCGACTTGTCGTCGATGGCGGTGTGTTGGATTATGCGTCTGACTGGCCGCGTCTGGAGCAGCTTGAAACCGAAGTGTATTTTGCCGGCAGGGAAATGGCGATTAATGGGGTATCGGGATCATTATTAAATGCTGGGCTAAAAGGCGTACAGGCACGCATTGTGGATCTGTCTGCGAAACCTGCAGTATTGACTGTCATCGGAAATGCCTTCGGTGCTACTGCTGATGTTTTGAGGTTTCTTCAGGTAAGCCCGCTACATGAGCGCTATGGACAATATGTAGACGGTGTGCAAGCCAGCGGTGATAGTACAGTTAGTGTCGATTTGCAGTTACCGCTGTCAGCTGGTGCAGATAGCCAGGTTAATGGCATCGTAGCGCTACAGGATAGCGCCTTTGTCCTGGCCGACGGCGCGGTAGATTTGTCGGAATTGAAT
>Ga0316187_10004641_pt1 | contig 11906 bp, 11 predicted proteins | sample CroRivburrow1_MG_FD_204927 | JGI IMG/M metagenome (GOLD analysis project Ga0316187, IMG submission 204927) | Coastal sediment microbial communities from Maine, United States - Cross River worm burrow 1 | ecosystem: Environmental > Aquatic > Marine > Coastal > Sediment | place: USA: Maine...
TAGATACATTTTTTGGATGATGCTCCCCCTTTGCACTAATACTTATTTTTTCAACCGGATTGAATGATTCAGAAAGAATAACAGGGGTATTGACTGACTCGGATACTGGTATTCCCAAAGACATGAATTGATCATTTAAAAATATGAGGTCATCAATCAGGACTCCACCATTCCCGGGAGTATCAGACTGAAAACGAATTTTTGTAATAGCGGAATATTGAATGGGTAAAGATGTCTTTTTAATAAAAATCCCAGCTTCTTCCAAACCATCTGAATTAAATATCGTGACCCACTCGCTATTATTTAAAACATCTATTTTAAAATCAAAGGGTAAATCTGAACTTAACCGCTGGTAATTTAATGATAGGTATGCTATTGCATTGTCCTGATCTTTAATTTCAAATTCTACTTGTTGTTTATCTCCCCCGGTTATAAATAAACATGAAGATTTAATGCGACCTCCTGCTAAAAGCACTCGACTCTCCCCATTATTTGAGGATATGATTATTTCCTCAGTTTCAATTTGATCAAAAGCACCGGAAGCCAGGCTATCGAATGAAATTCGAGCAATAACAGGTGATTGGTTCTTTATTGTGCAATTAGAAAACCCTGTAATTAAGACTATAAAAAAAAACAAATTAAAGATTCCTTTCATATCCAATAAACACTTATGTCAAAAACTGAGTGAATATATAAACTTCAAAAATATCTCCGCAATATCAGGGCAATTAATTCTATGTTTTAATAATTAAAGCGCTATTAATAAACCAAAGAACAAAATATTACTTGTTTTGTACCTATCTATATCGTTTCTTTGAAATTTTCGAACAGTTTCAAATTGATCAGGAATACTATAATGTAATATGGCACATAAAAGAAGTAAATTCTCAAGCAGGTTCGGGTTCATAGCTGCTGCGGCTGGAAGTGCTGTAGGCTTAGGAAATATCTGGAAATTTCCTTTTGAAGCTGGTAAAGGTGGTGGTGCCGCTTTTTTGATCATATATCTTGTTTTTTGCTTTGTATTATGTTATCCATTATTGATTACGGAAATAGCAATTGGCAGAAAATCTCAGAGAAATCCTGTTGGTTCTTTCAAAATACTTGGGCACTCCCGATGGACCTTTATAGGTTTTTTAAGTGTATTATGTGGCATCTTGATCCTGTCTTTCTATAATGTTGTTGCTGGTTGGGTTTTTGGATACTTTGTTGAAATATTGCTTGGAAATTTTGCTATAGGAGAAAATTTCGAAAGTTTTATAGCTGATGTAAGTGAAGTAGGTGGATATTCCTTACTATTCATGGTGGTTACCGCATTTATCGTTTCAAAAGGAATAACCAACGGAATTGAAAGGGCCAGCAAAATTCTAATGCCTGCATTGGTTATTATAATGTTATTCCTTTCTATATATGCCTTAACTCTTGACAATGCTATAGAAGGTGTAAAATTCTACCTGATTCCTGATTTTTCAAAAGTTAATATTGAGATAATATACAGAGCTCTTGGGCAATCATTTTTCTCTTTATCATTAGGCATGGGAGCCCTTATAACATATGGCAGCTATCTTAAGAAAAATGAAGATATTATTACTTCCGGTGCTATTGTTACCCTTTCAGATGTTTTTATAGCTTTTCTTGCTGGATTAATGATTTTCCCAATTGTATTCTCGCAAGGTCTTAGTACTGATGGCGGAACAGGTCTTATATTCGTAACCTTACCAGGCGTATTCGAAGGTATGGGCCCGGTGCTTGGAATTATCATTGGCTCATTATTCTTCCTTTTACTATCTTTTGCGGCCCTGACATCAACTATTTCTTTAATGGAACTCCCTGTTTCATATCTAGTAGACCAGAGAAATATAAAAAGGGAGATTGCAGTATGGATCTCAGCAGCTGTAGTATTTCTATTAGGAATACCTTCCTTAATTGGGAATGGATATTCTGCATTCTTCACAGAGTTTATCACCTATTTTGGGGCGGATAAGCCAACTGATTTCATGACATTTATGACGGATATTGCCCTGAATTCACTTTTACCAGTAGGAGGTTTCTTTATCTCTATTTTTGCTGTTTATATCTGGAAACGAAGGAAGCTATTTCGGGAACTTTCTTATGGGAACGAAAAATTCCTTAAATCATGGATAGCAAAATATGTCGCATTTTGTCTCCAATATATTGCTCCAGTAGTACTGGGAATCACCTTCATCATTACTGTACTTGAAATATTCTTTGGTCTTCACCTGTTTTCATAGGAAAAGCATTAACCGGTATTTTATTATTTTCAATATTTAATTTGTTATTTTTGTTCCGGGAATTATATGTTTTTTTAACTAATAAATTATAACTGTAATGGGAAAATTAACAAAATTTAGCACCCTTCTGGTAATATTAGCTGGATTTATCTGGGCTGGCTGTGCAACTACAAAAACAGCATCAACATCAAAAACTACTGCTCCTGCGGAGGCATCTTATGCCGGAGATTGGGACTATACTGTTGCCGATACTCCCAATGGGGATGTATCCGGTGTTATGGTTCTTACCAAGACAGAGGCTGGATATGAAGGCAAAATGGAATCTGATATGGGTGAGCTGGTGCTTAATGATCTTACTATCGTTGATAACAAATTGAAAGCTACTTTTGAGGTTCAAGGTATGGAACTGGAGGTTGCCGGCACCTTTGAAGGCAGCGTCTATAAAGGAACAGTGGGATTAGACGATAATGTCTTTCCTATGAATGCAACAAAAAAATAAACTTATAATAAAAACTGAGGCCATTTCACTCGAAATGGCCTTTTTTTATGCATAGCACTGAATTCAATAAAATGATCGATGGCAGATTGTATGATGCCAATGATTCCTATCTTTCAGAATTGAGACTCAAAAGCAGGGGTACATGTTTCGAAATTAATAAACTATCCCCTGACGAATCAAGTAAAAAGAAAAAGTTATTAAAAACACTTTTTGGTAGATTAGGAGAAAATTTTGAGATACTTTCTCCTTTTTATTGCGATTATGGAATTAACATAGTTGCAGGTAATAATTTATATATCAATTTCAATTGCACCATACTTGACTGTAATATAGTCAGCATTGGAGACAACGTTTTTTTTGGCCCTAACGTGCAAATTTATACTGCATTCCACCCGTTAAACGCTGAGGAAAGAATAAAAGGACCTGAATTAGCTCTACCTGTCACAATCGGTGATAAGGTATGGCTTGGTGGAGGTGTAATTGTTTGTCAAAATGTAAACATTGGGAATAACACAACCATTGGTGCCGGAAGTGTCGTGACACGCGATATTCCTGCCAACGTCTTTGCTGCCGGAAATCCCTGTAGGGTGATTAAGAAGTTGTCTGACTCTGGCATGGATTAATACTTTAAGATCCGGATTCTATTTACGGGAAAAAAGTGGAAGGTGAAGGTGGAAAATTGGGGAATCGGATATTTTGTATACAGGTAGAAGAGTAGACGGGTGTACAGGATACCAGCTTCAATCCTCCAGCTTCCAGCTTCGAGCTTCGAGCCAACGCTACCCCTAATCCCTGAAGGGGCAGGCTAAGGCACAATATTCTCTTTTGGATTATGGATTTCTAATAGAATCTTTCCGCTTCAAACTTCAATCATCCATCCTCCATACTCCATCCTCCAGCTTCTAACAAACTATTTACTCACTGCCTGCATCATCTTTATCAACTGCATCCTATTTTTTATATCCATTTTCAGATAGATCCGGTGAGTATGGTCTTTCACCGTTTGAAGAGATATAAATAAAGAATCAGCAATTTCCTGATTGCTTTTCCCGGCACATACTTCTTCTACTATCTCACGCTCTCTTTTGGTGATTCCATACCTTGATAATATATTCTCAGCAGAGGAGTCTAAGTTTTTCGAATAATCGTCAGGATTGAGTATGCTATTAATTTTATTATAGAAATAAACCAGAGGTAGTATAATAGATAAGAAATATAATAGTATGAATACAGGAATAGTCTGTTCATAAAAAAAGAAAAGGATTACAGAGGATATTTTTAAAATGAGAAGAGATAAAAATATCATGAAGTATCTAAATATTGCTTCTGATTTTTTTAGACCAGAGTGCTTTGATTTCATTCTTATAACTACCAAACCCCACAAGGTGAAGAATAAATCCAATACAATATAAATATATATATGGCTAAATGAAGAAAGCTCAGAGGAGGCATTATTCTCACCTTTATTATTTAATATTGACCAACCTATAGAAATAAAAAAAGACAGCAAAAAAATAAAATAAGAAATAGATACATAGGGTGAAATTTTAGTACCTCCTACCTCATAACTAAATTTAATGAACATAAACCAGGCAATGATTAAAAATGGAAAGCCAAGGAAAGGAATTAATTGACTGACTACTATGGCTATCTCATTAGAGATTTCAATTTCACTAAAAACCCTATTTATAAATATCAACCCCCATATACCATAAATACCAAACACACACATTAATACTACATAATAGAAATAAGATTCAATATATCCTACCGGATAGGATTTTCTCAAATAATTGGATATCAGAAAGGAACCAGAAACAGCTCCCACAGAAATGAGAAATAGAGCGAAATATATTATTTGAGTTATCATATGATCTTTCCAAATGTAAGGATTTTAACCCTCTCATACACCCTACCAAAGTATTGAATATAAAAACACAACTTTAGTTGGATAAATTCTTGAATTAAAGCCCGTATAATTGAATAAACAAAACAAATAAAAAATGGATAACACAATCTCACAACAACAGTATATCCCGGATTCAAGTATCAGTACATCCTTTAGTTATGGATGGAAGCAACTTTGGAAATATTTTCTATACCTGTTTCTTGTATCAGTTATTATCGCAGTTTTACAAGTTCCTATGGGAATAGCAGATAGTTTTAAAGACAATGTAACACCAACAGTTATACTCTTTCAGGTATTTTCATTTTTCTATATAATGTTAGTATTTCCGATATTCAGTTATGGGGCGGATCTGATCTATCTCAGGGCTATCAGGGATGAACCTATTGACATTCAGGAAATGTTTGTAGGTTTCAAAAACTATGTTAACATTATTCTGGCTCATTTATTGGCTACTGCTATCATTGTATTAGGTTTTATTTTCTTTATTATCCCTGGTATAATATTCGCTTGCCGATTGGTGTTTGTCCCCTACCTGGTTATGGATAGGAATCTTGATGCTATTAAGGCAGTTGAAAAAAGCTGGCAAATGACTTATGGTCATGGATGGAAAATATTTGCCATGGGGATCATGTCATTTTTCATAATAGTCTTTGGTTTAATCTTACTAATAGTAGGGGTCTTCCCTGCTGCCATGTGGGTATCATCAGCATTTGCAAGTCTTTATCATTCTATAGATCACGACGAAAAAATGAATTTGGAAAATGGGTCATAATAAATGCCACAAAGGGATTTTATAATTTGAACCTGTAATATTTCTCTTTTTTGGATAGATTAGTATTGTATTAATCATTCATTCTGAGGAACTAAAGATGATTTTGAATCTCTTGGGAATAGTCGGGAGGACTTTGAATACAAAGATGTCAAATCAAAAACCGAAAGAAATGAAAAATAATATCAGTATAATTATCAGCAGCATAATCTTTCATATTGAAGAGAGCGGATATGATAAATTAAAGGAATATCTGGAGACTATACACAAATATTTTTCTTACTATGAAGACAAATCGGAGATTATCCCCGATATAGAAAACAGAATAGCGGAAATATTTCTAAACAAGCTTAAAAATGGGGTTCAAGTTGTCACCACACAAGATGTGGAGGCTTTGATGGCAACTATGGGGAGTATCAAAGACTTCAAAGAAGTTGAACTTGACCTCTGAATTGTTTACATTTTTTCATATTATACTGGATTGATGAGTATTTTTCCATGTAAAACATGACTACTACCAAAATATTTTATTAATTGACCATGGTGAGATTTTTCTTTATTATTATCCTGTTATTATGTTCTTGTAATATAAAATTCCCTGAAGAACAATCAACCACAGAAAAAAAATATAGAGAAGTTTTAGATGCTGATGGTAACGTTAAATCCAGAGTCATAGTTAAAGATGGGCAACTAAATGGAGAGGTTGTTACTTATTACCCTGGTGGTCAGATATCGGCTATAGCCAACTATGTAAACAACAGGAAAGAGGGTATTGAAAAAAAATACTATAAACGAGGCTCATTATATCGAACCAGACCCTATGAAAATGGGAAACTACATGGTATTGAGATAAGGTATTATAAATCTGGTAAAGTAAAAACCAAGCAGGAATTCAGGTATGACAACCCCGCTACAGGATTAAAAGAATATAGTATACTGGGAAAACTAAATACTACTTACCCAAAGATCGAATTTGAAGTAGTACAAGAAAGAGATTATAAGGAACAGAAACTGCTACTTTTTTATATCTCTGATGGCAGTAAAATTGTGAGATATTATTCCGGGAAATTAATACAAAATAAATATTTTGATACAGAAGCTGAGCCTGAGTTATCCAGAGAAGGTGTTGGCGAGCTTTGGATTACTCCAAATTTCACAGGATCCATATTGATAGCTGCCAAAGTGGTCAGGAGTTCAAGAGGATTGCTTATTACCCAGGCAACGGCAAATATAAAAAATGGGAATCTCATTGATACAGAATATTAGATGAGATTTATGATAAGATATTTTTAAAAATTAAAGTAGAAGGCTATTTTTAATTGAAAATTTAAGAGTCTCTTTATAAATCGATTTTTTAAAATGAGTGAGTCAAACGAATCACAATCTGAGCCCAAGGAATTAGCACCAACGAATAGTGATTTCGAATATGAAAAGGAATTGCTGAAACTTCAACTGGAGTTGGTAAAATTACAGGAATGGGTTAAAAAGAAAAAAACCAAGATCGTTGTAATATTTGAGGGACGGGATGCTGCAGGTAAAGGTGGTGTTATTAAACGTATTACCGATAGATTAAATCCAAGAGTATGCCGTGTGGTAGCTTTAGGGGTTCCAACTGAGAAAGAGAGGACTCAATGGTATTTTCAACGATATGTACAGCATTTACCTGCTGGGGGTGAAATAGTTTTGTTTGACCGAAGTTGGTACAACCGCGCCGGAGTTGAACATGTGATGGGATTTTGTACTGAAGAGGAATACCGTGAATTTCTCCGATCCTGCCCGGAGTTCGAACAAATGCTGATTCGATCTGGAATTATTTTGATAAAGTACTGGTTCTCAGTAAGCGATGATGTGCAGGAAAAAAGATTTAAAGACCGGATAAAAAGCCCGTTAAAAAGATGGAAATTCAGTCCCATGGATTTGGAATCAAGACAAAACTGGGAAAAATATTCAAAAGCTAAAGATGAAATGTTTTTACATACTGATATCAGACAAGCTCCCTGGTATTCAGTTAATAGTGATAATAAAAAGAAAGCCCGACTTAACTGTATTTCACATTTACTAACAATAATTCCTTATAAATACAAACCGAAAGCAAAAATCAAACTACCCAAATTAAATAAGGAAAGTGACTATATAAGACCTCCTATGGAAGAATTATCTTTTGTTCCTGAAAAATATTAAATCAGAGTACTTTATAAAAGTTATTTGCCGTTAAAAGAAAGTTGATTGCCTTCAAACGAGAAAATATTGATCTTGAGCCATAAATATTCATGTAACATTAAATTCAAAAGTCATGAAAACAAAAGTTTTATACTCTTTCCTTTTTTTACTCTCTTATGCTTATCTCTCCTATTCACAGACTATGGCTCCATATTCATCCTCGAAATGGGTTTATAATTCCGAAAACGCCAAGGTAGAAATGGTGGATGGTAAGGAATGCTTATTCCTAAACAGTGACCTGGCTTATTTGGATGGTGTAAATTTCAGCAATGGCATTATAGAGTTTGATGTTAAATTTGAACAGCAGCGGTCATTTGTAGGAGCCATTTTCAGGATGATAGATACGGATAATTTCGAAGATTTCTATATGCGATCACACCAATCAGGAAACCCTGACGCTACTCAATATACACCGGTTTTTAATGGCAATGCTGGTTGGCAGATTTATTCTGGTGACGGCTACACCCAGGCCGTTAAGTTTGATTTTGGCACATGGACACATGTTAAAATTGTACTTAAAAATCACCAGGCTGAAATATTTGTGAAGGATATGAATCAACCTATTCTGGCTATCCCAGAGTTGAAAATGGGAAATAAATCCGGGAAAATTGGTGTCAGGACTTTTCTGGGACCTGCTTACTTTACAAATTTCACCTACCATCAAATTGACTTACCTGAATTAACCGTTGATTTCAAACCTCCTGGAGATATAGATCCTTCTATTATTTCGAAATGGCAAATCTCTTCCACCATTAATGAAAAATCAATTCTGGAAACAAGTTCTTTACCTGAAGATCTTCTGAATGAATTAAGCTGGCAAGTATTAGAAAGTGGAAATACAGGACTTGTAAACATTTCGAGAATAACTAAATTGTCACAGGAAGGGAATACAGTCTTTGCAAAAGTGGTTATCCATTCTGAATCAGATCAGATTAAAGAAATGATGTTCGGCTTCAGCGATAGAGTTCAGGTTTTCCTGGATGGCAAAAAACTATTTGCAGGAAATGATAGTTATAGAAGTCGAGATTATCGATTTCTTGGAACAGTAGGTTTTTTTGACAGCCTTCATTTACCTCTGACTAAAGGAGAAAATGAGTTAATTTTAGCAATAAGTGAAAATTTTGGTGGTTGGGGTTTTCGTGTAAAGCTCAAGGATATCAACGGTATTAATATTGAATGATCCAAAACATAAAATTGATCCTTAACAGTTTTATTTTCAATTTTTATTACTTTTGCATTGAAATTATTTTTTCGTTCAGGCAGGTAGTAAAACAATTGTTATCATGAATAAGAATGTTGAACAATATGAGTTATTTAAGCGTGGAGAAGTTAGAATGCCTTCACACTTAAAACCAGAGAAAGAGGAAAAAGCAAAATTATATAAAAATAAATTTATTGAATTATTATCAAAAGCTCCATTTGGAGTACCACATGTAATGTGGTTGTTGCTATTCTTTGCCTTTATATGGTATAGTATTTTTAGAACTGAAATGACTGGTTTTGAAATACTTATATCTACTGTATCAGGCTTTTTTGTCTGGACTTTAATAGAATATACCATGCACAGGTTTTTGTATCATACAGAAACCAATTCAGAAGGATTTCTAAACTTTCAAATGAGTATGCATGGGAACCATCACCTGTATCCTAAAGATCCTGACAGGCTCGCCATGCCTCCTGTCCCAGGGTTGGTGTTATCGAGTGTTTTTTTGGGCACTTTTTACCTGATCATGGGAACTTACGCTTTTGCCTTTTTTCCTGGATTTATGCTCGCATATGATGCTTATATAACAATTCATTACTACCAGCACAGGGTAAAGAGCCCTAAGTACAAACCCTGGAAGAAATTATGGCAACATCATAAAGCCCATCACTACTCAAATCCGTACAGTGCCTTTGGGGTTTCGACTCGCTTTTGGGATTTTGTATTTGGAACCATGCCGAAGGCTGCAAATCAAAGGAAAAAAGTAAATGTTAAAGCTGTTGCCTAATCTTACTTTTTTTAAATCGTTTTTTCGATTAAACCCGAATTCGGTAATAGAACTTTGTAATGAGGCTTTAAAGTGCAATAAAACAGACACTTATTGAGACGAGGCATAGCACCGCTATGGTGAGTTGAAATAAGTGAGTGCAACGGGCTGTTTTGCAGCAGTTTAAAGACGGAATAAATTTTCTAATGCCGATTTCGGGTTAAATTAAGTGTCCTTTTTCCGGGCTTAGAAAATAATCTTATATTCTCTGAGTTACAATAATCTTATATATATAGAGAATCCATAGGTTTGGTTTGGACTGCAAATTATGATGAAGCCCAAATAATAAAGATGTGTTGTACCAGGTGGATCTTAACAGACTCCCGGTTATGGCAATGTTTTAGTCATATACTACGATTTGTAATGACATATTAAAAAAGCCAGTACAACTTAATATATATTCCGGAATCACCATCTCGGCTATCAATAGCCTGACCATAATCAACTGAAATTACAAAATTTTCATTTAATCCTACCTTTAAGCCCAGGCCTGCACTCATATGTAATTCTTCAGCTCCCGGATCAAAGTATTCATCTATGGGGTATAAAGAATTATTCCAGCCACTTATATCTCTTTTCATTTCCTTTACAACCATCCCGGCATCGAAAAAGAGGTTGGTCCCCAGATACAAACTTTGTTTAAATACGGTTGTTCTGAAAAAAATCCATCGTACCTCAAAATTTCCCAATACCACACCATCACCTACTACCCTGTTTCGTAAAATTCCCCGAAGTGTACTTTTCCCACCTAAACCTTGCGAAGTAGCTGTTCGCATCTCGATAGGAACGATATGCGGTTGCATATGGTATGGTACTTCCCCTGATAAAGTCCCCTGGTAAGCCAGTCGATATGCAAAAACAAGGTTTTTAGGCGCGATCGAAAAGTATTGACGATGGATAAATGTCAGTTTTGAGTAAGAAGATACCCAGTCACCCAAAAACTCCGGAGCATATGAAAATACTATTTCTGACCATATCCCTTTCGTTGGAAAAGCTTCAAAATCCCGACTATCATAAACCAAACCACCTTTTAAATAAGTTATTTGATTTCCATATACTTCAGCCCTTGTAAGAACTCCTGATGAGTCATAGAGATCAAAGAGACCTGGTATATCTGGAAGTTTATCAGCATCATCTTTACCCTTATTTAATCTGTCAATATCTACGGATCCCATTTTATTATTAAAATATGCAAATCCTGCAATCCATTTTAATCGGTCATTGGTCTTTAGAATATTTCCCTGCAGACTGGCCATGATTCTGAACATCTTCCTTTCCTGTCGATAATATACACGGGATTTATATTCCGGGCTGTCTTCATCCTCCCATGAAGAGTTATAGACTGCTTCGTAGCCGTTAAACCCATAGAAATTAAGCGCCTGTTCCGTCAAATAGCTGATATCGGCTGTAAACCTGACCTTGGGTATCAAATATTCCGAATCATAATAAAAACGACTGATACCACTTCCTTTGGTCGTCCTGGACCATTCTAAATATAATTTATGCTTATAACTAGGATAAAGACTATCCCCATAATCATATAGGTCAACCAATAAACCATATTGCAACCCTACGTCAGTATCATAGGCTACTACGGGTAAGGCTCCAAATGTCCAGCCTTCTTTTGTTTTTACACTATCGCTTTTAGCAGACAGTACCTCAGTCGAACAATAAAAAGAGATCAGTAGTAATGCGGAAAAAAAAATTAAAAATACTCTTCTCATTGCATGAAAATTAAAAAACCTGAGCACCAATATATAAAATCTTTCATAATAAATAAAAAATGCAAACTGGAGTAAGGGTATAATGAATTTCAAATGTCAGTATAATGAAAACATAAACAATAATACAATGAAAAATCTAATTAAAAAGGCATCATATACTTTCATGTTCATTCTCGCAATAGCGATTTCTTCTTGTCAATGCTGGGAAGAGCCAGGTATCGTTATTTCTGAAACCAGAAGCCTGGATGAATTTACAGGTATACGTATTAACAGTATCGGAAAAGTAAACCTATATGCATCAGAAGAATATAAAGTTAATATTAAGACACATGATAATATCATGAATGATATTGCTGTATTTATAACTGACAATGTGCTTGAGATCAATCTTACAGGAAATCATAAAAGGATAAAAACTCTTGAATTTGATGTCTTCGCACCATCTTTTAATCTGATTCAACAAGAAGATGTAGCCAGTATAATCTGTCTTGATGGATTTTCAACTG
>Ga0316187_10004642_pt1 | contig 11904 bp, 6 predicted proteins | sample CroRivburrow1_MG_FD_204927 | JGI IMG/M metagenome (GOLD analysis project Ga0316187, IMG submission 204927) | Coastal sediment microbial communities from Maine, United States - Cross River worm burrow 1 | ecosystem: Environmental > Aquatic > Marine > Coastal > Sediment | place: USA: Maine...
CGAAGTAATCCCATCTAATACAAATTTCCCATATTCTGTCCGACAAGTCTTCCGCCATTTGATAAATATCCAAATCCTCAACCTTTAAAACCATATTCTTACTCCTCTGTTTTATTCTGAAATACGGTAAAAGTTCTCATAATCTACCACAAAATTCTCGCTGCCCATATCCAATACCCAATACCCAGTACCCAATCCCCAATACCTAGTACCCAGTACCCAATCCCCAATACCCAGTACCTATTACCTGATACCTATCCTTTAATCGGTATTTCTATCCGAAATTCAGCGCCACCCAAATCACTGTCCGAGACCGTTAAAGATCCTCCATGATCCGTGACAATTCTATGGCTTATACTAAGTCCGATGCCGGTACCATCCGATTTGGTGGTAAAGTAGGGATCGAATATTTTATCTTTGATTTCAGCAGCTATGCCCGGACCGGAGTCCGAAACCGTAAGGACAATACAATCGCCCTCCACGGATGAGGTTACGACGATTCTCTTGCCCGCCGCCATCGTTTTCATCGCGCCAGCAGCGTTATTCAGTAAATTCAGGATCATCTCCTCAATTAGGGTTGGGTCGGCATTGCAAGGGGGCAAATTCTCAGACAAAGCTTTTTCAAGCACAATCCCGCTTTTTCGCATGGTAACGGCGCTGAGGTTTATGGCTTCTGCAACCGGTATATTCAGATCTATTAAAGTCAATTTGGGCTCACCGGGTTTGGCAAAATCCATAACCCTGCGGATAACAGATTCAATTTTGTTGGAAGCTGATTGAACCTGTTCAATAATCTGCTTAACTTTATCCTCACTTCCATTCTTATGATGAAGCTTTTTGAGCATGTTTAAGTAAATATTAATCCCCGATAAGGGATTTCGTATTTCATGGGCCATCCCTGCTGCTACGCGACCTAGCGACGCCATTTTATCCTGAATCATCAAGAGGTGTTCCAGCTCCTTGGCTTTGGTCAGATCAATCATATTGACCAATATTGCCTCTTTGCCTCTATATTCAGTCCATAAAGCCCGACAGTAAACCCACTTCAAATTCTTGCCGCCTTTATTCAGGCCTTGGGGATAAAATCGAAAATCTGTCTCAAGGGTTTGAATTTCTCTTTTGTCTATCCTTTGACTCAATCGTTTCACCGTTTCAACATCTTTCGAATGAATTTTTTCAAAATCAACCAATAAATATGACCTCGGTAAGGGGCCCAGAAGTCTCTCCTGCGCCTGGTTTTGATAGACCACTTTATCCTGCTGAACAATGGATATTCCGGTCAGCGAGTTCTCCACCAAGTCACGAAATCTTTTCTCACTTTCTTCCAATGCCTTTTGTGCCAGCTTAACCTTGGTAACATCTTGATAAACGGCTACGATTTCTCCCGAGGAAAGCTTATAGACATAATTTTCTCGCCAGCTTGGGGGAATTTGATGATCTTGGTAATAAGCGCCGGAGAAATATTCGGGTTTGCCGGTTTTCCAAACTCTTTGAATAACATCAAAGAAACCAAGATCCTTGGTGCCAGGGAAAACATCCGTAACACGGCAGCCGATGACTTTTTCTCGATGGGTATTATCTATTTTTTCCGCCCTGAAATTAAAATCTTTGATTTCAAAATCTTCGCCGCCGGCAACCGCTTGATAAACGGCGACGCCGCTATGCATATTTTCCATCAGTTCGCGGAATTTTTCTTCGCTCTTGCGCAAGGCATCTTGCGCCCATTTACGCTCTATTATTCTTCCAATCCGCTCAGCGATAGCATCGAGCAATGCCCTCTCTTCTTTTAGGAAAGGACCTTCATCGCTTTCCGGCTTCTCTTCGAGGTAAGCAACCACTAATTTGCCGCTGGGTACTCCGTGGACGAGGACATCACTGACTTGTTGCCAGATCGTTTCCTCGTAATTGTGGGTCATTAATTCTTTCCCATCTAATTCAATCTTGGCACAGGTGATATCCGGGTACTGCCATGCGGGCGGGATAAGACCAGCGATCCCCTCTAGTAGGTCATCAAGGGTAAGCTCCCGTTTCTCAATCAACCGGGATATTTCAAAAAGACAATTTAACTCTTTGACACGTTCATCAAGCTCGCTCATACTCTTCTGAAGTTCTTCTTCGGCTTTCTTACGATCCGTGATATCACGGGCGAAAGCACAGTTGTATTCTTTGCCGTCAAATGTGATATGATTAAGTGTAATCTCTACCGGGATCGCTTTTCCATTTTTAGTTTGGTGAACAGATTCGACTTTCAAGGTTCCACGCCTTTTCAGACCCTGCCAAATTCGGTCATACGCTTTTAGTGGTGTAAAAGGATCGACATCTTCCACACCCATCGACACGAATTCTTCTTTTGAATACCCAAGTTTGATACAAGTGGTATCATTGACATCAACGATCTTTCCTTCAGGATCAACCCAATAAAGCATATCATTGGCATGATCGATGCAAAACCTGGTGAACAGCAGCTCTTTTTCCACCTTCTTACGTTCATTTATCTCATGATTTAACTCATCTCGTGAGGCTGTGACGGTCTTTAATTTTTCGGCCATTTGGTCGAATGCTCTACCAAGCTGACCGATTTCATCCTTCGCGTCGGTTCCAACTTTATGATCTAATTTGCCGCTTCCGATTTCAGCCGTGCCTTCTTGTAGCCTCTGAATCGGATCAGTTATGGATTTTGCGATGATAAGAGAAATTAATATACCAAGAATAATAACTGCAATGATAAGTATGAGTACAAAATCCCTTAGCTTTGCTGCTGGTTCGAAAGCCTCGGTGACATCTATTTTGGCAACGATACCCCAATCCAGCAGAGGCATGTATTGCCAAACTGCAATCACATTTTTTCCGCGATAGTCTACGAAGATTCCATGTCCGGCTTTTCCTTTCAGTGCTTCTTGAATGGGTATGGCCTGGCTTTGTCCAAAAACAATCTTCCTTTTTAAGGCTGCATCCGGATCATGTCTAAGAGGGTTGAGAAACAGCGCTGCATCATCCTCTTTTCTGGCAATTAAGGTTTCTCCGGTTTCACCCATTCCGGTCGTATCCTGAACAAGTTTAAAAATGGATGCCAGATCAATTTCTAAAACAATCACACCCACAAACTTTCCATCAAAGTTGTGGACCGGAGCGGTCAGATATACTGAAAATTGACCGGCCCGGCGTCTGCTTCTAAAAACGTCTGATAAATAAACTTCCTTTTTGCCTTTTTCAAACACTTCTTGCCAAAATGCAGGTAGCGTGCGGTCTATATTTTCAAGATCCGAAAATCGATTCAATACATATACGATTTTTCCTTCCTGATTTGCCAGCAATACATTGGCATAATCATAAACCGATGGGTACATCTTAAGAGCCCTGTCCAGTTCATCACGAATTGTTTGATAGGCCGGGCTAGAAAAGTCACCGGAAAATCCGACAAGTAAAGATGCATATTTCTTTATATTCGGCCTCAGTTGAGCTATTGCTATATGCTTTTTCTGTTCGGTGAAAAACTCTTCGATCTTTTTCGCTTTTAGATCAGTAATGCTTTTCAATTCTTCCATTCGCAGATCCTGCAGTGCCATCTTGGCACTATAATACCCTAAAGTCCCGATAAAGGTCATTGGAAGAATGGCAACTGCGATGATTATTAAAATCAACTTCTTTTTTAAGGTCATGATAACTTACCTCGAAGATTTATTCTAAGACCGAATTCCTGGCCCTTTGGTCCAATATTCTTTTTCTGGTTTTTAGCAAAATTTCGAAATTTTGCGAAATAAATTTCGCAATTTTTCTAAATTTAAAATCAAATTAGTTCTGCCTTCCAAAGAGAAATTAAGACAACCTATCAATTTAAAATGACTTTCCTGTGATATCGCCATATGGCAAGCTCCATGCTTTATTTTCTTTAATGAGAAAATCGTACCATCCTTGATTGCATACCTTGCTTTTCAGGCAGGCATTGGCAGCGGCAAAAATGTCGACTGACGATGAAACGATTCATCTGTGTGTAAGGAATTGTCGGGGTGCGCCCGTTGCCCGATCGAATCGCGAAATCGGTTGCTGAGCCATAATCCTCTGTTTACGATATACACGATTGACAATTATTATCGTTCTTTAATACACTAAATCCAGGTAGAAAAATGGTCGCCACTCGAACAGCCGACAGGTAATGTCCATAATTATGGAATGTAATATTGTACAGCCCGGCCACAACATCTCTTGCGAACAGTGGCTGAAAATCCTGGATGAATTAAACATCGGAGCCTTCACGGTCGATGCGAAACGACATGTCTCAACAATGAACCTCAGTGCACAGGCTTTGATTGGGCTAAAAGACACCGAAGCCATTGGAAAGGATTGTCGCGAAGTATTTGTGGGGGTTCCCTGTTTGGCGAAATGTCCTTTTAAAGCCCCTGGCGCGTTGATTACAGACGAGCCAATTATCCAGATTCAGGATGAAGATCAGATCGCACATTTTGTAACCCGGATGGCCACCCCGGTTTTAGATTCCAAACACCAGGTCGTCGGATGTATGACGATCTTACAGGATCATTCACCGATTGCCGACCTCATTGATCGAATTCATTATGAAGAACGGAGTTTAAAGATAATCCTTGATAATCTGGATGTCGGGATTTTCACGGTAGATCGGGGGGGACGGGTAACATTTTTTAACACCGCGGCTGAAAAGATCTCCGGTTTTAGTCGCCGTGAAATCTTGGGTGAATCGTGTTCAAAAATTTTTGGCGGAAAAGAGTGCCAGGAAATTTGCTCAATGCAAGATACGATCGTCAATGGCCAACCCCGCAGCAGTCGGCAGGGCAAAATGATGACGCGGGACGGAGGGTCCATCCCCATTCGGGCCAACTACATGGCGCTTCGAAGTGAAAAAGGAACGATCGTCGGCGGGTTGACAACCTTTCATGATCTCACCCTGGTGCAGCAGCTGAAGCAGGCCATGAGCGATCGCTACACCTTCCATGATATGATCGGCAGAAGCCCGGCAATGCAGAAAATTTTCGAGGTGATAAACGTGGTGGCCGCCACTGATGCCACCATTTTGATTGAGGGTGCGACCGGAACGGGAAAAGACTTGCTGGCGAAAGTGATACATTCCGCCGGTCGAAGATCCGACAGACCATTTGTCAAAGTGAATTGTGCGGCGATCCCGGATAATTTGCTCGAATCTGAAATGTTTGGCTATGTCAAGGGTGCCTTTACCGGAGCCGAAAAAGATAAAACCGGCCGTTTTCAAGAGGCTGATGGCGGAACCATTTTTCTAGATGAAATCGGGGATCTGCCGCTGGCCTTGCAAGCCAAACTTCTGCGTGTCCTGGAAGATAAGGAATTTTATCGACTGGGAAGTCGACACACGGTGAAAGTCAACGTACGCATCATCTCCGCTTCGAATCGCAATTTAGAGAACCTCGTTGCAAAACAGCTTTTCAGAGAAGATCTTTATTACCGCTTGAATCTATTTCGGATCGGACTTCCAGAGCTCAGAGACCGTCAGGTGGACCTTCCAATCCTTATCGGGCATATTTTGAGACGACTGAGTGCTGCCGGCGGCCGGCGGCTGCCGGAAGTCTCCGAAAAAGTGATGGAGATTTTGCTAAACTATCGCTATCCGGGCAACGTGAGAGAGCTTGAAAATATTCTGGAACATGCACTAATCATCTGTCAGGAAAAGACCATCCAGCCGCGACATCTACCTGAATACCTGCAGATCCGTCGCACCACCCGCAAACCGCCTGCAAAAAGAAGTTTTAGACCCTTACATGCTTCAGATGCCGAGGAACGCGAAAACATTATTTCTGTGCTGCAACAACACAACGGGCATCGCACCAAGACGGCCAAGGCATTGGGTATAGAACGTACCACCCTATGGCGTAAGATCAAAAAATATGGAATTATTCCATGATTCGAGTGCATCTTGGAATGTTGCAAAATAACCTGCAACGTTGTTGTGCAACGAAACTGAGCTTCTCTTTGCAATTTATATTTTAACCTATTATAATTTAATTAAATATTTTTATTCGGTCTTGTAATGTTGCATATTTTTTGCAACACCACGGTGCATCCGGATCGAATCGCATATTCAGCATTTTTGCTTTAACCTTTCGTAATCAAATCAAAATTTCCACATCCCGCTCTTCTGGCATACTCTGTGCTCTATTTCCAGACAGCGTACTGCTAAATTTGGATGCAATCCCTTGTAACCAGGCAGAGGTTGTTTTGAGTCCAGAGTTACGAAGAAAAAAAATACTCATCGTTGACGATCAATTGGATATACGGATCTTCCTATGCAATTTGCTGGGTAACTGTGGTTACGAACCCATCGATGCCGGTGATAAAGACAAGGGCATGCAAATGGCGGTGAGCGAAAAGCCGGCTCTGATCATCCTCGATGTAACGATGCCCAAGGAAAGGGGCCTTCAAATGTATCGGGAGCTCAAAGAGCATGAAGACCTCGAAAATATTCCGGTAATTATGGTGTCAAGCATCGACAAAAAAACCTTTTCCTTTTACCAGAGATTTCAGGGCACGCCTCGGCATAAAGGACTCCCTGATCCTGGTGCCTATTTAGAGAAACCGTTGGAGGCCGAGGAACTCATCAAACTGGTCCGCACATTGACGGAAACCGATGAGTGCCCTTTGGCCGAAGATGATGACTAAAAAGATTGGTAAGGTAAGTCTATTTGACGAACAACCAACAGGTATTGTCCATGGCTATCCCGTCAATCTGGAAAATCGTGCTCATCGACGATGAAGAAGACATCCGAGAGGTAATGGCCGTTGCCCTTCAGGATGCCGGTTATACGGTTGAAACCGCAGCTGATGGTGCAACAGGGATAGAGCTCTGCGCAGCCATTTATCCTCAAATCGTGATTACGGATATCCGCATGCCGGGTATAGATGGGCTCCAGGTACTGGAAACCATCAAGGGAAAATTTCCGGATATTGAAGTGATCGTCGTCACGGCTTTTGGCGAGATGGATCTTGCCATTCGAGCCCTGCAGCTCGATGCTTCCGACTTTGTTACGAAGCCCATCAGCGATGAAGCCCTAAACCTTGCACTCAAACGCGCGAAAAATCGTTTTACATCCAGAAAGCAGCTCAAGGATTATGCAACAATTCTCGAAAAGGAGAAGGCTGAAACCAGTCAGGAACTTCTCAGCAACATTGCCTTTCAACGCAACCTTATCGAGAGTTCCATGGATGGTATTCTGGCCTGCGATGAAAACAATATCGTTGTAATATTTAACCGGAGCATGGAAAAAATGCTCAATTATGCCAAAGAAGAGGCGTTGCTTACAATGACCATTGGGCAATTCTTTGCCTCCGGTGAACATGAGCGATTTCGACAAAAATTGTCCAATAAGATGTATGGCGGCGCAGACCGCTTGATGCTCTACGAAACGCGATTGCTGGAGAAATCTGGGCGTGAAATACCTGCTCAAGTTTCCGCCGCCCTCCTATTTGATCAGGGTCGTGAAAACGGACTGGTCTGCTTTTTCAGAGATCTGCGCAAAATTCGTAAACTCGAGCATGAAATATCAGATCAAGCCCGCATCCTTCACCAGGACAAAATGATGTCCTTGGGAAGATTGGCTGCCAGTGTCGTTCATGAAATAAACAATCCATTGTCCGGCGTGTTAAATTACCTGCGACTGATGAGCCGAATTTTGGGTCAAGGTCCTTTAGCCGATGATCGCCAAGAAAAATTTAAGCGCTATTTGGACCTGGTGGAAACCGAAACCAGCCGGTGTTCCCAGATCGTATCCAGTCTTTTGAGTTTTTCACGCCGGTCACCGCCATCCTTTGGGCCTGTGCAAATTGAAAAGCTTTTGCAGCGCTGCATCATTTTAAGCCGACACAAGCTGGAATTGAACAACATCCAACTGGAATCCGATGTCGAGCCGAATTTGCCGTCTGTCAACGGTGACTTCAATCAGCTCCAGCAATGTGTCATTAATCTTATATTCAATGCCATCGACGTTATGCCGGATGGCGGGACCTTAAATATAAGCGCAAGCAATGATGTCGAAGAAAAGTCGGTAACTATTGCGGTTAATGACACCGGCCCGGGAATCGATCAAGCCGATCTCGTCCGCATATTTGAACCTTTTGTTACCACCAAAAGCGAGGGGTATGGCGTTGGTCTGGGTCTGTCGACGGTTTATGGAATCATGGAACGGCACGGCGGCAGTATTGATGCGGCCAGCCCACCGGGTGAAGGGGCCACGTTTAGGCTAAAGCTGCCGGTGATCGGATCCACTGCTTATTCAAACGGTGAAATACCGGGAGGTCGAAAGTGATCAGGATCGGTTTTTACATCTGCCATTGCGGGATCAATATCGCTTACAAAGTCCGGGTGGAAGAGGTGGCGGCTTTTGCCCGACGGCTGCCAAATGTAATCGTTGCCAGAGACTATAAATTTATGTGTTCGGATCCCGGACAGGAAATGATCGAAAAGGATATCAAAGAATATTCGTTGAACCGGGTGGTGGTAGCCTCCTGTTCACCGCGGCTGCATGAAAAGACTTTTCAGGGGGCCTGCCAGCGCGCCGGGCTCAATCCCTATATGTTTCAGATGGCCTCTGTACGCGAGCAGGTTTCCTGGGTGACGGAAGATGAGGATGAGGCCACCCGCAAAGCCAAAACCCTGGCTGCAGCGGCCATCAACCGGGTCAGCTACCATCATGAGCTGGAAACCCGGCAAGTATCCGTCCATCCGGATACCCTCGTGGTGGGTGGCGGCATAGCGGGGATGCAGGCCGCTTTGGATATAGGCAATTCCGGACATAAGGTCTATCTGGTGGAAAAGGGTACCACCATCGGCGGTCATATGCTGCAATTCGACAAAACATTTCCCACTCTTGACTGTGCTGCCTGCATCGGTACGCCCAAGATGGTCGAAGTCGCCCAGAATCAGAATGTCGAATTGCTATCCTACAGTGAAGTAAAAGAGGTCTCAGGATACATTGGCAACTACACTGTTAAGATCCTACGAAAGCCCCGATATGTGAATGAAGAAATTTGTACCGGGTGCGGGGAGTGCATCAACGTCTGCCCGGTAACGGTACCAAGTGAATGGGATGAGGAATTGGGGGCCAGGAAGGCGATTTACAGATCATTTCCTCAGGCGGTTCCGATAACATTTTGTATCGATAAAAGGGATCGGGCACCCTGCGTGGTCACCTGTCCGGCCGGTATCAATGTCCAAGGATATGTTCAGCTTATCGCCCAGGGCAAGTATCAGGAGGCGATTCAACTTATTATGGAACGCCTCCCCCTGCCGGGTGTACTGGGGCGGGTCTGCCCCCACCCCTGTGAAAGCGATTGTCGAAGAGCAGAGGTTGATACGCCGATTGCTATCAGAGACCTGAAGCGCTTTGCCGCCGATCAGGCGGACCTGGATGAGCTGCCACTGCCGGAAATAGAAGATCGGCCCGAGAAGATTGCAGTGGTGGGTTCCGGTCCGGTCGGTCTGACGGTGGCATATTATTTAAGGCTGAAAGGTTTCCAGGTCAAAATTTTTGAAGTACTCGATAAATTGGGCGGCATGCTCCGGACGGGTATTCCGGATTACCGTCTGCCGCCCGACACACTGGACAAAGAAATCAATCATATTCTCCGCCTGGGGGTGGAAACCCGCACCGGGGTTCGGTTCGGAACCGATTTTACGCTTCAAAACCTGAAAGAAGAGGGCTATTCGGCTGTGTTCTTAGGGATTGGGGCACATAAATCAATGAATTTGAGAATAACCGGAGAAGAGGATACCGCCGGCGTTATCGATGCCGTACGTTTTTTAAGGGAGATTAATCTGGGTCAAAAATCGTCACCCGGAAAAAGAGTGGTGGTTATCGGCGGAGGGAATGTCGCAATAGATACGGCACGGGTGACCAAGCGCCTCGGGGCTGAATTCGTCACGGTGGTCTACCGCCGGTCGGAAAAAGAGATGCCGGCCTATGCTGAAGAAATAGAAGGTGCTAAAGAGGAAGGGGTCGAATTTTTATTTCTTACGGCACCGCATCGAATCTGCACTGAAATGGGTAAAGTTACGGGATTTGAATGCCTCAAGACTAAGCTGGGTCCTCCGGATGCCAGCGGGCGCCGGCGGCCTGTAGCGGTGGAGAGATCCGAGTTTATCATCGATTGTGATGTCGTTATTCCGGCCATCGGCCAGCGGATCGATGCATCATGGGTCGATCAGGAGCCTGATTTACAGCTAACCAAATGGGACACCATTCAGGTCAATTCCCATACCATGCAGACCAGCATCCCCCATGTCTTTGCCGGCGGAGATGCCGTCACCGGCCCGGCAACGGTTATAGAGGCTGTGGCAGGCGGCCATAAAGCTGTCGAGGCTATTCGACGATTCATCGATAAAGAAGATCTTTCGCAGTACGCCGAGGGTTTCGACGGGCAGGAACCTTCGGGTCAGAGCTGGCAGAAGATTCCGGAAGATATTATTCCGGAGGCGAGGGTCACATCTCAGCATCAGGACATCCGGGAAAGAATTGGGTCTTTCGAGGAAGTCGACTTGAACTTTTCCGAAGCCGAAGCCCAACAGGAGGCGCTGCGCTGCCTCAATTGCGGTATTTGCAGCGAATGCATGGAATGTGTGCGGGTCTGTGAGGCCAACGCCATTGATCATGCCATGAGACCCCGGGAAATTGAGGTGGAGGTCGGCAGCATAATTTTAGCCACCGGATACGATACTTTCGATCCCACTCGTATGAAGCAGTACGGATACGGAATTTATCCCAATGTCTTTACCAGCCTTGAATTCGAGCGTCTCAGCAATGCCACCGGTCCCACGGGAGGCAAAATTCTTATCCGCGATGAAAAGGGCGACTTTTCCAGAGTCCCGCAGAGTGTGGCCATTCTGCACTGTGTCGGCAGCCGGGATGTGAATTATCACGAGTACTGCTCACGGGTCTGCTGCATGTATGCGCTGAAATATACCCACCTAATCAAGGAAAAGGTCGGACACGATACAAAAATATACGATTTTTATATTGACCAGCGCTGCTACGGCAAAGGGTATGAAGAGTTTTATCGCCGCTGCCAGGAGGAAGGTACCAATTTCATCAGAGGAAAAGTGGCGGAGATAACCGCTCAGGCCACCCGACCGGAGGAAGCGGGCAAGCTCATCGCCATTGCAGAGGATACCCTGTTAGGTACCCGTCTGCGCGTTCCAGTGGATATGGTCGTTTTGTGCGTCGCCATGGAGGCTCGCCAGGATGCGGCAGAAGTCGGTAGAATTTTCGGCGTCAACCTGGGGGCAGACGGCTTTTTTCTGGAAGAACATCCCAAGTTGGGGCCTTTGAATACGGCCACCGACGGTGTCTTTCTGGCCGGGGCCTGCCAGTCACCCAAGGATATCCCGGATGCCGTTGCCCAGGCATCCGGTGCAGCCGCTAAAGCACTTTCCCTCGCAACACTTGGCAGAGTGGAAGTTCCCTCAGCCATTGCGTGGATTGATCCGGATATTTGCGCAGGGTGCCAAACCTGCATCGGGTTATGCCCTTACAGTGCCATTGAGTTTGACGAACGCCATACAGTATCAGCTGTCAATGAAGCGCTTTGCAAAGGGTGCGGCAGTTGTGCCGGATTTTGTCCCAGCGGTGCGGCCCAGGTCAGGCATTTTAAGTCAAAACAACTCTTCGCTGAATTCGAGGGTATTATGGATGCGTTGGATGCAGTGGGAATGTAATGGAAATGGGGATTGGGGATTGGGGATTGGGTACTGGGTATTGGGTATTGGGGAAGGATGGAAACTGAGAAGATAAGAAGATTAGAAGGTGAGAAGGTAAGAAGGATTAAGGCGGGAAAGAAAAGCAGAGGGCAGAGGGCATAGCGTGAAGGGGATCTCGAAAGTCGGAAGTGGGAATGGGGAAGGCGGGAAGGATG
>Ga0316187_10004643_pt1 | contig 11901 bp, 12 predicted proteins | sample CroRivburrow1_MG_FD_204927 | JGI IMG/M metagenome (GOLD analysis project Ga0316187, IMG submission 204927) | Coastal sediment microbial communities from Maine, United States - Cross River worm burrow 1 | ecosystem: Environmental > Aquatic > Marine > Coastal > Sediment | place: USA: Maine...
GCATGTAAAGTACGCCGTCGACACCGACCTGCACGTTGTCATTGGTAATACAGATCTGCTCGGGGATGTCGAAAGCCAGTTCCTTGAGACTATGCCGATAGGCAATGCTCTCGATGAATGGAATCAGAATACTGAAACCGGCGCGCAGGGTGCGGCTGTATTTACCCAGGCTTTCAACCACGTAGGCGCTTTGCTGCGGCACCACGACGGCGGTCTTGAAAATAACCAGGATGACTACGACGGCGACCGAAATAGACACCCAGAATGCGAAATTTCCGTACATGTTTATGCTCCTTTGCTACTGCCTTTCACAGTATCGAGTTTGAGCGTCAAGCTATCGACGCTAATGATTTGCACGTGGTCTCCCTGCTCCATCACCTGATCGCTGGTATTGACCGCGCTCCATTCGGTACCGCGGTAGGCCAGTCGGCCCGATTCACCGGGTTGCAGCGTTTGTTCGACAGTGACAATTTCGCCGGCTGGTCCAACCTGATAGCCCACGGCCGAACCGCGCAACTTATCATAGAGCTTCTTGCGAAACAGGACCATCGAAACCAGCGAGATAACCGAAAACAGAGCCCATTGTACCCAGGGCTCGAGACCGGCACCGGCGAGCTCAATTGCTCCCGTCAGCGCCGCAGCAATGCCGATGAACACCAGGTAAAAACCGGCGTCGACTATCAGCAGCTCGGAACCAAATAATATGGCGCCGAATATCATCCATCCCCACCAGGGCATCGTCTTCTCCCGTCAATTTAACAAATCATAGTATGTATGGAGCCGATTGCACGCAAGGAGGAATCCGGTCTATGCCGTCATTCCCGAACACGTAGCGGTCCTGGAGAAGTCAGGACTGGGAGATGGCCAATGCCTGGTCGAGATCCCAGAGGATATCATCGAGCGTTTCGAGGCCGACCGATATACGCACCATGTCCGGGGTGATACCGGCGGCTATCTGCTGTTCTTCGCTCAACTGCCGATGGGTGGTCGACGCGGGATGAATGATCAGTGTGCGCGCATCACCCACATTGGCAAGGTGGCTCATGAACTGAGCATTGTTGATGAATTTCTCCCCGGCCGCACTGCCACCCTTGACGCCGAAAGTCATGATCGAGCCGGCACCATTGGGCAGATACTTTTTAACCAGCGGCTGGTAGGGGTTGTCCTCGAGCCCGGCATAATTGACCCAGCTCACCGCCGGGTGAGCGCGCAGATACTCGGCCACGCCGACCGCGTTACTGCAATGCCGGTCCATGCGGATCGGCAGGGTTTCAAGACCCTGCAACATCATGAAAGCGTTAAACGGACTCATGGCATGACCGAGGGTGCGCAGGGTTTCGCAACGCGCTTTCATGGTGAAGCCGAAATCGCCGAAGGTTTCGTAAAAACGAATCCCGTGATAACCGGGCGAAGGTTCGGTCATCGCCGGGAAATTACCATTGCCCCAGTCGAACTTGCCCGACTCGACCATTACGCCACCCATGCTGGTACCGTGCCCGCCGATGAACTTGGTGGCCGAGTGCACCACGATGTCGGCACCGTGATCGAAGGGTTTGCACAGATAGGGTGAGGCGAAGGTGTTGTCGATAATCAGTGGGAGTCCGGCATCGTGGGCGATGGCCGCAATAGCCTCGATGTCGATGACGTTATTGGTCGGATTGCCGACGGTCTCGGCGTAGAGTGCCTTGGTTTTCGATGTGATCGCCTTGCGGAAATTTTCCGGATCATCCGAATCGACAAACGTGGTATCGATGCCCATCTTGCGGAAGGTGACATCGAACTGCGAAAAGGTGCCACCGTACAGGGTTTTAGCCGACACCAGCTCGTCACCCTGTTGCATCAGGGTCAGGATGGCAGTCATCTGTGCCGCCATGCCCGAGCTCACGCCAAGTGCTGCGCGACCGTTTTCAAGCGATGCCATGCGCTCTTCAAACACGGCAGTAGTAGGGTTGGTCAGGCGCACATAGGTGTTGCCAAAGGTCTGCAGGTTAAACAGGCTGGCGGCGTGTTCTGCATCATCGAAAACATAAGACGTCGTCTGGTATATCGGCACCGCACGCGCGCCGGTAATCGGATCGGGGATTTGTCCCGCATGCAAACAGCGGGTTTCGATACCAAATTCTCTATCTGCCATGATCTTGTTCCTGACGCCTGAAACCGGCGATTAACTCTAACGATTAAATTGGCGCGGACGTTGCGCCGAGATAACACCGGTGTTGACACCAATGGTATTCAAACCACCGAACAGGCGCGCGTACTCAATCTTCATGCAGCGGTCCTGGACCACTTCGAGACCTGCATCGCGTGCTTTCTGCGCCGCCTCCTCGTGCACGATGCCAAGCTGCAACCAGACGACTTTGGCCCCTATTTCAATTGCCTGTTCGACAAACGGAGGCACGCGTTCGACGCGCTGAAAGAGGTCAACAATATCTACCGGTGTCGGGATATCGCGCAAATCCGCATAGCACTTCTGGCCGAGAATCTCGGGGTATTTGGGATTAACCGGAATTACTTCGAATCCGTGGTCGAGCAAATACTTGGCGGCGAAGTTACTCGGGCGCGACCAGTCAGCAGAAAGCCCGACTATGGCAACCCGCTTGTAATCGGTCATGATGCGGCGTAAGTCTCTTATATCAGTCATAGTTGTCTTGCTCGCTCACGCAATTCAAATTTCTGGATTTTTCCTGTCGAGGTTTTCGGTAACAGGCCAAACACCACTTTGCGCGGCGCCTTGAAGCGGGCCATATTCGCACGGCAGTAGTCGATGATCTCCTGCTCGCTGGCCTCGGCATTCGCATGCAAGGTGACGAAGGCGCAGGGCGTCTCACCCCATTTTTCGTCCGGCATTGCGGTGACCGCCGCTTCGAGGATGGCCGGGTGGCGGTAGAGAGTTTTTTCAATTTCAATCGTGGAAATATTTTCACCGCCGGAGATGATGATGTCCTTGGAACGATCCTTGATTTCGATGTAGCCATCCGGGTGGCAGACCGCAAGATCACCGGAATGGAAATAGCCGCCCTCGAATGCTTCCTGCGTCGCCGCGGGATTCTTCAGGTAACCCTTCATCACGATATTGCCGCGGAACATGATTTCGCCGATGGTTTCACCGTCTCGTGGCACCGGCTGCATGGTTTCCGGGTCAACCACCAGCAATTCTTCCAGCATCGGGTAACGCACACCCTGGCGCGACTTCATTTCGGCCTGTTCAGCCATCGACAATTCATCCCAGGCATCGTGCCACGAGCAAACCACGGCAGGTCCGTAAACCTCGGTAAGGCCATAGGCATGAGTGACCTTGATATTGAGCTTTGCCATGCCTTCGAGGATGGCCGGTGGCGGTGCGGCGCCGGCGGTCATGAAATTGATCGTATGGTCGATATTGGCGATCAGCTCGGCGGGCGCGTTCGCCATCAGGCTCATGACGATCGGCGCACCACACATGTGGGTGACGCCATGCTCACGAATGGCATCGAAAATAGCATCGTCGCGCACCGCGCGCAGGCACACACTGGTGCCGTTCAGGGCGGCAATCATCCAGGGGAAGCACCAACCGTTGCAGTGAAACATCGGCAGGGTCCAAAGGTATACCGGGTGTGCGCCCATGTTCCAGGCCAGGGTGTTGGACACCGCGTTCAAATAGGCGCCACGGTGATGAGTGACCACACCCTTGGGGTTGCCGGTTGTGCCCGAGGTGTAACCGAGCGCAATCGCCTGCCACTCGTCTGCCGGCAGCTGCCAGTGAAAATCCGCATCGCCACTGGCGAGCAGGTCTTCGTATTCGATTTCGCCTAACAAGTCGCCACCAGGGGCAAGCACATCGTCGACGTCGATCACCAGCGGCGGCGTATCCAGTTGGGCAAGCGCCGCCTGCACCGTGGCCGAAAATTCGCGGTCGGTGATCAGGATGCGCGCCCCGCCATGCTGCAGCTGAAACGCAATCGCGTCTGCATCGAGCCTAATGTTGAGCGCGTGAATCACCGCACCCGCCATCGGGATCGCAAAATGCGCCTCGAACATCGCGGGAATGTTGGGCAGCATCAGGGCAACGGTATCATCGGCGCCGACACCGCGCTGCTGCAGCGCACTGGCCAGGCGTCGGCAACGCTCGTAGGTTTGCGCCCAGCTATAGCGTTGATCACCATGGATTTGCGCAACGCGTTCGGGATAAACCGCGGCGGCACGTTCGATGAAAGTCAATGGCGAAAGCGGAGTGTAATTGGCCCGATTCTTGTCCAGATCGGTATCGTACTGGCTGGCGCTACTCATTTTCCTTTCCACTCGGGCTTACGTTTCTGAATGAAGGCATCTATGCCTTCACGGGCATCATGCGAATCCATGTTACAGGTCATGCGTTCACTGGCATAAGCATAAGCATCAGCCAGATCCATCGGCAGTTGCCGGTAAAACATATCCTTGCCAAGCGCAATGGCGTGCGCCGACCTGGCGACGATCTTCTGCGCCATGGCGAGCGTCGTCGCTTCAAGTTCTGCCGCGGGCACAACCTCGTTTACCAGTCCATACTGCAGGGCCGTCGCGGCCGAAATAAAATCACCGGTGAGCAGCATGTGCAGGGCCTGTTTACGCCCCATATTGCGAGACAGTGGTACTGCCGGAGTCGAACAGAACAGGCCCACATTGATTCCCGATACCGCAAAACGCGCCTCGTCGGCGGCCACCGCCAGATCACAGTTGGCGACCAGCTGACAGCCGGCCGCGGTGGCGACGCCGTGCACGCGGGCAATCACCGGCTGGCGCAAGCGATTGATGGTCAGCATCATGCGCGCACATTTATCGAAAAGGGCCTGGTGAACCGCGCGCTCCTCGCTGGCCCGCATTTCTTTCAGGTCATGGCCTGGGCAGAAGGCCTTGCCATTGGCGGCAATGATGACAACGCGCACATTATGATCACTGTCGATATCATCGAGCGCACTCTGCAAAGCATCGAGCATGGCGCCGGACAGGGCGTTGTATTGCGCCGGCCGGTTCAGTGTCAGCGTAACAACACCCTGTTCCCCGGTGCGCAACAGAATGGCAGAATCCGCGGCGGGATCGTTTACCTGGTTCGCTGTAGCACTCATTAGAACTGCCCTCGTTAAAATTTATTCCTGATGTAAATCGAAAAATAATCCCCGTAGCGCTGCTGCAGTTCGGGTAATTTCCAGTCCTCGCCGCTCACCTTACCGCGACACAGCGGGCTGCCGCAATGACAATCCAGCGCGTAACCATCGCTGCGCTCCATCGCATAGTCGTGGCACAATTCCTCGCCGCTTTGAATATCACGCATCGCCACGTAGACCACCTGGCCCCGAAAACCTACATTCGGATCGCAGGAATGATTGATGAACACCGACATATCTTCAACCTCATCGGCATTGCGCGGCGCGAGATAGAAGTCATCGTCGATTTGCAAAGCCATGTCTCCAGCGTTATCGGTGGCCTGCTCAATCTCAGCGCGGGTAATGATATTGCCGGCCTTGATCGCGACAATTTCGTCTTTCGCTATATCGGCGATGGCGATGACACCGCGGCCTGCCAGCGTGGTATCGCTCACCTCGATACTCGGCGAACGCCAGGTTTTCATCCAGCCACGTCCCGGGCATCCACCGCCAGCATCGCATGCAGCAACACATTACAACCTGCCTCGAGGTCTTCGGCCTTGGCATTTTCGATTTCGTTGTGTGAGATACCATTCTCGCAGGGTACGAAAATCATGCCGGTGGGTGCGACGGTGGCGATATAAAGGGAATCGTGTCCCGCACCGCTCACCATGTCCATGTTGCTGAAGCCAAGCATATCGGTCGCCGCGCGCACCGCCTGCACGCAATGCGGCGCGAAAGCGGTGACCGGCATGTGCCAGATTTCATTGACCTGGTGTTCGAGTCGATAGTGTTCACATTCACGGGCAACCAGTGCGCGGAATTCCTGGTCCATCTGATCCAGCTGTTCGGCATCGGGATGACGCAGGTCGACATTGATCACCAGCCGCTCGGGCACGGTGTTGCGCGAGCCGGGTTCGGCACGGATGTCACCAAAAGTGGCACGTCCCCAGGAGCCATGTGCCGCAGCAATCTGGTAACAGGCGGATATAATCGGCGCGGCCGCCATGAACGGGTCGCGCCGTGACTCCATCGGCGAAGGCCCCGCATGACAGGCTTCACCGTCGATAATCAAATCGTACCAGCGCAAACCCTGGATACCGCTGAGCACACCGATCTGGCGCTCTTCCTGCTCCAGAATCGGACCCTGTTCGATGTGCACTTCAAAGGCCGCCTTGAGTGGACGCGCGCAGGCCGGCTGATCTCCACGATAGCCGATGCGCTCGAGCTCGCTACCGAGGGTTTTGCCGGCTTTATCGACCGCAGCATAGGCCGTATTGATATCGAGCACTCCACTCCAGACACCGGAGCCGATCATCGCCGGAGCGTAACGGCTGCCTTCTTCATTGGTCCACACGGCGACTTCAAGCGGGGCTTCAGTGACAATATCGGCATCGTTCAGTGTGCGCAGCACTTCGAGACCGGCGAGCACACCGTAAACACCATCGAATTTACCACCCGTAGGCTGGGTATCCAGATGGCTGCCGGCCAGGATCGGGGGCAGGCTGTTATCCTGCCCATCGCGCCGCGCGAAGATGTTGCCGATAGCGTCAACGCTGACCCGACAACCGACCTGCTCACACCAACTTACAAAAAGATCGCGGCCCTCACGATCTTCATCGCCCAACGCCTGGCGATTGCAGCCGCCCTTCGCGGTGGCGCCGATTTGCGCCATATCCATCAAACTCTGCCACAGGCGCGCACCGTCGATACGCAACGCAGAAAGGTCAGTCATGACGTGACCAACTAAGCCGGATCGCGGCGCAACGGCTGACACATGCAGTGCACGCCACCACCGGCCCAGGTAAACATGGTCATGTCGGGATCATAAACTTCGAGCCCGATCGCGCGCATTTTCTGATTGAGGTCGGTCGCCGCCAGCGTCGACAGTACCTTGTCGTTGCCGAGCGCGACGACATTGCAGCCGAGTGCCATGGTTTCTTCGAAGGTAGCCGGTATGATTTCGATATTCATCTGCTTCAGCCAGTTGACGATATCGGGGTCGGTGGTTTCCAGGCAAACCGCTGCACAGTGCTCGGTCAGCATGCAGACCATCAGGTCGATGTGCACGTAAAAGGGGTCAATCGGTGCGAACTTGATTTCCCAGCCCTCGTCGATAAACCACTGCGCCAGTTGCTTTGCGGCAATGCCTTCGCTGCGATGATCGGTGTAGCCAACCAGGGCGACACCCGGCTTGATGATATTGAAATCGCCACCCTCGAAATTTCCCATCGATACCATGTCGTAAATGGGCACGTTGTTTTCCAGGTAGAAGCGCAGCGCCGGGGCGTATTCGCCACGTCGCCGGGGATTGGCGAGCTGGCAGATGACCGCACCGTAGGGCGTCATGAATGACGAGTCACGCGCATACACCTGCATCGGGGTTCCCTCGTCAACGGGCAGCAGGTGAACCGTGGTACCGGCCGACTCGTAGGCCTGGATCATTTCCGCATGCTGGCGACGCGCCAGATCCGCGTCGTAGACGCGCCCGCGACGCAGCGAGTCACGTACCAGCGAGCTGTATTCGGCGTTTTCCAGGCCAAGCCAGCGGAAGGTATCGACAGGTCCGAGTAACACGTCGAGGAGCGGTCCGGTTTCAGACTTGAGATACCAGTCCGTCATTTCCTCGGTACCGCCCCCGGGCTTGCGGCAACGCAAAGGATTTTGAGTATCAGCTTGATAGGTGACGGGTGCGTTCATGAGAAACTCCGAGATTTAGTTGTTGGCACAATCGCAGGCACCGCGCTAATGAAGTGATGAACAGCGGGGCCAGCCGAGACATTACCGCCGCGCGTGAAGTTTTTCAATCACCAGGAGTAAATACCCCGCAGACTGTTGTCTGGAAGGGCTGAATTCGTGGTTAAACCCGGCGGTACCAGGTTTGAGGGGCATTTACAGGTTAGGCAGTTAAAGCACAGGGTGAGGGTTGCCAGCGCAGGGCACAGGATTGGCAGCGGCGGCCGAAGAGGCCACCACAACGCGATAAAGCAGGTGACGAGTTACTTCTGCACTTTACGCGCAGCGTAGGACGAATAGCCCAGGGTCGATCGTTGATTCAGGTTTTCAGCGTATTCCTTGACGTATTCAGTGACCGCCTCCAGGGTACCGGAACGCTTGCCTTTTATCGATGAAGATCCTTTACCAATCACGTATTCGTACCATTCGCCATCGACTTCACCACCACCCGGAGCGTCGGTTTTTTCGATACTGGTAATCGGAAACTTGTTCACCGCGGGTACATCATCGGTTTCGTCAGTCATTATTTATCCTCGTTTAGGCTCGTATTCAGGCAGCCGCACGGCGACCCTGACTACGTTGATTGCCAGATTTCTGACCGGGTTTCGGGCCAGATTTCGGGTTGAACTTTGCTGATGGGCGCTTGCCGTTACCGCTGGAGTTACGTTTCGGCCTGTTACGGTTCTGCGTCCGACCGTTCTCGATAGGCTCCGCCTTGATCGAAGCGTCGGGTTCATAACCCTCAATAACCCGTTTCGGTATCTCGCGCTTGATCAGACGCTCAATGTCCTTGAGCAGTTTCAGCTCGTCGACACAGACCAGCGATACCGCCTCGCCTTCACGACCGGCGCGACCGGTACGACCGATGCGATGCACGTAGTCCTCTGGAACATTAGGCAGATCGAAATTCACGACGTGCGGCAACTGATCGATATCGAGTCCGCGCGCGGCAATATCGGTCGCGACCAGAACCTGCACCTTGCCGGATTTGAATTCGGCAAGCGCGCGGGTGCGAGCACCCTGGCTCTTGTTACCGTGAATTGCGGCGGCATTGATACCATCGGCAACCAGTTGCCCAGCGAGGCGATTGGCGCCGTGCTTGGTACGACTGAACACCAGCACCTGCTGCCAGCGCTCGGAACCGATCAAAAACGACAACAGTTCGCGTTTACGGCTCTTGTCAACCGGATGGACGGTTTGTTCAATGGCTTCAACCGTGGTGTTGCGCCGCGCGACTTCGATCAGCGCAGGCGATTTCATCAATCCGCTTGCGAGCTTCTTGATGTCATCGGAAAAAGTAGCCGAGAACAGCAGGGTCTGCTTTTGTTTCGGCACCAGTGCCAGCACCTTGCGAATGTCGTGGATGAATCCCATGTCGAGCATGCGGTCAGCTTCATCGAGAACCAGTAATTCTACCTTAGAAAGATCCACAGATCTCTGTCCCACGTGATCGAGCAGCCGGCCCGGCGTGGCGACCAGGATATCGACGCCACGGATCAACTTCTGTTTTTGCGGGTTAATGCTGACGCCACCGAACACCACGGTCGATTTCAACGATAGATATCTACCGTAATTGACAATGCTGTCGTGAACCTGTGCTGCCAGTTCACGGGTAGGCGTGACCACCAGTGCGCGTATTGGTCGACGACCCTGTTGCGGTGGCGGTGTTGCGGCCAGGCGCTGCAGTAATGGCAGCGTGAATCCGGCCGTTTTACCGGTACCAGTCTGGGCGCTGCCCATCAGGTCGCGTCCTTCGAGTACCAGTGGAATAGCCTGGGATTGGATTGGGGTTGGCGTGTCGTAGCCCTTTTCGGATACGGCACGAACCAGCTCGGCTCTGAGGCCAAGGTTATCAAATGACATGTTGTTTTTTTCTCCAGCGATCTACCCGCCAGATCACGGTAGTCGCGTCTGGTACGGTCAGGGAAGATTTAAGTGCTAAATGAGCGGGAAATCGTTAACGATTACCGTTTAAAGACAGGTGCAGACCGATCAGCACCAGAAAGATTGGGCGCAGCATACACTAAAACGGCCCCGAAGGGGGATTTATCTTCAATTCGAGGAAACGGGGGCAAAGCATTGATTTTCTAAAACAAACCGATTTGCAAATAACCGGGTTTCAGGTCATTCGGGTGACGACCCAAACTGTTAACTTCGACCGCCTGTGAGCGGTATTACCCGTCGCGCTCCGATGGGCCATCCCTGGCCCGGTCCCGCGGCTATCCTGCCGCTAGTCGCTTGACGAGTAATACCGCTCACAGGCTTCCTGCAACAGCACCGGAATTTCGTCTCACGACTACGCTCGGATGATTGGGGGGCATTTTGCGAAGTAAACCGCAGGCGGCGAAGCCGCCGAGGCATTCGCAAAATGTCTCCCAATCATCCGCATTTTCCCGAGCAGAACGAATGTCATGGGGTTGATTGCTTAGTAAGTGCCATTTGGGGCAGACCACGAATTGACTGGAACCTCCCTGCGACCGCCCGCGAGCGGTTCAGGAAGGCAGGGAGAACAGGGTTAGTCGTTGTCGGTGAGGCCGGCACCGGCGCCGGCACGGGAGGCCTCGGTGGCCGGGGCATAGGTCTGGAAGGCGAGCTGATCGATGGCCTTGAACAGGTCGTAATCGATCGCGTAGGACAGGGTCGACGGTAGCTGTTGCGGCTCAGACGACCCGTCTTGTCGGCAAGTGATGTTATCAACCCGCTCGAGCAGCAGGTCATCGCGGTTGCCTTCTATACTGAGGCCATTTTCGAAACAACTTACGCGCACACCGGCCCAGGCGGTGGTAAACACCGTGCGGTGACAACGTGCGGCCTGCCCGACCGTGGCGGCGAGCAGCAAAGGGTAGGCGGTCGTCGCCAGCCGAAAACAATGACCTTCGAGCATTTGCGCGGAGCGATCGGCGAGCGCCGCGCCGGTAATAATCGGGCACAGCAAACCACCGGGGGCCTGCCATGGTTCCGATGAACCATCCGGAATGAATTCGCGGTATGTGTCACCACTGACCTGTTGCAGGTGTTCAAGCAGCGTTTCGGGACCGGGCAGGTTAAATGCAGCGAGCCAGCGCGCGGCTTTGCCAGCCTCTTCGGCAATACCCCAGTCGAGTCCCCGGGCGCGCGCCGCCTTGCGCAGATAGGATTCAGTCTCGGCGAGGGTCAGGCGATAACTCACGGCATGCTCGCCAGCAGTTCGTGCGGGAAGGGCGCATCCTGGAACATGCAGATGCGCACCCAGCGATCCGAACGCGGATCGAACCTGGTGGCACCGAAAAACGACAGCTTACAGCGCAGGATATCGATGGGCAGCATGTCTGCCGCGATGACATTGTCCTGAATTTCAGCATAGGGATGCGATGCGAGGTTCTGTGCGCGGCGGGCGGTGTGCCGATGCTCGGGGTGCGCCAGCAGAAATTCTGCCGTGGTGATGTCCTGCTGTGCATCCACCAGCGCCGCATACATGCGCTTGATATCATAGCCGACTGCCAGCGGCAGTTCGTATTCGGCGCCGGGTTCATCGAAACGCTCGCCAACGCGCGGCTCGAGCTTCTCGGCCGAGGTGTACCAGAAGCGCGCACGGTTTGACGGCTCGTCATAGTCAACCTCGAGCGCCCACTGGCAACGTGATTCGAGAATCTCGCGTAAGCGCGCAAGCGGCATAGCGCCATCGATGAAAAAACTCAGGTGCTCATCGGCGTCCATGCATTGCGTCAGGCCGTCGACGAGTTCGCCATAAGGCTCGAGCAACAGGGACACTAACTGCTCCTGGCCTTCGAGCGACAGTTCAGCCTCGGCCCAGCGGTAAAAGCGGTCCCAGGGGTGATCCTCGCTAAGCGATTCGCGCTCGATGTAGTCACTCATGCGCTCGAGATCGGCCGTCAGCGCCCGCAGTTTTTCGATCTGAATCGGGTGTTCGGAGTGCCATTGGGAAACGTTGAAGCGCGCGCGTTCAAAATGGCGCATGAAGGTCTCGACCGCGTCCGCTTCAGCGCTCGGCAGTGCACGCACGCGCGCAATAGCCTCTTCACGCGCCATCATCCAGTTGTTCAACAGCGCCGGGTGATTGATCAGGAAA
>Ga0316187_10004644_pt1 | contig 11901 bp, 11 predicted proteins | sample CroRivburrow1_MG_FD_204927 | JGI IMG/M metagenome (GOLD analysis project Ga0316187, IMG submission 204927) | Coastal sediment microbial communities from Maine, United States - Cross River worm burrow 1 | ecosystem: Environmental > Aquatic > Marine > Coastal > Sediment | place: USA: Maine...
CCGGACTGCGGTTCCGAGAGAGCAAAACAAACCGTCTTGGACCCATCGGCGATCTGGGGCAGGAACTCCTGTTTAACGGCCTCCTGGGCGTCGCGGCCCAGCGTCAGGCCTCCCCACGTCACGGCGCGGAACACCCAGAAGGACAGATCGAGGAAGGCCCGACCCAATTCCTCGAGCAGGATCGCAACCTCAACGGCGCCGCCTCCGGACCCGCCGTATTCGAGGGGGATGTTGATCCCGAGCCAGCCCTGCGCTCCCAGCTTGTCGTACAGCTCGCGCGGCGGGCGATGCTCCCGGTCGCATTCTCGTACATATTCACGGGTTATCTCGCGTTCACAGAAGTCGCGCACTATGTCGCGGAACATGGTCTGTTCTTGCGTGAAGTCGACGTCCACTACGGGTTTCCCTTTCAGGTTGTCCGAAAGAACCGTCGGCCCTCTCGCCATTCGAGCGCCGGCGTCGCGGGCCCTTTGACAGGCTCGCCGACTAGAGCATATTCTCGACGGCGCAGCCGCGCCATTGTCTCAACCAGCGAGACGCGGTGCATTGAGGACTGTCGACCCCGGATGATGAGGAGCCTGCGATGGCGACGCCGAGCATTGAGACCGTCCGTGAGCTTTGTGAACGATTCTCCAACTGGGGCCGGTGGGGCCCCGATGACGAGCGGGGCACGCTGAACCACGTCACGTCGGATCACATTGTGGCCGCCGCCAAGCTAGTGAAGGCCGGCAAGACCATATCGATGGCGCTTCCCTACGACTCGGATGGCCCTCAGACCGGTGGCCTCGGCAGATTCAACCCGATCCACCTGATGATCCGCGATGGTGCCGACGTTATCGCCGGCAGCTCTGTCCGCGACTTCTACGGCGGCGTCGACAAACACTTCAGGGGCACGGACGACATCATCATCATGCCCCTGCAAAGCGGCACGCAATGGGATGCGCTGGGCCACGCCGTGTACGACGACAGGATCTACAACGGGTACTCAGCCGACCAGGTGTCGAGCAAGGGTGCCATGAAGAACGATGTCGCCAAGGCCGCGAACGCGATGGTGGGGCGAGGTGTGCTGCTCGACGTTGCTCGGGCCAACGGCGTCGATTGGCTGGACCAGGGGCACGTGATCACGCCCGCCGATCTCGATCGGGCGGTCGCCATGGCCAGGGTTGAGGTCGGCCCCGGCGACCATGTTTTTGTTCGCACCGGCGCTATGACCCAGGTGCGCGATCGCGGTGACTGGGGCGACTATGCCGGTGGGCCGGCCGCCGGGCCTGGCTTGGACTGCGTGGAATGGATCGCTACGAGGGATATCGCGGCCATTGCCTCCGACACCTGGGGCTTCGAAGTGCGCCCCAATGAAACTCCCGATGTGAGCCAGCCGCTGCATATCGTGCTCATCGTGTATATGGGCCTCTGGATGGGAGAGATCTTCGATCTCGATGCACTGGCTGAAGACTGCGCCGCCGACGGCGTCTACGAGTTCATGTACGCCGGGCCCCCGCTGCCGTTTACACGCGCGGTGGGAAGCCCCCTCAACCCGATGGCGGTGAAATGACTATGCAACCAGTACGTTCGATGTTGTTCACGCCCGGTCATCGCCGGGACTTGATCGAAAAGGCGATCCGCTCCGGCACCGATGCGGTCATCATCGACTTCGAGGATGCCGTGGCAGCGGACGAGAAAGCGACCGCCCGCGCCGGGCTGGCAGATCTTCCGGAGTCTCAGGTACCGCTGTACGTGCGGACCAACGGACCGGAGACCGATCTGATGTGGGACGACGTTGTGGCAGTCGGTAAGGCTGGGCTGGCCGGCGTGATGATCCCGAAGATTGAGCACGCCGAACTGGTGCGCGAACTCGATGGGGCGCTGCGTGTGCTCGAGATGGCACACGGCCACGAGCCTGGATCGATCGGGATCATCCCGCTGATCGAGAGCGGCCTTGGCGTGCGCAACACCTACGACATGGCTCGTGCCAGCACCCGCGTCGAATGCATGATGTTCGGCGGCGGGGAGCAGGGCGACCTGGTGGCCGACCTCGGCGTCGAGTGGACCCCGGAAGGTACGGGACTCATGTATTCCCGGTCCAAGGTGCTGATGGACTCGCGGGCCGCCGGTATCCCACATCCGATGGAAGCGGTCTTCATGGACTTCCGTAACCTCGAAGCCCTCCGGGTGGAAAGCGAGCTGGCACGGCGCCTCGGCTACGTCGGCAAGGTGGCGATCCATCCCGCCCAGGTGGCAGTCATCAACGACGTGTTCACACCGTCAGCCGAAGACGTGGCCCATCACCGCCGCATCATCGAGGAGTTCGACAAGGCCCTGGAAGCCGGCTCGGCGTCGATCGCCGTTGACGGCAAGATGGTCGACTACGCGGTCGCGAGGGTCGCTCGCGAGGTGATCGCCAGAGCCGAACTTGCCGAGCGCGCCGCACAACGTTCGTCGTAGATTCAACGAGACCAACTAAGGAGTAGGTCATGAGCCGGACCAGATACATCGATGGCGGAGTCGGTCTGGCAGTGATCGGCGCCGGCTCCATCGGCACGCTGCGGGCCCAGATCGCCCACCGCCACCCGTCGGTCAAATTCCTCGGGGTGTGCGACATCGTCGAGGACAAGGCCAGGAACCTGGCAGACGCCTGCGGCGCCGACGCCTGGTCGACGGACCCGGCCGCCGTCATTCAACGCGACGATGTCGACTGTGTGATCGTCGCATCGACCGAGGACAGCCACTACGAGCCGGCGATGATGGCGATTCAGGCGGGCAAACACCTGCTCATCGAAAAGCCCTTTACGATCCTGCCGAGCGAGGGCGAGAAGTTGCTGGCGGCGGCGGAGGAGTACGGCGTCTACGTCTATACCGGCTTCACGCAGAGGTTCCGGCGCCGATACCTGGCGATCAAGGAGCACATCAACCAGGGCTACATCGGCGATGTCACCAGCGCCAAAGCGACCATATATCTGACTCAGGCGGTGGCGCGATCTGTCATCTCGCGAGCCGGCTCGACGACGCCGTCGATCAACACGATGACCTACCTCTTTGATCTGCTCATCTGGTACCTCGACGGCCGCAAGCCGACGTCTGCATACGCCGCCGGGGCCAAGGGCATCATCCACGAGGAGTACGGAGCGCTCGACTCGACCTGGTGCGTGCTGAAGTTCGGCGACGACATGGTCGCCAACCTCGGCGTCAGCTGGGAGTTGCCGGTGTTCTGGCCGGCCAACGTGGCGACGATGGATTTTGAGGTCTTCGGCCGCAACGGAGTAGTCAGCGTCAAAGATGACCACCGCGATGTGATGATGGCCTCGCACAAGCAGGTGCCGGCGCCATACACCCCGGACGTGTCGATGAACGTGGCGCTGCTCGGTTCGTATATGCCGGGCGATTGGGCCCTCGGCGAGCACTTCGGGGCCATGCAGGAGGAGACGCACGCCTTCATCAACAGTGTCGGTCAGAACCGCCAGGACCCGATCCTCGCCACCGGCCGGGAGGGTTTTGACGTCCTGGTGGTATCGCGAGCCGTCGACGCTTCCGCGAGCAACGGCGAGGTCGTGCCGATCTCCTGGGGGATCTGATCGTATGAGCGCGATGCTCGAAGGGGTGACGATTCTCGAGCTGGGCGGCGTGATTGCCGGCAACTTTGGCGGGGTGATCCTCGCCGATCTGGGTGCCGAGATCATCAAGATCGAGCCGCCGACGGGCGATACGGCGCGCAACGCCAACATCGCGCCGTATCGCGATCACAGCACGATCCACCTGTTCATGAACCGCGGCAAGAAGAGCATCGTGCTCGACCTCAAGACTACGAAGGGCCTCGAGATCCTGTACCGGCTGGTGGAAGGCGCCGACGTTGTGATCGACAACTTCCGCCCCGGAGTTCTCGCCCGGCTCGGGATCGACCACGACTCGCTCAAGAAGGTCAACCCGCAAATCATCACCGTCAGCGTCACGGGGTTCGGAGAGACCGGGCCCCTCAAGGACAAGGCGGCGTTCGATCTGGTGATCCAGGCCTACAGCGGGCACATGTCAATCACTGGAGATCCCGACGGCCCACCGGCTCGCGCCGGTGTGCCGCTCGCCGACATGTCGGGCGGGATCTATGCCTGCATTTCGATCCTCGCAGCTCTCGTGGGCCGGGAGCTACACGGCACCGGGAGGCACGCCGATGTGGCCATGCTCGACTCGATGGTCCACCTGTTGGCATACGACGCGGTCGAGTATCTGACCGCGGGCAACTCGCCTTCCCGACACGGGTCCGCCCACGCTCATATGGTTCCGTGGCAGGCGTTTCCGGCATCGGACGGCCACGTCGTCGTTGCCGCCCGCGATGAGAAGTTCTGGATCAACCTGTGCGATGCGATCGGGCGGGACGACCTCAAGGACGATGCCCGCACGGCCAACAATGCCGCCCGGCTGGCCAACCGCGATTGGGTGGTGCCCCAGCTCGAAGCGGCCTTTCGCCAGAAGACCCAGGCGGAGTGGATCCGAATCCTCGACGAGTTCGACATTCCATCCGCTCCGGTCAACACGTTCGAGTCGCTGTTTTCCGATCCGCAGTTGGCGGATCGGCAGATGGTTCGCAGCTACGACCACCCCACCCTCGGCGATGTCCACTATCAGCCGAGCCCGATGAAGCTGAGCGATTGGGAGTTCCCCAACCGCCATGCCCCGATGCTCGGCGAGCACACTCTCGAGGTGCTCACTACCCGACTTGATTACACGCCTGAGCGGGTCGCCGAGATGGACGAAGCGGGTGTGGTCAAAATGTGGCACGGCGAGTGAGTCAAAGGAAAGGTCGACAAATGCGATTCGGGACGATGGTGCCGCAGGGCTGGAAGATGGATCTCGGCGGGATCCCTGATGATCGGCAGTGGGACCACATCATGGCGACGGCCGGCGCCATCGAAGCAGCCGGCTGGGACTCGATCTGGGTCTACGACCACTTCCATACCCATCCCATCGTGTCCCAGGAGAGCACCTTCGACGCGTGGACGCTGATGGCGGCGCTGGCGACCGTGACCAAGCGGGTCAGGCTCGGCCAGATGTGCACCTGTGTGCTCTACCGGCCGGCGTCGCTGCTCGGCAAGATCGCCGTCTCCGTCGACGCCATCTCCGGCGGACGGCTCGATGTCGGAATCGGAGCCGGCTGGTCCCACAAGGAGTTCGCCGCCTACGGATACGAATACCCCTCGAACAAGGTTCGGCTCGACATGCTCGAAGAGGCGGCCCAGGTGCTCAAGGCAATGTGGACCAGCGATGAGGCTTTCTTTGAGGGCGAGCATTACAGACTGGCCGGAGCGATAACCCGCCCCAGGCCAATCCAGAAGCCGCATCCCCCGCTGTGGATCGCCGGTGGCGGCGAGAAGCGAACGCTACGGATCGTCGCCAAGTACGGCGACTACGCCAACTTCGGAGACGATCTCGACTCGTTCGTGCACAAGTCCAACATTCTCGCCGACCACTGCGAGGCGGTGGGGCGCGACTACGACGAGATCGGCCGCACCATTCACATGATGTCGGTGATCGGTCGGGATCGGGCGGATCTCGATGCCAAACTCGAAGTGGCCGCCAGGCGGCGCGGCTCGACGGTCGCCGAATTCGAGGAGGAGCACTTCGTGATGACCGTCGACCAGGCCGTGGACGCCGTGGGTGCCTTCGCCGAGGAGGGCTGCGCCGAGTTCATTCTGTACTTCTATGACATGGGTGAGAACGACAGCCAGGACCTCTTCGCCGCCGAAGTGATTCCCCAGCTACGCGGATGAGCGACCTCGGTCGACTGCTCGCCCCGAGGTCGATCGCCATCGTCGGTGTCTCGGCCGACACCGGCAAACACGGCCGCCGGGTGCTCGCCAACCTGAGGAAGGTTGGTTTCGGCGGTGAGATCTGGGGGGTCAACCCCAAGCTGCCCGAGATTGATGGTCTCGATGTCGTGGCCACGCTCGCCGAGTTGCCGGCGCCGCCGGATGTTGTGGTGTCGGCGGTCCCGGGGCATTTGGTCCCCGCGGCAGTCCGTCAGGCAGGCGCGATCGGTGCCGGCGTGGTGATCGTGTTCGCCGGAGGCTTCTCCGAGGTCGGTGATGCCGGCCGCGTTCTCCAAGACGATCTCCGGGCGGCGGTTGCCGAGAGCGAGGTGCGGGTGCTCGGTCCCAACTCGGGCGGCGTGATTCTGCCCGTCGCGGGCTTGGCGGCCAGCTTCCTCACCTGCCTCGATCGCCCTGCGGACCAGATTCGATCCGGACCGGTCGGCCTGGTCACGCAGTCCGGCGGCACCGGCAGCTACATCCACAACCTGGCGGCGGGGCGCGGCGGCGGCCTGGCGGCGTCGATCTCGACGGGCAACGAAGTCGACACCGATGCGGCCGACGCCATCGAGGCGCTGGCCCTCCACGATGAGGTGCGGGCGATCGCGGTCGTACTCGAAACCGTCAGGGATGGCGGTCGCTTCATCCGCGCCGTCCGCGGCGCACACGATGCCGGCAAGCCCGTCGTCGTCTGCCATTTGGGTCGGACCGGCCACAGCGCCGGGATGCTGGCCACTCATACCGGCGCCCTGGCCACCGATCGCCGGGTCCTTGAAGGTGTCTGCGGGTCGCTTGGAGTGACCCTGGTGGCGACACCGGGCGAGCTGTACGACGTCGCCGAGGTGATGGCCCGCGCCGGTGCGGTTTCCGGCGATCGGGTAGGAGTCGTCACTCACTCCGGCGGGGTTGCCATCCTGCTCGCCGACCTGGCCGAGGGCACCGCCATCACGTTGCCCGAGCCGAGCCCCGAAGTGCGAACTGAGCTGGCCCCGCTGATCCAACTCGGAACTACGGCCAATCCGCTCGACATGGGAGCCATCATCGGCGGTCCCCACCGGTTCGCCGAGGTCGTGGACATCTTCTCTCGCCACCACGACGTGGTGCTGGCGGTGTCGTCGGCCCATCCGCCGGCACACACCAAGCAACGGGTTTCGGCCTTGTGCGACCTCGGCGAGCGCCCACCGATCGTGCACCTCTGGATGGCCGGTGATGTCGGGGCCAATGGGCTCGCTGCGCTGCGAGCGGGTGGGCTGGCCGCCACTGAGGAGCCACGGGCGGCCATTGCCGCGATCGACGGTTTGATCCGCTTGAGCAGGGCTGGTTTGTATAGCGGGGATGGGGCGCCCGATGCCATGCCGGCGGTGGTCGAGACGCTCAGCGAGCATGCTGCCAAGGACTGGCTCGCAGGACACGGGGTGTCGGTCGTTGAAGGTGAGTTGGTCGACTCGGCGGCGGCGGCTGAGGCGGTGGCTGCGGAGCTCGCAGGGCCGGTGGTCGTCAAGGTGGTGTCGCGCGACATCGTGCACAAGGCGGAAGTCGGCGGGGTCGTGACCGGCATTCAAGATCCGGCTGCGGCCGGCGCGGCTTTCGAGGCGGTGGTGGCGGATGCGGCGGCCGGGGCTCCGCAGGCTCGAATCGAAGGCGCCCGCGTCGAGCGCCACGTCGCCGGCATCGAGGTGCTCGTCTCCGCAATCGTCCACCCACAGTTCGGGCCGATGGTCGCAGTCGCCGTCGGCGGCGCTGGCGCCGAAGCTCTCGGCGACGTGGCCATGGCCCTGGCGCCGGTCAGCACCGAGCACGCCCGGCGGCTCGTCGATTCGCTTGTCGGCGCTGCCGTCCTCGACACGGCTCGTTTCGGCGCCCCGGCGGATCGCCACGAGCTGGCGGCGATTTTGGTGCGCCTCGGAGCGCTCGTCGCCGACGGCAGCGCGACGGAGATCGAGATCAACCCGCTTGCCTGGACCGGGACCGACTGGCTGGCCCTCGACGCCGTGGTGCGGCGCGCCGCGGACTCAGAGGAGAGCGGGCCCTAGGGGGCTCGGGCTAGCGCGGATGGCGCCGGGTTTGGTGTGGCGTATACGCGGCCGAGCTTGTCGTGGATTTGGAGGTCGGTCGCGGTCCCGGTGATGGTCCAGCCAACTTCGTGGACGAGGCTGTGGTGGCAGCGGCACAGCAGAATCCCATTGTCGACGCACATTGTACCGCCCCGGGCCCAGTGGACGATGTGATGCACGTCGCACCATTGCGGGGGCCGATCGCACCCCGGAAATCGGCAGTGCCGGTCGCGAGCGATGATGGCGCGCCGCAGCGGATGCGCGACGTGTGGCGGGCGGCCGTTCCTCAGAACACCGAGCGCTGAAACCCGCAGCGGGCGGCGGGCCGAATGCTGCTAGTGCGCCGAGGGCGATAACGTCGCGGGATGGATCAATCGGACCTTCGGGCGCTCGATCGCCGGGTAACCCGCTGGCTTGCAGAGCATGGGCTGACACTGCTTCGCATCAGCATCGGGCTCATCTTCGTTTGGTTCGGCGTACTCAAGTTCTGGCCGGGCCTGAGTCCGGCCGACCTGCTCGCCTCCGAGACGATCGACAAGCTCTCCTTTGGCCTGATACCTGGAGATGTTGCCCGTGTCCTCCTCGCCGCCCTCGAGACAACAATCGGGATTGGGCTCATCGCCGGCAGGGCGATGCGCTTCACCCTGTTGTTGCTGGTCGGCCAGATGCTCGGCACCGTGACACCGTTGTTTCTGTTTCCGGACTTGACGTGGTCACAGCCGTTTGTCCCCACGCTCGAAGGCCAGTACATCCTCAAGAACATTGTCCTGGTGTCGGCCGCCCTAACAATCGGGGCAACGGTTCGGGGCGGCGGCCTCGTGGACGATCCCGACGTCCGTGACGCGATCAGCGCTCGGCAAGTGGCGTAGGTCAACCGGGGTCGGGCGGTCCTTCACATCACCCGGTCGACGATGCCTCGCAGATAGCGGGCCTGGCCAGCGTGCTGGATGTTGTCGCTGAGCACACTCACCAGACGCACTCCTACCGACACCGGGGGTGTGTAGCTGTGGTCGATGATGCGCGCTAGCTCGGCAGCGTTGGCGCCGGATAGGTACTCGATCGAACGGTCCATCACCTGGTCGTGGTAGCCGAGCAATGGCGTCGCGTCGGCGGGGCTGATGGCGGCGACGTCTTCGGGGGTGTGACCTTGGCCGAGGTTGGCGGGATCGGGCTCCATTCCAAGCGCCGCCGCCCACGCGCTGGTGACCCACACCTGGTCGACGCCGGCGATCTCAGCCACGTGGTCATCCTGGATGCGCGTCAGGTGCCACACCAGCCACGCAATCGAGTTGGCTCCCGGCTCGGGTCGATAAGCCAATCGTTCCCCATCGACTCCCTCGGCCGCCTGGTGCACCAGCTGACGAATCCGCCCATAGCTTTCGACCAACAGATCCTGTGTGTTCATGAACCCTCCTGTTTCGCTTCGGTGAGCAGCGCTACCTCTTCCGTCGTGGCCCCCTCCGCCGCCAGAAGGTCACCGATGGCGATCTCGGCGCCCCCGGCCGCGGTCGAGCGGGCCGCCGCCACCACGACCGCCATGGCGCGGAGTCCGGCGGCGGCGTCAACTTCCATGGCGCCGGTGCCGCGGGCGGCGGCAGCTAGCTCCACGAGTTGTTCGGCGAGCGGATCGCCTTTGCCCGTTTCAAGCACGGTCTCGGGCTCGCCGTCGCGGTCGAGTGTCAGCGTCCCAAAGTCATCAACATCGCCGCTGGTCCAATGCCCGTGGTCGAGCCGGTAACGCAGGTTGCCGCCGGAGGCTTGGATCTCGACGCGGTACAGGCTTGGCGTTGTCCAACTGCTGGTGACTGTTGAAACTGTTCCTGCTGCATGAGTGATGATCACCACCGCGGCGTCCGCCAGGGGCCCCATGGTCTGGTATCCCAGCCTGGCGTTGACGGCCACCGGGGGCCCGAACAGGGAGAGCACGGTGTCGACCGGGTGGATGCCGACTTGAATCAGGACACCGGCCTCGGCTCCGGCCACCCGGCGGTGCCACGCATCGGGCTTCATCTGCGCACCCCGGGCGTTGGAGAAGTCGGCGTGGGCGAGCCGGGCGACACCAGCCTCGCCCGAGGCGAGCCAACGTTGGGCGGCCCGGTGTCCGGCGAGGCGCCGGGCGTGATGGGCCACTCCGATGTGGCCGCCGCCGGCGGCAGCGCGCAGCACTGCGAGCCCCCCGGGAATATCGACCGAGATGGGTTTGTCGATCAGGACCGGCTTGCCGGAAGCAATTGCGTCCAGGGCCATCTCGACGTGGAGGTCGTTCGGGGTTGACACGATGATCGCCTCGACCGCGGGATCCGCCAGCAGCGCTTCGTAGGAGTCGGCGGAGCGTTCGAGCTCAAACTCATCGGCGAAGGACTCCCGCCGTGCCGCGTCCCGGCTGAAACAGGACACGAGGCTTGCCGTCCCGGTCCGGTCGGCGGCGGCCGCGTGCGCCCGTGCCCAGCGGCCGAGCCCGACGATCCCAATGCCGACCTGTGGTGCGCCGTTCACTTGAAGCCCAATCTCGCCGACAGCGTGGCGGCGGCGGAGGCGACTGCGGCCCCCTGCTCGTCGATCATCGCTCGATCCAGGCGGCTCAGAGGCGTCGTGAATACCACTGATCCCCGGCATTGGCCGCTGTGGTCGAAGAAGGGGGCGCCGATGGCCGCTCCACCCTCGACCCGTTCCTCGAGACTGATGCTGTAGCCGCGGGCCCGGTCGGCGGCCGCCAGCTCCAACAGCTCGTCGACGGCCACGATCGTCGCTGTCGTCAGCGACTCGAGTGGACCGGAGCCCAGCAGATCCCGAGCCGTCTCCGGGGACAGGCCGGAGAGGATCGCCCGGCCGGCGGCGCCGGCGTGCAGCGGTACCGGACGCCCCAGCTCGACGACGAATCGCAAGGGATTGGAGCTCGGGGACTCGTAGAGATACACCGCGGCATCGCCGTGGAGAAGCGACACATACGAAGTCTCGTTGTAGCGGGCAACGAGGTCGTCGAGCACATTGCGCGCCGCGTCTGGGAGGTTATCGAGCGCGGCGAGCAGCCGAGCGATTCCGTACAAGCGGGGACCGGCGACATAGCCGGCGGGCTCCTTTTCGAACACATCGAGTTCGGTCATCTGCTGCAGGATGCGCCCAACTGCGCTGCGGTCGATTCCGACAACCCTGGCCAGACCCCGGGGCCCGACCGGTGCCCCGGCATCGACAACCGCCTCGATGACCGCCAGGGCCCTCTCGAGGAGAGGTTGCGGGCTCCCGGACGCGGCGTCAGTCACCCGCCGTGCCCCCGAGGATGCCGTCGAGCTGTTCCAGGTCCTCTGCCGTGGGCTGCCAATCTGCGGCGGCGGCGTTGGTCGTCACCTGCTCAGGGCGGGTCGCCCCGGGCGTCACGCTGGGCACCGTCGGCCGGGCCAGCAGCCACCCGAGGGCGACAGCGGCCGGGGTCATGTCCCGTTCTGCGGCAAAACTCCGCAAGCCTTCGACGATCTCATAGTTGCGGTCGGTGAGGAAGTGCTCGTAGCGATCCATGTTCAGGCGCCCCTCGACCTTCTCACCCTTGCGCTTCTTGCCGGTGAGCAGCCCGCTGGCCAGCGGGTAGTACGGCAGCAGGGCAACACCTTCCTGGGCCGCGAGTGGAGCCAGCCCGTTGGTCTCGGGTTCGCGCTGGACCATGCTGTACTCGATCTGATTGCTGAGGAACCGCGGCGCTCCGGCGGCATCGCTGATCGCCAGCGCTTCGGACAGCTGGGCGGCGTCGAGATTGGAGCAGCCGATCTCGAGCGCCTTGCCTTCCTCAACGAGCTCGAACATGGCGCCCAGGGTGTCGGCAATCGGCGTGTTCGGGTCGGGCATGTGGAGCTGGTACAGGTCGATGCGATCGGTTCGCAGCCCGGTGAGGGACCGCTCCATGATCTTGCGCACATAGTCGGGTCGGGCGCCGCCCGAACCCTCCATTCCGGCGATCACCTGACCGAACTTGGTGCCGATCACGACCTCATCACGGTGCGATCCCAGCGCGTTGCCGAGTAACCCCTCCGACTGCCCGTTGCCGTAGTTGCTCGAGGTAT
>Ga0316187_10004645_pt1 | contig 11898 bp, 10 predicted proteins | sample CroRivburrow1_MG_FD_204927 | JGI IMG/M metagenome (GOLD analysis project Ga0316187, IMG submission 204927) | Coastal sediment microbial communities from Maine, United States - Cross River worm burrow 1 | ecosystem: Environmental > Aquatic > Marine > Coastal > Sediment | place: USA: Maine...
CCTTGCTCGCCCGCTTCTTCGTTGCCTTCTTTGCAGGCCGAGTTTTGTTCGCGGGCGTTCGCTTGTTCGCCATGGCGCCTCCCAGTTCGGGCACATTATCCGAAACACGGCGGAGGGCAAGCTCGTCTAGTGTTCGACGACGTAGACGAATTCGAGTTGCTCGGGTTGCGTCGGGGGTTTGGTCGCTGCCGGAATCAACCCGACCTCTTGGTAACCCACCGCCTCGAGCACGCTGACCATGAGCGTATTGCGCGTGGGCACCCTCGCAAACACGTACTGGAGCGGCGTCCGAGCCGCGTGACGGATTGCGTGCATCGCCAGCATGCGCCCAAGTCCCGAGCTCTGCTGACCCAAACAAGTCGTGGCCTCGGCCTTCAGACGGCGATTCGCGGGATCGGAACCAGCCGATGAGAGCATCTCCCATCCCACCACGGAGCCGTGCCCGTTCTCGGCGATCCAGAACTGAAATACATCGTCTTGCGATCTCAATGCCCGGTCGAAGAACTCGTTGAGCCGCATCTCGCTCGGAAGCTGGCCATCCCAGTATTCGGCATGCGACTCGCAAACCCGCAACACACCGGCGAGGTCGGAAACGCCTCCCTGACGGATCATAAGCCGGCTAGCCGGCGGTATCGTGGACGTACCAAGCACCGGACTGTCTGGTATATCCCTTGGCGGCCTGCTTGGGCAATCCCCTCAATCGGGACCCGCAAAACAGGGGGTCGGCGGGATTACTGGACCGACGGGCAGCGAATCGGGTTCGACGTGGCCTCATTGTTGCCGTCATCGCACTCGTTGTACCGCTGGCCGCCCATCCCGTCGTCGTCGACGGTCGCCGAGACCACGACCTCAGTGACCTGCGGACCCGCGGGAATCTCGAACACCGCCACGAGCTGCTCCGATTGCCCCGGAAGCAACCAGTCACCGGTGGCCACGGTGCCGAGATCGAAGACCCTACCATCGTCGGTGGTTACGACCACGTGGGTGAGGATGCCCGGTGGGACGCTCAGCGAGCCATCGTTGCCGACGACCAGCGCCAAAGTGAACTGACGCTCGTCGCAATCGAGTCTGGAGATCTCGCGCACCACGAAGTCAGGCGCATCGAAGAGGCCGCCTGGTTGGACGTTCTGTCTGAAGTTGTTGAGCCGTGAGCGTGTCCAGTTGGGCTCGGGCACGCGTGGAATCTGACCGTCCTCGGTCACGTTGGTCACGCTGTAGGTATGCTGGTTCCAAATGCGCCGCGTGCGCACCCAGTTGTTGTCTGCGTCTTCCCAGATCTCGATGCCGCCGCGGTCTGGATCGTGACGGTTCGGCTCCGGGACCACGATCTCCGACTTTCCATCGTTATCGACGTCGACGACGATCGGCATCTCCAAGCGCGTGTTGCTGCTGTGCGAGTCGTCTTCGTAGAGAATGGTGCCGTCAGAGCCTTTGAAAATCCGGAAAGTCGTTTCATCGGCGTACACCACCTCAGCCGAGCCGTCGCCCTCGAAGTCGAAAACGCTCGACCCGGTCACGCGGCTCGAACAATCGTCATTCTCGACCATCCAGCGAACCCACTCGCGCCTGCAGCCCTCGGGCAGCGGGCTTCCAGTGCACTGAAAGTCGAATACCACGTAGGCGGTCGAGCTTGCGGTGCCGACTTCGGCAAAGCCGTCTCCATCGAAGTCCGCCACGGTAGGCGGCCCGCTCTCGTTGGAGCCCACCGTGTGGACCACGACCTGAGCTCCATCACTCATAATCGGGTTCCCAAGCTCATCATAGGCGAACAGGTTCAACGGCTTTTGGCATAGGATCCGCTCCGGCGGCAGCAGGTCCCCGTCTTCGTCGAAAAGCGGAACGGAGGGCATGTACGCCGCCGGCGAGTAGGTTGGCTCTTCGACGTCATCGCTGTCCTTGGCGGCGGGATCCCACTCGGCATCAGGGTGCTCAAAGCCCGGAATCCGAATCGGAAGCGGGATGCCGGCGACCGGTGATCCATCATGGTTGAGGATGAACAGCTCACCGAGTCGAACGATCACCACTTCGCCGTCGTCGTCTCCATCGAAGTTGCCGACTGCGTTGTAACCGTCGCAGTCGAGCGAGCCATTGCAGCTGGAGTTGGTCGTCGTGTACTCGAAGGTCCAACGCTCGCTTCCATCGTAGTTGTAGACTGTGTTTCCGGCGATCACCTCTTGCAGGCCGTCGCGATCGAGATCCGCCACCGTCGACACGGGACCCAGGAACGCGTTATTGCCGATCCCGAGGTTCGCGTTCGGCGTCACGGCCTCTAGATCACGCCCGTCCCAGGCAAGCGCGCCGGCGGGCAGGTCGACATCGCCGGGCCCCCTACCCGACAGACCATCGAGCACTACGTTGCCGATGATGACCTCCGGTCTGCCGTCAGCGTTCAAGTCGGCGATCGACGGTTGGGCGCCGCCGCGGGTGTGCTGATTGTTCGGCAGGCTGTCGTTCTGCCACATGACCTCCCAGGCCGAGCCATCATCGGCCGTTCGCCGCCAAGCGATCGTGCCGCCATTCTTGAAGGTCGCGACGATCTCCGGCACCCGTTCGCCGGTCATGTGATCGGGGTGGAGGTTGCCGAGCGCGATGCCCGTGGAGTTCCCAATCCAATCGTCCGATGTAAGACCCTTGAGCGTGGCATGCGTGCTCATCGTCCCGTCGCCGTTGCAGCCACCCGAGACGATGCGCACGACGGCTCGCCGCGTACAGCATCCGTCCGCATCATAGTCGAAGCTCGCAAACACGATGTCAGGCGTGTCGAGCATGTCGGTAACGCCGTCGCCGTTGTCGTCGGTGAGGTTGGCGACGGCAGGCGTCATGACCACCTCGCTCATGCGGGCGATTTCAATTTCTTCGTCGGTAGCGCCCATCTGCGCCTGAGGAGGCGTCCAGCGACAGCCGATGGCCGGCTCGAACTCTCCGACTGGCGGCCTGAACTCGCATACGTCGACCGCGTCACGAGGGATGCACACTCCAAGGCTAGGCTCACAGAGCTCGTCGATTTCACAATCCTCACCAAGCGCGCACTCATCGAGAAGCGGGACACAGGCGCCACCAATACATGCCTCGCCGTTTGCACAGCAGAGCGCGTTGTCGTCTCCGCAGAGCTGCGATGGGGCATCGCACCGGGCCACGCACGACCCCTCGAAGCACATCTCGGCGCCGTCACAGCAGACACCATTGCACTCGACGTCGCTTCCGCAGTCGGTGGCGCAGCTTCCGTCTCTGCACACCGAACCGGGCGCGCAGCACTGGGCGGTGCCTCCAAAGACACAGGCCGCCACATCGCCACAGATCGAGATGCACAGGCCATCGTCAGCGCATTCCTCTCCGAACGGACAGTCGCAGGAGAAGTCGACGCCACCGGCCCCGACGGCACGAGGCGCTCCGGCCGGCGGGGCTTCCCCGCAACCCGCCACGACGATCCAAAGCAAGACCATCCAAGACCCTGAGCGCATGATTTGAAATATAAGTGTAATAATCCACTAATGCTAACTCTGCTCTGCTGCTTGCGTTTGGGCCCCGGGTTACTAGAACGTGTTTCACTCGAGGGCCCACCGGCCTCGCAGCAATAGGAGCGAATGGATGGCCATCGTCGAACCACTTTCCCCAACCTCCGAGGGGCGCCGCCGGCTCGGGATCCGCAGCCCGGCGACCCGTGAATCGGTCGGCGAGATCGTCGTCAACAGCCAAGCCGACGTGGAGCTTGCGATCGCCAAAGCGCGCGACGCGCAGAAAGAGTGGGCGCGAGTCCCTGTCGAGGAGCGCGCCCGCATCGTCCGCGGGGCGATCGACATTCTCGTCGAGAAGCGCGACGAGGTGGTGAAGACGCTCATCAGCGAGACGGGCAAGACCCATTTCGAGTCGCTGATGATGGAGATCCTTCCGGGCTGCGACTACATCAACTTCTGGTGTGGCCGCGCCGTCAAGGAGCTCTCCGACGAGAAGCGAAAGCTCCACGGCTATCTTCGCCCGTACAAGAAGCTGGTGATGCACTATCGCCCGCTCGGTGTGGTCGGCATCATCACGCCGTGGAACGGCCCGTTCTCGCTGGCGATCAACCCCACCGTGCAAGCGGTCCTGGCTGGCAACGCGGTCATCTTGAAGCCGTCGGAGGTTTCGCCCCACTCGAGCGAGTGGGCGGTTCGACTGCTGAGAGAAGCCGGCGTACCCGAAGGCGTCGTGCAGGTTTTGCATGGCGACGGCGAAACTGGCGCGGCGCTCGTCAATGGCGGTGTGCAGAAAATCTCGTTCACTGGAAGCGTGGGAACCGGGAAGAAGATCGCAGCCGCCTGCGCGGAGCAGCTCATTCCATGCACCCTGGAATTGGGCGGAAAAGACGCGATGATCGTGTGCGAAGACGCCGACCTCGAGCGCGCGGCCGGTGGCGCGGTCTTCAACTCGATGCTGAATTCCGGCCACATTTGCATGGGTGTGGAGCGCGTCTACGTGGTCGAAAGCGTCGCCGACGAGTTCGAGGAGCGCGTCAAAGGCATCGTCAGCGAACTCCGATACGGCACCGGTGAGGATATCGACCTGGGCTCGGTGTTCTGGGACCGGCAGATGTCGATCATCGAGCGCCACGTCGAGGACGCGAGGGCCAAGGGCGCCGATATCGTCGTTGGCGGAGAGGCAGACACGACGGACGGCCTCTTCTACAAGCCCACCTTCGTTCGCAATCTCGATCACACGATGGACCTGATGCGGGAAGAGACCTTCGGCCCGATCGTGTCGGTGATGCGCGTCGCCGATGAGGAAGAGGCGATTCGTCTCGCCAATGATTCGGTGTACGGATTGAGCGGCAGCGTCTGGACGCGGAACACCCAGAAGGGCATCGAGATCGCGAAGCGCCTCGAAACCGGCTCGGTGGTGATCAACGACGCGTCGATGGCGTACGGCGCACCGGAAGCACCATTTGGGGGCATGAAGGAGAGCGGCGTGGGGCAAGTCAACGGCCTCGGCGGCCTTCGTGGATACACGCACCAGCAGCCGATCCTCATCGACCGATGGACGGTGAAAAAGGAGCGTGTGTGGTACCCGCATACACCGGAAACCCTCAAGGAAATCGACGGGATGATTAAGTTCATCTACGGAGGCGCGCTCAAGAGGCTCGGCTTCTTTTCGTAGCCCCATTCATCCCCTATAGTGGCGCGTTATGACCCGTGCCCGTGACTCGGTCATGCCGTTGGTTCGCAACGGCGTGGACAAGGCAGCGAACCATTTTTCGCGCCTTGGGTATGGCGTGTTGCCGTGGCTCATTCAGAGTTGGCGCCGCGTTCACGTCGAGCACAACGTCCCATATCGGAACACCCGCAAGCGTTCGCACCTGCTGGACATCTACCGGCCGCGGGACGCGGTGGGGCAGCTGCCGGCGATCCTCTACATCCATGGCGGCGCCTTCTCGATGATGTCGAAGGACACCCATCGGATCATGGCCTACGTCCTGGCGGCGCAAGGCTACCAGGTGTTCAACATCAACTACCGGCTCGGCCCGGTGCATGCGTACCCAAAGCCGCTCAAAGACGCGATGGCCGCTCTCGAGTGGGTGCTCGACAACGGTGCCAAGTACGGGGCCGATACCGGCAGCCTGGCGATCATCGGAGAGTCCGCCGGCGCGAACCTTGCCGCCGCCCTCGCCTATTGTACGACGCACCCCAGACCCGAACCGTTCACTCGTAGCATCTTCGAGCGCGAGGTGGATATCGCCTGCGTTGCTCCCTTGTATGGCCTGCTCGATCTGCACGACGTCCGTCGCTTCTGGCGGGACCCGGACAAGAGCCGGCGCATGGCCGGATGGATCAAGGGCGAGATCCGGGGCACGGCGTACTCGTATCTCGGCCGGCGCGTGAAGCGTGCGCTTCAGTTTCCACTCGCCAGTCCGCTGCGTCTGTTCGAGAAACCCGCCGTTCCAGGAAGCCGGCCCCTTCCGCCGTTCTTCACGACGGTCGGAACCGCCGACCCGCTGCTGGGCGACACGATTCGACTCAGCGAGGCACTCGCGCGGCGGAACACCAACTGCGAGCTGCATGTCTTTCGAGGTGAGATCCACGCGTTCAACGTGTTGCTTTGGCGTGCGGCTGCGCGCGAGCAGTGGGGAGCGCTATTTGATTTCCTCGAAAAGCACATGCCCGGCACCATGGCCGAAGCGCCCGCGCAAGCGCCGCACTATGCGTCGCTGGCCGAGACGTTTGCAGAGTAGTCGCGGGTTTCCACGATGTCCGCGTATGGGAGCGGCTCGATGGCCCTGCCGCGATGCCGCGCCCAAGCCCGGGTGAACACCGCGCCCATCAGGAAGATCTGGGTGGTGTAGTAGATCCACAGGAGCAGAACGATCAGCGAGCCGGCTGCTCCATAGATCGACGCTGGGCTCGCGTAGCCCAGGTAGAGCCCGATTAAGAACGAGCCCCCGAGGACGAACAAGCAGGTTACAGCCGCCCCGACCCAGACGTCCCGCCACGCGATGGTTGCGTCGGGAAGCCAGCGGTAAACGAGGGCAATCAAGGGAGTCAAGACCGCAAATGCGCTCCCAAACTCCGCCATGTTCAGCATGTAACCGCTATCGCCGAGGAGATGGGCGGCGGCCGCAGCAACCGAATGAAGCAACACCAGGGCAACTAGCGAGCTGCCGAAAATCAGCACCATCGCGAACGCGAGCAATCTCCGCTCCGCCAGGTGCAGCGTCTCGGAGCGACTCGCATGAACCAGGAGCTTGGGCCGAATCCCCCACATGTGGTTCAGCGCGCGACGCAGCATCGAGAACAGGCGTGCGGAGATGTAGAGCATGAAGACGGTGCCGATGACCGGCGCCGCCCAGCTCGTCGCTTCGTCGCCTAGCTGAACGATCGTCTCGACCAGGAACGTCGCCATGTCATCGCCGAGGAACGCGCCGACTTGGTCGACGAGCTCCTCCCTGGCCTCCGCTTTTGGCATGACCAGCGACGCGATCAGCAATGCCACCACCCCGAGCGGCGCGATCGCCAGGGACGCATAAAAGGCGATTGCTCCCGAGAGCAGGCGCCCATCGTGCGACTGGAAATAGCGCCAAGTCTCGAGGAGGAGCGAGACCATCTCGTTCTAGTAGCGGTAGTAGCTCGGCTTGAAGGGTCCCTCGACCGGAATTCCAAGGTACTCTGCCTGAGCGGGCGTTAGTTTGCTGAGCTTGACGCCAAGTTGACCGAGGTGGAGCTGCGCGACCTTCTCGTCGAGCTCCTTGGACAGCACGTAGACCTTGCCCACTTCGTAGCGATCGCGCTCCATCCAGAGGGAAAGCTGCGCGAGCACCTGGTTGCTGAACGAGTTGCTCATGACGAAGCTCGGGTGGCCGGTGGCGCAACCGAGGTTCACGAGACGCCCGCGGGCGAGCACGATGATGCGCTTGCCGTCGGGGAAGATGAAGTGATCGACCTGCGGCTTGATCTCGTCTTCGGTGACCCCGTTGGCCGGGTCGGTCAGCCATGCCATCTGAATCTCGGAATCGAAGTGTCCGATGTTGCAGAGGATCGCTTCGTTCTTCATCTGCTTCATATGCTCGCCGGTGACGACGTCGCAACAACCGGTGGACGTGACGAAAATGTCGGCGATAGGAGCCGCCTCTTCCATCGTGACGACCTGGTAGCCCTCCATCGACGCCTGAAGCGCGCAAATCGGGTCGATTTCTGTCACGAGAACGCGGGCGCCCGCGCGGGCCACCGCCTGCACGCAGCCCTTGCCCACGTCACCGTAGCCGGCCACGACGACCACCTTGCCCGCAATCATCACATCGGTTGCCCGCTTGATGCCGTCGACGAGCGACTCACGGCAACCATAGAGGTTGTCGAACTTCGACTTGGTGACCGAATCGTTCACGTTGATCGCGGGGCACTTGAGCGAGCCCTCGCGCTCCATGTCGTAAAGACGATGAACACCCGTGGTCGTCTCCTCAGACAAACCGAGGATGCGATCGGGGCCGTTGAACATATCGGCGTACTGCTGGTGGACGATCGCGGTGAGGTCACCGCCGTCGTCGAGCAGGAGATTCGGAGGTTTGCCGCCTGCGAAAGCGAGAAGCTGCTGGTGAATGCACCAATCGTACTCCTCCTCGGTCTCCCCCTTCCAGGCGAAGACGGGAACACCGGCAGCGGCGATTGCGGCCGCGGCATGGTCCTGGGTCGAGAAGATGTTGCAGCTAGTCCAGGTCACCTCCGCGCCGAGCTCGATCAGAGTCTCGATGAGAACCGCAGTTTGGATGGTCATGTGAAGGCAACCCGCAATGCGTGCGCCGGCAAGCGGCTTCTGGGCGCCATACTCACGACGAAGCGCCATCAGGCCTGGCATTTCGTGCTCGGCGATCGCGATTTCCTTCCGACCCCAGTCGGCCAACGAAAGGTCTGCAACCTTGTATTTCAGATCTGGATTTGGGCTCATGATGGTCTTATCTCCTCTTTCGTTTCGCGACGCGCTGCGAGCACCTGCCACTTCAAATGGGCATCGGGGCCAGGCCCGTAACGCGCTGCGGGAATGACAAAAACTTCGGGGTTGATCAACCCGGCTGACTTGGCGAAATCAAAAAGCTCATCGCGCTCGAATCCAAGCCAGAGATCGGCCTGGCGCTCGCGCATGAGCTCGTCGTCGTGGGAGCAGTAGTCGATGACCACCACCTGGCCGCCCGGCCGCACCAGCGAGCCCAGGAGCGACACCAACTGCTGGGGGCGCGGCGCGTGGTGGAGCAACCGCACGGCAAACACGGCGTCGGCACCACCGAGCTCACGAACGCGCGCCACGATGGCGTGGTCGTCGTAGTCTGCTTGGACGAGCTCGACGTGATCGTATCCATGGCTCGACAGCCTGCCCGCGGCGGCCTCGAGCTGCTTCTCAGAGCGATCGACCGCGATCACTCGATCGAAGAGCGGTGCCAGCAGCTCGACCAATGCGCCATCCCCGGTGCCTAGGTCGACCGCAAGACCGCGTTTCGGCAAGAGCGTGCGTATGGCTGTGAGGTAGGCGGACCATGCCGCGACGGGCGGCGGAGAGGCGTCATCCGAGGGCTGTTCGAAGAATGCTCGGGCATCTTCGTCGCGTGCCTGGATCACCTGGACGACGCGTTCGAGGCTGCCGTCTTCGGCGCAGAGGTCTCGGCCGGAGCGTATCGCATCCGCAAGCAAGGGGTCTCCATTCAAATCGGGCGACAGACGGGCGAACGCGCGCGTCCCCTGGCGACGTACGGCCACCAGGCCGGCTTCTCGAAGCAGCTTGAGATGCTTGGACACGTTGGGCTGGGCTTCCCGCGTCAGCTCTGCGAGCTCGCCGATCGAGAGCTCGTCCTCGGAAGTGAGGCCGAGCAAGCGGAGCCGCCGTGGCTCCCCGAGCAGACGGTAGAGCTCCCAGCGCGGGGAATCTGCGACGGCGAACGGCATGGTCCCTCGATATATGCCATCATTCGCATGGATGCAAGCAAGGTAGGGGAAGATTCCTTCAAGCCCCTGTAATCAGGCATTTTTCTCTCGTAGGGCGCGCTGGTAGTAGGCCTCGACAAATGCCCCGCCACGCTCGCGAGCCGCCTCTAGGAAGGGCACGGCATCGTCGGGCTTGCCCAGCTCGACCAGGACGGCGCCTTCGAGCGCCGGATCGGCCTTCCGATCGCCGGACATCGAGGTCAACGCCTGATGGGCCTCACCCGGCTCGCCATTGATGAGCCTGCCCCAGGCCAGGAGGTGAAACGCTTCGTCGAGCTCCGTGGTCGCGTCGGCCTTTGCGACGAGCTCGGAGGCCGCGCCGATCAAAGCCTGGCCATCGCCAAGCTCGAGGGCTTCGAACGCCCGCTGGACGAGGCTTTGGGGTGGCGTGCCCTCCGGTGCCGCTTGCGAGGTGCCGCGCTGCCTCTCTGCCTTGAAGGCCTGGTACGTGCTGAAGGCGAGCAAGAACAGGAGAATCGTCGCGGGATACTGCTTGAAGGTCACCGTGACCGCGAACAGCAAGCCGATGACGGCAAAGGAGACGTAGCACGCCAGCAAACGCCCGCGGGATGGAGCGAGGAGCTCCATGAGCGACGCCACAATGTTGCCGCCGTCAAGCGGTAGGACCGGCAGCAGATTCAAGAGACCCCAGCCGAGATTGACGAAAATCAGAGAACGAAACGCGTAACGAGCGAGCGAGGGATCGGGCACGCGCAACGCGTCCATCAACACCAACGCCAGCGATCCGATGAAGATGCCTACCGCAGGACCGGCGGCGCTCACGACGAGGCTTCGCCCCGGACTTATCGGTTCGCGTTGCTCCCACCAGGTCAGGCCACCCAGTGCGATGAGCTCGATACGTGGCTGCCTTCCAAACGCCCGACCGACCAGGGCGTGACCGAGTTCGTGCATCAAGATGCCCTGAAACACCACCACGACCCAGATCAAGAGCCCGGCCCAGCCCTCCTCGCTTCTCAGCGTCCAGAGCCACAGCGCCATCAGCCAGAACCACAGGTGAATGCGAACCGGGATGCGGAACAGGCGGAACTCGATACTCATCGGTAGGACTATGGCTCTCGGCCAGCGTCGCGACCAGGCGCTTTGGTCAGCTGCGCCGAGATTCCTCGGCAATTCGCTTCTTTGTCGCCGCCCATCCGCAGATTTCGCATTGGCTCAAATCATGACCGCGCGCCGGGCAGTACTCCCGTCCGAAGTAGATGATCTGCAAGTGCCGGCGAATCCAGGTGTCCTCGGGAAACACCTTCTTGAGGTCGGCCTCGGTCTTGACGACGTTCTTCCCGTCCGAGAGTCCCCAGCGCGCAGCTAGACGGTGGATGTGCGTGTCGACGGGGAATGCGGGACGGCCGAAGGCCTGGCACATCACCACGGATGCGGTCTTGTGCCCCACACCCGGTAGCGCCTCGAGCGCATCGATGTCGTCGGGTACGTCCCCGCCGTGTCGTTCGATCAGGAGCTCGGCCATCGCCTTGATGTTCTTGGCCTTGGTCGGCGCAAGTCCGACCGTACGAATGAAGGAGAGGATGCGATCGACGGGCAATGCCGCCATGGCTTCGGGATTCGAAGCCTCGGCGAACAAAGCAGGCGTGACCTCGTTGACTTTCTTGTCGGTCGTTTGCGCGCTCAGCATTACCGACACGAGGAGGGTGTAAGGATCTTGATGATCGAGTGGGATCGGCGGCTCTGGGTAGAGCGCGTCGAGGATCTCGCCGATGCGATCGGCCTTGTCCCTCCGATTCATGGGCTGTGGCTACAGCTCTTGCGCGTTCTGGTTGATCTTGTACTTCGCGACGAGGCTCGCTTCACCAAGGACGTGGCCGTCGATCGCGGCAAGTACGTCCCCGGCGGTGAATTTGCCGTCTACCGCGACCCGATCGACGTCGAGGGCATACGCGGTGAACCGGTAGTGGTGGACGATGCTGTCGTTGAACGGGGGACAGGGGCCATCGTAGCCATAGTAGTCGCCGGCCATGTCCGGATCGCTGGCAAACCATCCGGTGTAGTCGTTGATACCGCAACGAGTTCCCTGAGGCCCGTCGGGGCCGTCCTTGCCCTTTGCCGTGATGCCGTCGCTGAACACTCCCTCCGCGACACTGGCATCGGGGGCAAGATCGACAAGAACCCAGTGGCTGAACTCCGCGCGCGGTAGATCGGACGGAACCATGCGGCCTTCCTGATTCACATCATCAGGCTTGGTCGGCGCATCGCCGTCGATGCAGAGGATCGCGATCGACTTGGTGCCTTCTGGCAAGTCCGACCAGGCCAGATGCGGGCTCTTGTTGTCGGAAAGATCGATCTGGCCCTCAGCGCTCGTCTTGCCGAACGCGTATTGGCTGGGGATGAAATCACCGTCTTTGAAACTGTCGCTGCGGAGCTGCATGGGAACGGAGATCAGCACTGACCGCCCCGCGTGTCAATGGAGCGGGGGGCGGGAGCAGGCCGGAAC
>Ga0316187_10004648_pt1 | contig 11889 bp, 12 predicted proteins | sample CroRivburrow1_MG_FD_204927 | JGI IMG/M metagenome (GOLD analysis project Ga0316187, IMG submission 204927) | Coastal sediment microbial communities from Maine, United States - Cross River worm burrow 1 | ecosystem: Environmental > Aquatic > Marine > Coastal > Sediment | place: USA: Maine...
TTGGCGCGCTGACGGAAAAGCAGCAACTCTCCTAATCATCATCATCAATTTCTGTCTACGGCCTGGAAAAAGCATTAGCCTGAAGAAAGACCACTCAGATCAGGAAAACATGGCCAATCAGGCCCGCTCCATATACTCACCGGTTTCGGTATTGACCCTGATTTTGGTGCCGGCTTCAAGGTAGGGAGGCACCAGGATGGAGGCTCCGGTTTCCAGCTTGGCCGGTTTGTAAGATCCGGTGGCAGTCTGGCCTTTGATTGCCGCATCGCATTCGGTGACGGTTAGTTCCATGGTTTGCGGCAGCTGCACATTGAGCGGACGTTCGTCGTGCATTTCAATGACCACTTCGGTTTCCGGCAGCAGGTAGGGCTTGGCATCCTCCAACAGGTCAGGACCCAGCTCCATCTGCTCGTAGCTTTCCATATCCATGAAGTGATAAGCGCCGGAATCCTCGTAAAGGAATTGCATGGGACGCTGGCTCAATGTCGCCCGCTCCACGCGCTCGGTGGAATTGAAACGCTTGTTGGTCTTATTGCCGGTTTCGATGTTGCGCATTTCGACCTGCATGCAGGCCACGCCCTTGCCCGGTGTGACATGGTGGGTCTTCATGACACGCCAGAGGCCGCCATCGACTTCCAGAATCATTCCCTTGCGGATACTTGGGGCGTTGATTTGCATGACCACACTCCTGAATAAATCAATGTGAAAGGCGGGTTCCGGGCCGCTAATCCATGTAGGCCGCGACAATAACGGCATGCGGGGTGCCCCGCAAGCAAGCCTCCTGCCGGTCCATCTTTCGTGGCCAGGCCGATTGAGCCCGGTTAACATGATGCAAGTGAAGTGCGCTAACTCGACTCCACCCGCTTCCGTGCATCACGGGAGCCGTTGATGCTTGTTCAGCAGGCCGTGGACGCCTTTATTCGCCATGAACATGCCGCCGGCCTTGATAAGGCGGCGGGCGTGGAGGGATGTTTTGCCGCCTTTAGCGATTACCTGTTGCATTTTTCCGATCTCTACCGTGACGCCTATGAGGATGGCGAAATGGAACTGGAGGAATGGGAGGAGGCGCTCAATGCTTCGATGGATAATTTGCTGGGACACGATATTGATTCGATGACGGATCTTGGCGCTCTGCCCTTATCCGATCTTGATCCCGAGCAGCTCAGGGATTTTTTCGGCTGGTATATGTTGCGCGAGCAGGGCGCTGATGCCGCCACATTGGAGGAAAACTGCGCCGTGATGCAGCGCTGGTTTGACTTTCTGGCAGAGAAACGCTGGCTCAAGGGCGAAGTCTATATGGATTTTTCCGCCACATTGCAGGAGATGGGAACTGAAGCCATTCGTGCCGCCAAGGCGTCTCATCTTTTATTCCACTACGTACGCCTTGGCGCGGGCGTGGCACCCAGGCTGAAGGGCCAGCACTTCACGGATTTCCGCGAGGGCCATGCCCGTATCGCGGACTTGAAGGATCAGCAAATGATGCTCCAGTTTGATGGCGATGATCCGATCGGGCCGGTTCCAGTTGCCGCCGGCATCGTGTCACTGCTGACCGTAGGCGACGTGCTTGATGTGGAGCTGGGGATGAGGGGCGACGCCTGGCTCATTGTCGATGTTGGACCCGTGTACCCGCGCTCGGTGTATGTCGAAAGCGAGGAGTTTCCGCCAGCCGCTCTCAAAGCATAGAGATGTAACGAAATTTCATACTCCAAGACAAGTTTCAAGCCACCGTCCTATGGCCATGATTTCCTCATTGCATACGGCGTGCTGCATCGGGTAACGATGCCAGTTCACGCGCATGCCCAATGCCTCAAGCCGCATGCGTGATAATTCGCCCAGTTCAAGGGGTACCACCGGGTCGGTCACGCCGTGGGCCATGAAAACAGGCGTTTCTCCGTTGGCCGAATGCCTTTCGTTTTCCAGGGCATCCGGCATGAGCAGATAGGCCGACAGGGCCATGATGCCGGCCAGTTGCTCGGGATAACGCAGACCGGCATGCAGCGCCATGGCACCCCCTTGTGAAAAGCCTGCCAGCACAATACGGCTGGCGGCGATGCCGCGCATGATTTCGCGCTCAATGAGCAGTTTGATGGACTTGGCTGATTGCCGGACGCCTGCCTCGTCCTGCTCAATTCCGAGGGCACTTTGCCGGATGTCATACCAGGCGGGCATGATATAGCCGCCATTGATGGTGACGGCAATGGCCGGTGCGTGAGGAAAAACGAAGCGGATCGCCAGATCGCCGGGAAGGCCCAGCTCAGTCACGATGGGCTCGAAATCGTGGCCGTCGGCGCCAAGGCCATGTAGCCAGATCACGCTGGCGTCCGGTTTCGCATGGGTTTCGATTTCGACGCAGGGAAGAATGCCGGCCATGCCGCCATGTTGGCATTTGTTATTTTTGTTGTCTCTATTGCGCAGATGAAATCTGTAGTTTTGGTGATAGGTTTCCCGTCCTGGTATTGATTCACCATGCTTTTGGAGCAGTTTGTATAGATAGAGAAGAGCAGCGAATATCGCTCATCGTACGATCCAATGTTTTCAGTAGGGGTTCCAGCAATGGCGACAAACGGAGAAAAAACGATCTCTCGAGCCGAATCGTTAGATGTTCCGAAGCCATTATGCGTGGACCTCGATGGAACCCTTATCGAGACCGATATGCTCATCGAATCGTTTCTGCAGCTTCTCCGGCATAATCTACGCGATGCGCTATCAAGCCTCTTTTTCTTGTTTCAGGGGAAGGCGGCATTCAAAAGCCGGCTTGCTAGAAAAGCTGATTTTGAGCCTGATAAACTTCCGTACAACCGCGAGCTTTTTGCTTATCTGACCAAGCAACATAAAGAAGGCCGCGATTTACTCCTTGTCACGGCCAGTGACCAGCTTGTTGCTGACAGGATCGCTTCCCACCTTGGTATTTTCTCGGGTGTGATGGCTTCGCGGGAAGGACGCAATCTCAAGGGGCGGAATAAGGCGAGGGCCTTGGTGGAGCGCTTTGGTGAGGGAGGCTTCAGCTATGCCGGCGATGCATTAAGTGATTTGCCAGTTTGGCAAGCATCGAAGACGGCGATTCTTGTCAACGTTTCTTCCTCCACAGCCAGATGCGTATCGAATGCAACGGCCATAGAGGCTTCGTTCCACACCAAACCGAATGTTTTGCTGTCGCTGCTTCAGGCTTTTCGGGTGCATCAATGGGTAAAGAACTTGCTGGTATTTATTCCCATGATTGCCGCCCATGCCATTGTTGAAAGTCAGGCAGTGCTCGCTTCCATTACAGTTTTTTTCGCATTATGCCTAGCTGCTTCTGGCACTTATGTTATCAATGACTTGCTGGATTTGGAGGCTGATCGCCGCCATCCACGCAAGCGCATGCGCCCCTTCGCAAGCGGGAAGCTAGCTCTTCATTTTGGTGCTCTGGGGCCCTTGATGCTTGTGGCTGGGGTGTTGGTGGCCCTTTCAGTCTCTCTATCCACCGCCTTGATTGTCATGCTTTATTTGCTGATAACTAACGCATACTCGCTGTATCTGAAGAAGAAACCGCTGGTTGATGTCTTCGCCCTAGCGATGCTCTATTTTTTACGCGTGTTTGCGGGAGGAGTCGCGACGGGGATTAATGTTTCGGTTTGGCTTCTAAGCTTTTCCGGTTTTCTGTTTCTGGCTTTGGCCATTTTAAAGCGGGTTGCTGAGCTTGAGATGAGCGAAGCAACTTCAGCCGGCCAGTCGCGTCGGGGCTATTTGGTGGAAGATGCCGCTATCATGCAAAGCATGGGTATCGCTAGCAGCTTTGTCTCTAGCTTGGTGCTTGCCCTCTACGTGAGCAGCGATATCGCTAAAATAACCTATGCTTTACCCGATCTTCTGTGGGGCGTAGTGCCTCTATTCCTTTTCTGGCAGTGCCAGCTTTGGCTAGCCACTTCTCGCGGCCTTATGCATGATGACCCGATTATTTACACGTCAAAAGACTGGGTTTCGTGGGTTACTTTCGGTTTAATCGCCGTAATCTTTTTCTTATCCATAATAGGGATTCCCGTTCCATGAGTCTTAGCTCCGCAGATATGTCTGATGTGGCGAGCCGTGTATATGTAGATAGCCCATTATTCCGACGGATGATTCAGCGTTGGCGTCCGTACATTTGCCCCTTTCACCTGTTGGTTGAGGAAATGCCTAAAGCCGCGCGGGTGCTTGACGTTGGCTGTGGCTCGGGACTTTTTCTTGCCCTTCTGGCTCATCACGGGAAATTATCTGAAGGATATGGTTTTGATTCCAATGCTGAAGCAGTCGAGATGGCGAACCGCATGCTTCACCGCCTTCCTCCTGACCCGGATGTCCATATAGAGTACCGGGATGCTGCCGCAGCCTGGCCCAGCGGGGAATTTGAAATCGTTTCTATGATTGATGTGCTGCATCATGTACCCCCTGATGAGCAGCGTAATGTCATATTTGAAGCGGCTCAGCATGTTGCGCCTGGGGGGCTTTTTTTATACAAAGATATGGTGGATCGACCATTATGGCGCGCATGGGCAAATCGCTTGCATGATTTAGTACTTGCCCGGCAATGGATACATTATGCGTCGCTTGCCGATGTTTGCAGATGGGTCGAAGAAGCAGGCCTAAAACGATCTAACGAGAATAGCCTGAATATGCTGTGGTACGGGCATGAGTGGGTAACATACCGGCGACCGGAATAGAAGGTTGAATTGCCCGCTGAGAAGTATAAGGCAAGAGATACTTTGAAATAGGCAGAGGAGCATAAGTGAGGACAAACAAGTGAAAATTGCATCCAAAATGGCCGCTCAAAGGTTTCCGCAAAAGATCCAATCTCACATCAAAAGCCCCCTTGTTTAATTCAATCATATAATATGCGCAAGGCTTTCCATGTTCATGTGCTGGGCGTTTGTGGCACGGCGATGGCGGCCATCGCCAAGTTGGCGAAGGACATGGGTTGGCGCGTGTCCGGCGCGGACTCTGGCATCTATCCGCCGATGTCCGATTTTCTCAAGGTGGAGGGGATTATCGCGCTGGATGGCTTTGATGCGGCGCATCTCGATCCCGCACCGGATTTGGTGATCATCGGCAATGCGATGAGCCGCGGCAACGTCGAGGTCGAGGCGGTGCTGGACAGGGGGCTACCGTATATGTCCGGGCCAGCATTTGTCGGGCGCTATGTGCTGGCCGGTAAGCACGCGGTGGTTGTCGCCGGCACGCATGGCAAGACGAGCACGGCAAGCCTGCTCGCCCATGTGCTGGAAACGGCTAATCTGAACCCCGGTTTCCTGATCGGCGGCATTCCGGAAGGCTTTGGCAGCGGCGCGCGTCTTGGTGAGGGCGAGCATTTTGTGCTCGAAGGCGATGAATACGACACCGCCTTTTTCGACAAGCGCTCAAAGTTTCTTCACTACCACACGCGCACGCTGATCCTGAACAATCTCGAATATGACCATGCCGATATCTTCCTCGATCTCGAAGCGATCAAGACCCAGTTTCACCATCTGGTGAGGACGGTTCCCTCTCAAGGGCAAATCATCGTCAATGTCGATGATGCCAACCTCGCGGACGTGCTGGATCGGGGTTGCTGGACGCCGCTTGTTTCCTTTGGCGAGAAAGGCGCGTCAGATGCCTACGATGGCTGGCAGTGGGAAACACTGAGCGATGACGGCTCTGCCTTCCGCTTGTATCAGGATGGAAAGCAGATGATGGAAGTTCAGTGGCGCATGATTGGCGTGCACCATGTCGCCAATGCCTGCGCCGTCGCTGCCGCTGCAACGGAACTGGGCGTGTCCGGGGAGATATTGAGGCGAGCGATTGAATCGTTTCGTGGCATTCGGCGGCGCATGACGCTGGTTGGCGAGGCGAGGGATGTGAAGGTGTTCGACGACTTTGCGCATCACCCGACGGCAATTGCCGGTATGGTTTCCGCAGCCAAGGCAAGCATGCGTGGTGAAGGGCGGCTGTGGGTGGTGCTCGAACCACGCTCCAACACCATGCGTACACGGATTCACCAGGACCGGCTGCCGCAGTGTTTCGATGGCGCCGATTTCGTTATTTTCGTTCCGCCTGCGTCTCGCGGCATGAAGCAGGACGAGTTGCTGGACGTAGATGCCGTCTGTCATAAGATCGGTGCGCATGCTCAGGTTCTGCCGGATGTGGCAGAGATTGTGGATTTCGTTTCAGCCCATGCGAAGCCAGGAGATCATGTCCTGATTTTATCCAACGGCGGATTTGATGGGATTCATCAACGGCTTATCGCATCCCTTGGCAGAGCATAACCTCTGTCCGGTCTTGAATATGGGATATGGAGGAAGATTGACCGTATTTATGAAAGACATACGTGGATGTTTCCGTGAATCGATACTGCTAAGCATCACAAAGGTAAGGTATGGAATATAGCATTGACTTTGGAGATCGACTTATCGAAGCCGCTGATTCTTTTGTTTCGCAGGCGAATCAAAGTAATGAATCGGCACGCGCAATTCTATATTTAAGTTTGCTTTCCAGCGAAATTTGTCTAAAAGCCCTTTTAGAAAGGGCCGGCTTTTCAGTCAGAGAATTAACCAATAGATCTCATGACCTCAGTGGATTAGCTAAAGATATTTGTAGTTGCGAACTTATTGGGACGGGGATTGGGAATTCAAAATCATTTTCTGCTTCAAGGCTAAAAGCTCAAGTGGTAGTGCCAAATACAATAAATGGTACAGTCGGCACATATTTAAATGCAGAGAATCTCGGAGCTTCCAAGTATCCAAGTGAAATACGTTATGGAGAACTTGTTAAACATTTTCCACCCATCGAGATGCTTTCTTGCGCAAAAGTAATTTCTAAGTGGGCAAAAGAAAATATTGGTCGAATAAAACGGAAATGACATATGACGCTGAAATTAAGATCATACAAATATTCTATGCGGAACGTCAGCTATAGCGCGTGCGATAGACGGTCTTCTATGGCCAACATTTTACCTACCCATGATTCGATTATTTAGGGAGTGCTTAGATCGCCTTGCTTCATATCGATCACCATCGATATGTCTAGTGCTTGTCATCGCTTTATGCCCCACAGTCACGTTTGCCGAGGTTGGGATTTCTTGCAATAAAGAGGTTTTCGATGCCCTCAAGATCTGGAACATTGTTAAGCCATATACGACAGAAATAAATGATTCACGCGTTCTTGTCAGCCTTACTAGAGCGGATATCACCGCTGCTATCAATGGCAATAAAAAAGGTGCAACGTCAGCTGAAATTCTAGCTACAATTTGCACGTATCAAATGATGACTGAGGAAAAACTGCCGTTTATTAATATTGATCTGTCAGGCGAAATTAGCGTTAAGGATTTTGTGACGATAGATAATTCCTTGCGCGGTGTTGAGAAGGCCAGGTCTGATTCGAAGAGGCGGGGGACGGTTTTCGTAAATCTCAACTCGACTGGTGGAGATATATTTGCCGCGATGAAGATTGGACGACAGCTAGCAAATTATCAAAACGTTAATACTTCGATACAACCAGAAGCGATATGCGCAAGTGCATGTGTGCTCATATTGGCCGCTGGGGAAAGTAAATCCATTTTTGGAAAGGTAGGAATTCATAGGCTGCGCTTCGTTGATAGCAAGACTCCTAACCTAGAAAGCGATGAATATCGGAAGACCTACGATGCGGCAATGCAGGAAGTCATAGAGTACCTAAAACAAATGGGTATTCGCACTTCACTTGCTGACGATATGATGCGGTACACATCCGATGACGTTCACTTCTTGGGGGAAGAAGAAATAGAGAATTACGGGTTAAATCAGCGTAACCCCTATTCATTTGAACAAGAAAAAGCCCAACTAATTGCCAGATGTGGAGAAAAGTGGTATGCGTTAATGCTGCAGCTGGATGAGGTGGCGTCAACCAAATGCGCTGGTTTAGATAGCGCAGAACAGGCTTACGATTGTATCGACTCAGTTTATGGGCCACTGTATAAAATATGCAAATAGTCCATAGCCCAAATCATGCTTACGCTCATGAACTCAAGCTGCCTTTAGGCGCGCTAGAAAACCTCTGACCTTACTTGCCACTCCTGAGCCAATTCATGATTGCTAGGTCTTGGCACCATAGCGTGCCAGCAGCCGTTCATCCGAAAGCCATGCGTCCAGCTTGTCCATGCAGCCATGGCGTTCGGCCTGGTCAATGGCAAAGGCGCGCAAGGCTTCATTCAGCAGCACCAGCGCTGCCACATCGTGTAAATCCTGTTGCCCGCCGGCGATGCATTTGCTGGTAATGAAATCTTTTTCGGGAGCAATGCCCAGCTCCACGCGCAGCAAGGCGTTGTCCAGATTCACCCCCACGTCACCAGCCGGAAGAATCTGAAATTCAACATCGTCACAGGCGCCTTTCACCACCCATGAAAGTGCATCCGTGGCATCGCCATGTCGAATCTCAGCGGCGATCCCCGCTTTTTTCAGCAGCGACACAACTTTTGCCGCACTCAGGTCGGTTGCCATATCCACGTCGCGGGTGAAGCGCTCAACGCCGTGCATCGCACCGCAGATGCCGCCGATCAGCACGCCATGCGGCTGGAGGATGACATAAAGTTTTCGCGCTACTTTAACAAGGCTCATGGTTTCAGTTCACATTGTGCGGCATACATATCGTCCAGGCGCAGCAGGCGCTGATAATAGAGATCGTTGGAGATGACCAGTGTGGCGTTGCGGTTGTTGATCGTTGTCTGTTTCAGCGTCACCAGCCCCAGGGCCGCCAATCTCTTCACATGATCATGCACCCGCCTGTATGGCCTCCCAACCGCCCTGGCAAGCTGGTAGATCGTCAGCGGTTCGCGACGCTCCGTCAATGTCAGAAGTTCCCGTTGCTTGCGGGTTAACATCTCATTTGTCATATATGACATTCTGGAAAAGCCGGAAGGGTTAGTCAACGACTACGACTAATCTGGCGATGCCGAACCATTATTCCCTTGGCGGCCTCGACGGCATCCATGGGCGTCTGCTTGCCGCTCTGGCTCAAGGATTTTTCTACTACCTGAAGGCTTTCCGTGCCGTTAGGCTTCGCAGCCATGAAATATTCCCAGTTCTTTGCCCCCACCCTGCGCGAGGATCCAGCCGATGCCGAGGTGATCTCGCATAAGCTGCTGCTGCGCGCCGGTTACATCCGCCGCGTCACCAGCGGCGTTTATGATTTCCTGCCCATGGGGCTGCGCGTGCTACGCAAGATCGAGCAGGTGGTGCGCGAGGAAATGAACGCCGCCGGCGCCCAGGAAGTGCTGATGCCCATGGTGCAGCCGGCGGAGCTGTGGCAGGACTCGGGCCGTTGGGACAAGTATGGTCCCGAGCTGCTGCGCTTTACTGACCGCCATGATCATGAGTCCTGTCTCGGGCCGACGCATGAAGAGGTGATCTGCGACCTTGTGCGCCGGGAGCTGCGGTCCTATAGGCAATTACCCATGAACCTCTATCAGATTCAGGCCAAGTTTCGCGATGAGATTCGTCCGCGCTTCGGACTGATGCGCGGGCGGGAATTCATCATGAAGGATGCCTATTCCTTTCATGCCGATGACGCCGACCTGCTGTGCGAGTACGACAATATGTACGCTGCCTATGGCCGCATTTTCAATCGACTTGGACTGAAGTTTCGCGCGGTGGAGGCGGATACCGGCAGTATCGGCGGCAACCGCTCCCACGAATTCCACGTGTTGGCCGAGTCCGGCGAGGATGTGATCGCCCACTGCGAGAGCTGCGATTACGCCGCCAATGTCGAAAAGGCAGCAAGTGGGCGGCCGCAGCCGGATGGCGAGGCCTCCACCATGGCCGAGGTGGCCACGCCGGAGTTGACCAGCGTTGGCGAAGTGGCGGCGCATCTTGGCCTCAATCCTGCTTTGTTCATCAAAACAATGATGTATTGCGTCAGCGGCGGTGCGCACGACGGCACAACGGTTGCGGTCTGCGTGCGTGGCGACGATCAGGTGCAGGAGGTTAAATTGTTGCGAGCGTTAGGCGCGAATGCGCTTGAAATCGCTGATGACGCTGGAATCAAGGCGTTGGGAACCCATGCTGGTTTTCTCGGACCGCAGGAGCTCGCCGCGCCCGTGTTTGCCGACCAAGCGCTGGAAGGCGCTAAAGGCATGGTGGCCGGGGCCAACAAGCCGGATGCGCATGTGACCGGCGTGGATATGGCGCGCGATGTTCCGGCGGCACAATACGTCGACGTGCGCTGCGTGCGCGAAGGCGATACCTGCGCCAAATGTGGTGGCGGTTTGCAATTGAGCCGCGGCATTGAAGTGGGCCATGTGTTCGAGCTGGGGCGCTGCTATTCCGAAGCTATGGAAGTCGCCTTTCAGGACAAGGATGGCAAGAAGGCCGTTGCCACCATGGGTTGCTACGGCATTGGCATTTCGCGCCTGGTGGCAGCCGTGGTCGAGCAATGCCATGACAAAGAGGGGATTCGCTGGCCCAGGCGCCTGGCCCCGTTCCAGGTGGCGTTGATCAGTATTGGCCAGTCGGAGGCGGTGGCCGATGCCGCCGCGTCGCTCTACGGCGAACTTACCAGCCTCGGCATCGAGGTGTTGTGGGATGACCGCAAGGAGAGGCCAGGCGTGAAATTCAGGGATATCGAGCTGATCGGCATTCCGTTGCGATTGGTGGTTGGTGAGCGCGGGCTTGCCGAAAGTGTGGCCGAATGGCAGCCACGTGGCGGAGAACCGACATCCATGCCCTTGGCTGAGGTGGCAGCGGCGGTGCGCCATTTTGTGGCGGAAGGGCTGGATGGCGGTTAACGCGCGCCGGATACGGGACGAAACCTCCAAGCTGGCGTTCCTGGGCGGCGGGGTTGTCGGCATCGCCATTGCCGTGCTGTTGTGGTGGCTCATGCCGGGGGGCGCACCCGTAGAGGCGTCGCAAACGGCAAGGCATGATGTGCCTACATTGCCCAAGCCTTCCGGGCATGTGCAGTTGGCGGAAGATGACAAAGCCCGGATGCGCACCATGTTGCAGCAGAAGCTGGAGACGGCCGAGGATGATTTTGACCGCCAGGTCTGGGTGGCTGATCTGATGAACGTGATTGGCGACCGCACGCCTGACCGAAACGAGGTGGCCCATATCGCCAGCCTGGTGCATCGCTATGCGGCACAGTTCGGCCTGTCGCCTGAACTGGTGTTGTCGGTGATGGCGGTGGAATCGAATTTCGATCGTTTCGCCGTCAGCCGCGCCGGGGCGCGCGGCCTGATGCAGATCATGCCTTTCTGGAAGCAGGATATTGGCTCCGCCGAGGACAATCTCTTTGATATCGAAACCAATATCCGCTATGGCTGCGCCATCCTGAAAATTTATCTGGACCGTCATGATAAGACGGTACGGGCTTTGGCGGCCTACAATGGCTCGCTTGGCAAAAGCAAGTATCCGCTCAGGGTGTTTGATCAGATGCGCCGCTTCAAGGCGGCTGCCGGTGATCTGAGAAGTTAGGAATTCAACGGTTCTAAAGCGCTTTTTTAAGCGCCTCGATAAACATTTCTTTCGTCAATCGTTTCGTCTGGGTGTTGTAGCGCGAGCAATGGTAGCTGCTTACCAGTCTACGGCCATCGGGCATGGTGTGGTCTGCGCCGTGGCCAAAACGATAGGCGGACAGCTTCAGCCCGTAGGCGCGCAACGCCGCCTGGTGAGCGATCGAACCCAGGGCAAACAGGACGCTTGATACCGGCAGCGCCCGAATTTCCTCCGCTAGATAACCGTTGCACCTGCGCACTTCCTCCGTCGTCGGCTTGTTCGCCGGCGGCAGGCATTTGACGGCATTGGTAATGCGCACGCCGGACAACCTCAGGCTATCGCCGGCGTGTTCGGAATGCGGCGTATTGCTCAGGCCCAGCTCAAACAGGCTCTGGTAGAGCAGCAGGCCGGCATAGTCGCCGGTGAATGGCCGGCC
>Ga0316187_10004649_pt1 | contig 11889 bp, 8 predicted proteins | sample CroRivburrow1_MG_FD_204927 | JGI IMG/M metagenome (GOLD analysis project Ga0316187, IMG submission 204927) | Coastal sediment microbial communities from Maine, United States - Cross River worm burrow 1 | ecosystem: Environmental > Aquatic > Marine > Coastal > Sediment | place: USA: Maine...
CGTGTGGCTGGCGGCGGACGACCCGCCTCAGGCGTTTCCGCCCGTCGAGAACGCGTTGCGCGAGCCGGACGGCCTGCTCGCGGCCGGTGGCGACCTGAGCGTCGAGCGCCTGCTGGCCGCCTACCGACGCGGCATTTTCCCTTGGTACAGCGAGGGGCAACCGCTGCTCTGGTGGTCTCCCGATCCACGCTGTGTGTTTCGCAAAGGTGATTTTCACCTGACCCGACGGCTGCGGCGGGAGCTGCGGCGATCAGCGGCTGAAGTGCGCTTCGATTCGGCTTTTGTCGATGTTGTCCACGCCTGTGCCGGGCCACGCCGATACGAGCAAGGCACGTGGATAACAGGAGATATGATCGAGGCCTATCGCGCCTTGCATCATGCTGGATGGGCACATTCGATCGAGATCTGGCAGGACGACGTTCTCACAGGCGGGCTATATGGGGTCGTCATCGGCCGGGTGCTGTTCGGTGAATCCATGTTCAGCGCACAGCCAAATGCTTCCAAAATCGCCTTGCTGACGCTTGAGCGGATGCTCGACGCGGGCACGCTCGGGCTTGTCGACTGCCAGATGCAATCGAGCCATTTGCTCACACTCGGCGCCTCTGTCATCCCGCGGTCTCTTTTCATCGAAAGCCTCGACGACTTATGCGAACCGTCGCAGGCGTTTGAAAACTTCCCGGCCGCCCCAATAAAGGTGGCTGATTTGGTGCAGGACTGAACGCTTCGGCAGCTGCGAATTGCAATACCGGGGCCGTTTCTGCACAATTCGCGAGCTTTATAACACTAGAGGATTAAAGGACTCTTGGCGAAAGAAGAAGCCATTCAGATGGAAGGCGTCGTAACGGAGACGCTGCCAAACACCATGTTCCGGGTTGAACTCGAGAACGGTCACGTGGTGACGGCACATATCTCCGGAAAGATGCGCAAGAATTACATTCGTATTCTCACGGGTGACAAGGTCACCGTGGAACTCACTCCTTACGACCTCTCCAAAGGCCGTATCGTCTACCGTGGGCGCTAGGACAGCGGCCTAGTCCTCCTCCGGCAGGTGCGCAAGTTCTTTTAGCACCGGTTCTGCAACCAACTCCAGATCCCCATCCTTGCCGATGGTGATTTTCACATGCCCGCCATTCTCGAGACTGCCAAACAGCAGCTCTTCGGCGAGCGGTCGCTTGACGTGTTCCTGGATGATGCGCGCCATCGGTCGTGCACCCATCTTCGGGTCGTAACCGCGCTCGGCAATCCATTCCCGCGCATCGTCGTCAAGTTCCAGCGTTACGTTGTTGTTGCCAAGTTTGGCTTCGAGTTCGACGACGAGCTTGTCCACGACACGCATGATCGAATCAATTTCCAGCGCAGCGAACTGAATGATCGCGTCGAGGCGATTGCGGAACTCCGGCGAAAATGACTTCTTGAGGATCTCCAGGCCGTCGGCGGAATGGTCCTGGTTCGTGAAGCCGATGGACGCGCGGCTCATCTCCTGGGCGCCCGCATTGGTGGTCATGACCAGAATTACGTTACGGAAGTCGGCCTTGCGGCCGTTGTTATCGGTCAGGGTGCCATGGTCCATAACCTGCAGCAGCAGGTTGAAGACCTCAGGATGCGCTTTCTCGATCTCGTCGAGCAACACAACCGCGTGCGGATTCTTGCTGACGGCCTCCGTTAGCAGCCCTCCCTGGTCAAAGCCAACGTAGCCCGGCGGCGCGCCGATCAGGCGCGAAACCGTATGGCGTTCCATGTACTCGGACATATCGAAGCGAATCAGCTCAACACCCATGAGCATTGCCAGCTGCCTCGTGACCTCGGTTTTGCCGACACCTGTCGGCCCTGCAAACAGGAACGAGCCTATTGGCTTTTCTTCGTCGCGCAGTCCCGAGCGCGACATCTTGATGGCACCGGCGAGCGCCTGGATAGCGCGATCCTGGCCAAAAATCGTAAGTTTGAGATCTCGTTCGAGGGTCCGCAAAGCGTCACGATCCGACGACGATACGCTCTTGGCCGGAATGCGGGCCATTTTGGCCACGATGTTCTCGACCATTTCCACCGTAACGCGGTCGGCTCGGTCAGCCACCGGAATCAGCCGCAGATTCGCGCCCGCCTCATCCATGACGTCGATCGCCTTGTCAGGCAGGTGTCGGTCGTTGATGTGCCGTGCAGCGAGCTCTACCGCAGCCTCAAGGGCCGCCGGATCGTAGTGAATGCCATGATGCTCTTCAAACCGGGATTTCAGGCCATTCAGAATCGCCACGGTTTCCGGAATAGTCGGCTCAGGTACATCTATTTTCTGGAAACGTCGTGCAAGTGCATGATCTTTCTCAAAAATACCACGGTATTCCGAGTAAGTTGTCGAGCCTATACAGCGGATCTCGCCATTGGCCAGAACCGGCTTGATCAGGTTGCTCGCATCCATGACCCCGCCCGAGGCAGCTCCCGCCCCAATGACCGTGTGAATCTCATCGATGAAGAGGATCGCACCCGGATCTTCGCGAATTTCCGAGATCACGCCTTTGAGTCGTTTCTCGAAGTCGCCACGGTACTTGGTGCCCGCGATCAGGGCGCCCAGGTCGAGCGCATAAATTGTGCTGTCCTGCAGCACCTCCGGCACACGCTCTTCCGTAATCATGCGCGCGAGGCCTTCGGCCAGGGCCGTCTTGCCAACACCGGCCTCACCGACGTACAGAGGGTTATTCTTGCGGCGCCGGCAGAGAATCTGCACGGTGCGCTCGATTTCGAGCTCGCGGCCGATTAGCGGGTCTATCTTGCCCGCAATAGCTCGTTGGTTGAGATTGGTCGCGTACTGGTCGAGTGCTGACGCCTCCGGTTCGGGCTCGGGTTCCAGCTGTGTCTCGCCTTCCTCGCCGCCCTCGCCCGGCACCTGGGGCATGCCGTGCGAGATGTAATTGACCACGTCCAGGCGGGTGACGTCCTGCAGGTTGAGGAAATACACGGCCTGTGACTGCTTCTCGCTGAAAATAGCAACAAGTACGTTGCTGCCCGTGACCTCTTTCTTGCCGCTCGACTGCACGTGGAATACGGCACGCTGGAGTACGCGCTGGAAGCCCAGCGTTGGCTGAACCTCAGCGTCTTCATCTGCTGCCAGCATTGGTGTTTGCTCGTCAATGCACTCAACGAGCTGGCGGCGCAGCTCCGTGATATTCGCGTCGCACGCCTTCAGGATTTCATGAACCTTGGGAATATCGAGGAGCGCGAGCAGCAGATGCTCTACCGTCATGTACTCATGGCGGCGTTCACGCGCCCGTTGAAAAGCCTCGTTCAAACAAAATTCCAGCTCACTGCTGAGCATAAAGACAAACTCCTGTCAGGATTCTTCCATGGTGCAGAGTAACGGATGCTGATGCTGCCTGGCGACACTCATCACCTGGGCAACCTTCGTCTCTGCGATTTCGAAGTTGAAGACGCCGCATACGCCCTTGCCCTTGGTATGGACCTCCAGCATCACCTGGGTGGCGCGAGTCCGCTCCATGCCAAATATCGACTCGAGAATATCAACGACAAACTCCATGGGCGTAAAGTCGTCGTTGAGCAGCACCACGCGATACAACGGAGGTTGTTTGACCTTGGGACGGGCCTCCTCGACAGCCAGATCGTGGCTGCCGCTCTCTTCATTGTCGTGTCGATGGTCACTCATAGTCGATTTCGGGATATACGGTCGATTTTCGGCATGTCAATAGCTACAGCACCGCCTGTGCATGCCGGCTAACCATTATATATCGACCCGTAGTCAGGCAGATATATTATTGCCAAATATAGTATTTTTGCCCTTTTGCGGCTTGTCGCTGTCGCACCTCAACCCGTATCATCGGGTCGCTACGTTAAAAAAAGTGTGTAGCTTCACAAATCAGCTGTCAGGGATATGATCAGCAAAGTCAACTGGACCGATATTTCGAGTATTGACGGCAGCAATGCGCTGGCGACGATGAACAGGGTGTTGCCGCCCTGGGTCAGCCTGTTGCTGGTCATTGCTATTGGCTGGCAACTCGCGAAAATTATCTGGATGCTCGTACCGGCGCCAGTAACCGGCGACGCTATCCAAGCGCCGGTAAACACCCCGACAACTGCGGCTGTGACCGGCAGCGGTGCCGACGTGCAGGCCATCTCTAACGATCACATGTTCGGTGAGGCAGACGCAGACTCAACCACCGCCATGCCCGTGCCGGTGGTCGACGACAACCTTAGCGATACACGACTGACCAACCTCGTTCTCAAGGGAACCATCGCTTCGGCAGTACCCGAGTTTTCCGTCGCTGTTATTGCGGACAACAATGCCGATCAAAATGTTTACGCAATCGGTGATTCGCTCGGCTCCGGTACAACACTGCATGCTGTCTACTCGAATCGCGTGGTGTTGAACGAGAACGGCGCCCTTACGAATCTGCGTCTGCCATCTGAATTCCCGGCCGGTCAGGCGCCGGCCATGCGACGCACTACCAACGTGTCGCGCCAGACTGCGAGGAACGACAACCCGCAGAGTCTTCAGAACGTCGTAACCGACAACCTCTCCAAGCTAAGCGACGTAATTCGCCCGACACCTTACCTGGTCAATGGCGAGCAGGCCGGCTATCGGGTATACCCAGGACGTAATCGGGCACAGTTTGCCGCCCTGGGACTGCGACCCGGTGACCTGATCAAGGACATCGACGGTCAGTCACTTACAGACCCGACCCAGGCAATGCAGGTTTTCCAATCTCTCGGCACAGCAGAACAAGTCACTGTGACAGTTGAACGCAACGGGCAGCCACAAACGATTGTCCTCAAAACCAGTCAGCTCGATCTGACTGGCGAGCAAACCAAATGACTCAAAAATCAATAACGAAAACATACGCAACATGGCGCTTGATGTTCGCTGCCGTCCTTCTCGCGATGACTACACTGGTCTGGGCGCAACAACCCGCAGCGACAGTCAACTGGAAAGATGCAGATATCCGGCAGGTCGTGGAGGCAGTCTCCGCCGTAACGGGCAAGAACTTCATTCTTGACCCGCGTGTGACGGGGCGGGTGACGCTGCTGTCACCAACGCCGCTGGGACCGGACGCGCTGTATGAGGCGTTCCTTTCGATACTGCAGGTACATGGCTACGTCGCCGTTGAAAGTGGCGACCTGGTCAAGATCATTCCGGACGCAACGGCAAGGCAATTCCCCAGCAGGTTGGGAACCGACGGCGCGGCCGGCCCGGATGACATGGCCACATCAGTTGTCCAGTTACGCAATGTGGGCGCCACCCAACTGGTCCCGATCCTGCGGCCGTTGATTCCGCAATACGGGCATCTCGTTGCGCACGCCGGCAGTAACATGCTCATCATTTCGGACCGGGCGGCCAACGTCACGCGCATGCTTAACATCGTTCGGCGGATCGATCAGGCAAGCGACGAAGACATTGAAGTTGTGCCTCTGCAGCACGCCTCGGCCTCCGAAATCGTGCGGATCATGACGGCGTTAACGCAGACGGCTCGTGGTGACGGCGCACCTGTAACGACGAGCCTGGTCGCAGACGCGCGTACCAACAGCGTACTGATCGGCGGCGACAGGAACGAACGCTTGCGCCTCCGCACGCTGATCGCGCATCTCGATACACCACTCGAGGAAGGCGGCGATACGCAGGTTCGGTATTTGCGTTACGCCGATTCCGAGGATCTTTCCACAAAACTGCAGCAGCACTTCACCGGCCAGATGCAGGCAGCTGCCGGTCAGGCTGCCGGCGCTTCGCCGTCGATGGATGGCATCAGCGTCTGGGCCGACACACAAACCAACGCGATTGTCGTCAACGCGCCGCCCAAGATGATGCGTTCACTTATGCAAATCGTTGACAAACTGGATATCCGGCGCGCGCAGGTACTGGTCGAGGCTATCATTGTCGAAGTCACAGTCGACCAGAAGAACGAACTGGGTGTTACCTGGGCTATCGAGGGCAGCGGTACAGATGCGCCTATCGCGGTGACGAATTTCCCGGGCTTTATGAACGGCGTAGTGCAACTCGGCAGCGCGGCGAGCGGTGGCGGCACCGGCGACCCAACCGGCCTGATTGGCGAAGGCATTACCATGGGCGTCGGACGTATTTCTGATAGTGGTATCAGTTTTGCCGCAGTCCTGCGTGCCCTTGAGGGCGATGCCGACACCAACATCATTTCTACGCCGTCCGTCGTGACTACGGATAATGAGGAAGCAACACTCAACGTCGGTCAGGAGGTGCCATTTGTAACAGGCTCCTTCAGCAACACGGGCGGCTCTGGCGCCATTAATCCGTTCCAGACTGTCCAGCGCCAGCAGGTCGGTGTGAAACTCGCGATCACGCCGCAAATTAACGAAGGTAATTCGATGCTTCTCAATATTTCACAGGAGATATCGAGTATCGCATCGTCGAGCTCTGGCGCTGTCGATTTGGTTACCAATCAGCGCATCGTCGAGACAACAGTCATCGTCGACGATGGTCAAATCCTCGTACTGGGCGGCTTACTGGAGGATGTGCTCCGCGAAAGCGTTCAATCAGTTCCGGTATTGGGCAAAATACCCCTGCTCGGCAACCTGTTCCGCTCCCGCAAGACCGAGAAGGTCAAAACGAATCTGATGATATTCATTCGTCCCACTATTTTGCGTGACTCCGCACAAACAGCGTTCGAAACAAACCAGAAATACAACATGATTCGCGATGTTCAGCGCGGCGCAGAGGACAGAGGCGTTCAATTGATGCCGGGTGAAAGCCGGCCGATGCTGCCACCGCTTGAAGAAATGCCAGACAGCCAACCTGTAGACGACAGCAGCCAGTAGTCAGGATGGAAACTGAATCGGAAATCGTCCTGGAGATCGACAGCCCTGAAGCCCCGGTAAGACGGCATGCACTGCCCTTCTCGTTCGCCAAGCGGCACGGCGTATTGATCCAGGAACTCGGATCAAGCGAAGGCACAGCGGTCTACCGAAGTGGTGCATCCCCAATGAGTCTCGCGGAAGCACGCCGGTTTGCCGGCGTACCTTTGAAGATGTCGCGCGTATCAGCCGAGGCATTTGACGCGCTCATGCAGGAATCCTATGAGCAGGACAATACCAAGGCGTCACAAATGGTCGACGGCCTCGATGAGGATTTCGACCTCTCGCAGGTCGCGCAGGAACTGCAGGAACCGTCCGACCTGCTCGAAAGTGACGATGACGCGCCGATCATTCGATTCATCAACGCTGTTCTCACGGAAGCCATTAAGGAAAACGCCTCCGATGTGCACATCGAACCCTACGAGAACCGGCTCGGCGTGCGGTTTCGTGTAGACGGCGTGCTGCGTGAAGTTCTGCAAACCAGGCGCGCACTCGCACCGCTCATTGTGTCTCGTATCAAGGTCATGTCGAAACTCGACATCGCCGAGAAACGCTTGCCACAGGATGGACGCATCTCGCTGCGCATTGCCGGACGCGCTGTTGATGTGCGCGTGTCTACGATGCCGTCCGGACATGGCGAACGAGTTGTACTGCGTTTATTGGACAAGCAGGCCGGACGCCTGGATCTGGCATCGCTGGGCATGGATCCCATAACCACGAAGACTATCGATGAGCTGATACACAAGCCGCACGGCATCATTCTTGTGACGGGCCCGACGGGTTCCGGTAAGACGACGACGCTGTATGCTGCGTTGGAACGCATAAACGACAACAGCCGCAACATCATGACGGTCGAGGACCCGATCGAGTATTTCATCGACGGCATCGGCCAGTCACAGGTCAATACGAAAGTCGAGATGACATTCGCGCGCGGCTTGCGTGCAATCCTGCGTCAGGACCCTGACGTCGTGATGGTCGGTGAGATTCGCGATCTCGAAACTGCGGAGATCGCGGTGCAGGCCAGTTTGACCGGTCACCTCGTGCTGTCGACCCTGCATACCAACACGGCAGCGGGCGCGGTGACACGACTGCGCGACATGGGCGTTGAACCCTTCCTGCTGTCATCGAGCCTGCTCGGCGTGCTGGCACAGCGCCTGGTACGTGTTCTCGATGACGAGACGAAAGTGCCGTACACCGCGCGCGAATATGAGTGCAATCTCCTCGGTGTCGATCCGGCAGACCCACCGACTCTTTATCACCCGGGCGACGTCGCGGGCGGTGGTTTTCAGGGGCGCACGGGCATCTATGAACTGATCTGCGTCGATGACGAAATGCGCGAGATGATTCACGGTGGTGTGAGCGAGCAGGAACTCACCCGCCATGCGCGCAAGACGACCACCAGCATCCGCGCTGACGGTCGGCGCCAGGTCCTGGCAGGCCATACGACGCTCGAAGAAGTTCTGCGCGTCACTCGCGAGGATTAGTTTAATCTATGGGTGCGTATGAATACGTCGCGATGGATCACGCGGGCAAGCAATCAAAAGGCTTGCTCGAGGGCGATACACCGAAACACGTGCGCCAGATTCTGCGCGATCGAAAATTGCTGCCTGTCAGCGTCACCGAAGTTGCCAAGAAAGAAGCGCATCGGCAACGCAGCTTTTCATTTCGGCGGGGTATCTCATCCGGCGAACTCGCGCTGATCACACGTCAACTCGCATCGCTATCGCAATCCGGCCTGCCACTTGAAGAATCACTGCTTGCTGTTGCGCAGCAGAATGACCAGCCGCGAACCAAGAGTATCCTGCTTGGCGTGCGCGCCAAAGTCATGGAGGGCCATGCGCTGGCTGACGGGTTCAGCGAATTCCCGCAGGCGTTTCCCGAGCTCTATCGCGCGACCGTCGCAGCCGGAGAACAATCGGGGCATCTCGACGTAGTGCTGGAGCGCCTGGCCGACTATACGGAAGCGCGACAGGAGCTCCGGCAGCGCATTACCAACGCCATGGTCTACCCGATTGCACTTGTTGTCATGGCCGTCGGCATTATCAGTTTCATGCTTGCAACCGTCGTTCCAAAAATCGTCAACGTCTTTGAAAACACATCGGCCGAGTTACCTGGGCTGACAACAGGCCTCATTGCAACCAGCGATTTCCTGCGCGACTACTGGCCCCTGCTGATTGTGGGCATCGCCGCCTTCTCGTGGCTCGCGTGGTGGATACTGCAGAAGGAAGGCCCGCGGCGCAGATACCACAGCATGCTCCTGCGCTTGCCGATCATTAGTCGACTAACGCGCGGCGTCAATACGGCACGATTTACGCGAACGCTCAGCATCCTCGCTGGTAGTGGCGTGCCGATACTCGAGGCGTTGAAAATCTCCTCAGAAGTTATCGAGAACCTGCCTATGCGCGATGCCGTGGCCGAGGCTACGGTGCGCGTGCGGGAAGGCGCCTCAATCAGTAAATCATTAGCCGCGAGCAAGCTGTTTCCACCAATGATGATTCACCTGGTCTCAAGCGGCGAAGCTGGCGGACGTCTTGATGAGATGCTGGCGCGTTCTGCAGCTGGCCAGGAACGTGAAGTCGACGGACTCATCGCCGCCTTGCTCGGCATCCTGCAGCCGCTGCTCATCGTTATCATGGGCGCAATTGTTCTGACAATAGTGCTTGCAATTTTGCTCCCAATCTTCGAAATTAATAACCTGATTCGATAAGAACTCCACTTAGTCGGTTTGTTGTGAGGCGCAGGCAATGATCGGTGACAATGGCGAAAAAGACGACCTGGATCTGGATGACGATCTGGATGACGATCTGGATGACGATCTGGATGACGACGATGAGTCTTCCGATGACATGCCCGATATAGGCGGCGATACTGTTATTGACGTCTCGGGTGAACTCGAGGCGCTCGCAGAAAAGTTCGCGAGAACGGATCCTGATGAAGTCGCGCACAGGCGCGAAATTCGTCGCCGCCTTGAGGAAATCGCCGAACTTCGTAACATGGATCTCGACAGTACGTTCAACTTTAATCTCGACGACGACTAGTCGTTTTCGTTTAGCGAAAATCACGCGAATGCACACTCAGATCGCCCAATAGATTCGAGTGATCGAACAATTGCCGCGCGATCACGTGAATCACCTGCCCTTCTATCTGTAATTCTCCGGCAACACCGAGCAGTCGCGCGTTCAGTAACGCCGCTCGATACTGTTCCGCTACCTGCTTCCACAAGACGAGATTAACCTGGCCGGTCTCGTCTTCGAGTGTCACGAAAATCACGCCGCTGGCCGTGCCAGGACGCTGCTTGGTGATCACAAGACCAGCGACGTTGACGGAATGGCCATCGCCAAGCGCCGGTAGCTGCTCGGCCTGTACATAACGGTAACGATCGAGATACCGCCGCAGCAGGCACAATGGGTGCCGCTCCAGCGTCAGGCCCGTACTGCGATAGTCGGCGACGATATCCTGCCCCTCGCTTGGTTTTTGCAACAACGGTGTGGCTTCGTAGCGCTCCATACTCGGAAACAGTGGCATGGGTTTTTCGGCACCCGCTACGGCCCAGCGCGCGCGGTGCCGGTCCCCCGAGAGTGTCTTTAAAGCGCCCGAAGATGCCAGCACGCCGAGTTCACGACGATCGAGACCCGCACGCTCAAGTAAAGCCTGTACCTGCGCGTAGTCGCCACTCACGCGCTCAGCGACGATACGCTGCCCGGCCTCCTCGGGGAGGCCTTTGACCATCCGCAAGCCCAGCCGCAAGGCGGCGGCACCCGCCTCGTCTGCCTCGAGCGAACAATCCCAGGCACTGCGGTTGATATCGACAGCTCGCACCGTTATGCCATGGCGTTGCGTGTCCTGTATGAGCTGCGACGCCGAGTAGAAGCCCATCGGCTGGCTGTTCAGGAGCGCGCAGGTAAATGCGGCAGGCTCATGACACTTGAGCCACGACGAGACATACACAAGTAACGCGAAACTCGCTGAGTGGGACTCGGGAAAGCCGTACTCACCGAACCCCAGGATCTGTTGAAAAATCTGTCGCGCAAACTCCTCCTCGTAACCACGCTCGCGCATGCCATTAACCAACTTGTCCTCAAATGACCCGAGGCCGCCCCGGCGTTTCCATGCGGCCATCGCACGGCGCAGTTGATCGGCTTCGCCTGGCGTAAAACCAGCGGCAACCACGGCCAGTTGCATGACCTGCTCCTGGAAAATCGGGATACCTAGCGTGCGTTGCAGCACGCCCTTTACCTCTTCACTCGGATAGTCGACAGCCTCCTCGCCGTTCCGCCGCCTCAGGTAAGGATGCACCATGTCACCCTGGATCGGGCCCGGGCGGATGATTGCCACCTCGATCACAAGATCGTAATAACAACGCGGCCGTAGCCGCGGCAGCATTGCCATCTGCGCACGCGACTCGATCTGGAAGACACCTATCGTGTCGCCATCACAGATCATGTCGTAGACCCGTGGGTCCTCGGCCGGCACATTGGCCAACGTGTACTTGCGGCCATCGAAGTTGCGGATCAAATCGAAACTTCTGCGTATTGCAGTCAGCATGCCAAGACCCAATACGTCGACTTTCAACAGACCCAGGTCTTCAAGGTCGTTTTTCTCCCATTGAATGACCGTGCGATCCGGCATCGTGGCATTTTCGACCGGTACGAGTTCATACAACGGCGCATCGGAAATTACGAAGCCCCCGACATGCTGCGACAGATGCCGCGGAAACCCGATCAACTCCCGTACAAGGTAAAGGAGTCTCTTGATGATCGGACTATCGGGTGAAAGACCTGCTTCGAGAATGCGGCTATCGTCAACCTTGTGCCCGTCCCACCATTGCATAGAGCGCGACAGGCGCCCGACCTGCAGGTCACTCAGGCCCAGCACCTTGCCAACATCACGCAGTGCACTACGTGGACGATAGGTAATGACAGTTGCTGCCAGTGCCGCACGTTCACGTCCGTACTTTTGATAGATGTACTGAATGACCTCTTCGCGACGCTCGTGCTCGAAGTCGACATCGATATCAGGCGGCTCGTTACGCTCCTTGGAAATAAACCGTTCGACGAGCATCTCCATACG
>Ga0316187_10004650_pt1 | contig 11889 bp, 13 predicted proteins | sample CroRivburrow1_MG_FD_204927 | JGI IMG/M metagenome (GOLD analysis project Ga0316187, IMG submission 204927) | Coastal sediment microbial communities from Maine, United States - Cross River worm burrow 1 | ecosystem: Environmental > Aquatic > Marine > Coastal > Sediment | place: USA: Maine...
GCCGCCCCACCAGTACACGCCGGTAGCCTGATTCTTGAACTCTGCAACGCCCAGTACCGGTTTCGCGGCGTACCCGACCTGGCTGATCAGGGTTGTACATGCAATGAAAAATAGCGTCTGTAGTGATCTCATTTTGTCTCCCGTTAAGTCCCCACCTCCGGTAGTCTTAATCTTAGCCGGTTTGGTTCCCGTACTCCAACAGGCATCCGCGATTAGGTTGCGTCAATCGGCAGGCTGCAGTATGCCGGGCCCGGACACCCACTCGCTGTCCCCGGGCTGTGCGATCTGGGTTTCCAGCAATCCGGGGTGCATCATCTCTATGAACATCTTCGCCTGAGGTGAAAGGAACTTCCCCTCCCTCAGTACCACTCCGTATCTCCTTTTCGGGAAGAACTGATCCATTGAGATTGTCGCAATTTTTTCCCGGTCACGTTCCCCAATGCAAATGCCGGTTACTACGGAAATACCCAGCCCCATTTCCACGTACTTCTTGATGACCTCCCACCCACCGGCCTCCAGTGCAACCTGGTAGGTCACGCCGTGCTGCTGAAAGACGAGTTCGACTATCCGCCACGTCGCAAGGTGCCGGGGTGGAAGGATCAGTCCGTATGGACTGATATCGTGCAGGTTCACCGCTTTTTTGCGGGCGAGGGGGTGTTCGAGCGACGTTATCAGCCAGGGGTCATAGCTGAACATGGGGTAGTACTTGATGCCGGCAGGCACCTCGAGCATCGAGCCTACCGCAAAGTCCACCTCGTCCGCGTGCAGCATGGCCATGCCGTCCCTTCCGGTCACGTTGTGCATCTTCAGCTGTATCCCCGGATAGCGGTCTGCAAAGGTCTTGATGGGTTCCGGCAAGATATACAGAATGGTGGATTCACCTGCCGCGATGTTCAGCTCGCCGCGCTGAAGGTTCCCGCACTGTGCGCTGAAACTATCGGAAAGGCTGTCGATGCCCTGAACCATCGGCCGTGCCATGTCGAGCAGGATCGCACCTTCAGGTGTCAGCTTGATATTGGGGCCCCGGCGTTCGAATAGCGTAGTGTTCAGCTCCCGCTCCAGCGCCTGGATCTGAAGGGAGACGGAGGGTTGACTCAGGAACAATGCCTCTGCGGCCTTCGAGATCGAGCCTGCCTGCGCCGCATAACAGAAGGCCCGAAGCTGCTTGAGGCGATTCTGTTTGTAATACAGTGGCGGATGCTGTGTCATGGCGATGTCTAATTATTAGTTGGATTAATACTAAATATTGAAATAATTACTTTGTCAAATAAATGCCGGCGCCCATAGAATCGTCCCAGCTTGACCCGCTGACTGGGCTAAAGCGGGTTGGCAATTCGAACTCCGGTATCCGGGGCTGGCCTTGGGCAACCGGCTCCGCTTGTGTCTTCCGGAGCGATTTCTATCCAACTCTCACGGGTAATTGGGGATAAATAATGGTTAACGGTGAAGCGAGCAAGCAACTAGAGCAGCAATGGGCCACGGATCCACGCTGGAAAGGGGTCCAGAGGGGTTATTCCGCGGATGAAGTGGTGCGTCTGCGCGGAAGCGTTCAGATCGAGCACAGCCTGGCCAGAATGGGGGCCGAAAAGCTGTGGAACTACCTGCACACCGAGGATTATGTGAATTCTCTGGGTGCGTTGACCGGCAACCAGGCCATGCAGATGGCGAAGGCCGGCCTGAAATCAATCTATCTGAGCGGCTGGCAGGTCGCGGCGGATGCCAACAACGCTTTTACCATGTACCCCGACCAGAGCCTGTACCCGGTGGACTCGGTACCTGCAGTGGTTCGAAAGATCAACAATTGTTTCAAACGCGCCGACGAGATCTATCATGCCGAGGGCGACGACAGTATCGACTGGTTCGTACCCATCGTTGCCGATGCGGAAGCGGGATTCGGCGGGGTCCTGAACGCATTCGAACTGATGAAGGCATTGATCGAGGCGGGCGCGGCCGGCGTCCACTTCGAGGATCAGTTGGCATCGGCAAAAAAATGCGGGCACATGGGCGGCAAGGTTCTTGTGCCGACCCAGGATGCGGTGCAGAAACTGGTCGCAGCCAGGCTGGCCGCGGATACCATGGGTGTCCCCACCCTGCTGTTTGCACGCACCGATGCGGAAGCCGCGAATCTGATAACTTCCGACGTGGACCCGAGGGACCGTGAGTTCTGCACCGGAGAACGCACCTCGGAGGGATTTTTCCGGGTGCGCAATGGACTCGACCAGGCGGTATCCAGGGGGCTGGCCTACGCGCCGTATGTCGACCTGCTGTGGTGTGAAACGGGGACACCTGATCTCGATTTCGCACGCCGGTTTGCCGAAGCCATCCATAAGGAATATCCGGGCCAGCTGCTGTCCTACAACTGTTCACCTTCGTTCAACTGGAAGAAGCACCTGGATGACGCCACTATCGCAAAGTTCCAGAGGGAACTCGGCGCGATGGGCTATAAATTCCAGTTCATCACGCTCGCCGGCTGGCACGCACTGAACTATCACGCATTCGATCTGGCCGACAAGTACCGGCAGCACGGCATGACCGCGTACGTGGAACTGCAGGAGCAGGAGTTCGATTCAGTGGATCGGGGCTACAGTGCGGTGAAGCATCAGCGCGAGGTCGGGGCCGGGTACTTCGACGCCGTTACCACGGTGGTCAGCGGCGGGGTTTCCGAACTGACGGCGCTCTCCGGGTCAACCGAGGAAGAACAGTTCGAGGAAGAGCAGGAAGTCCCGGCGGCGGTTGCCGTGCAGTAGTGCTCAAGACCTGAAGAGATCGGGAGGGGTCAGTACCCTTTGACTTTCTGTTTTCCCAGAAAGTCAAAGGGTACTGACCCCTTTTTTCTTAGGTTATGCGTGTTGTCATTCTACGCGGCGGATTTTTTCGGCTTTAGGCCCCCTGGGCCCTGATTCAAGGTCGTACTCGACTTCCTGTCCCTCGGTAAGTGTCTTGTAACCGTCCATGTCTATAGCTGAGTAGTGGGCGAATACATCGTCACCACCGTCGACGGGCGTAATAAATCCGAATCCTTTCGCCGCGTTGAACCATTTTACGGTTCCCCTCATACGAACTCCTCATTTTGGTTTTAACTTTATTCGGCCGCTAATTTGCCCAATCTTCGCCGGACGAACTCAACGGTAGCCCAAGTGTTGCTGGATTTGGCCTGTGGGTCAAGAACAAAAGCCTGGTTTCGGGGTCTCAGATATCAGCGCATACACTTGAAATTTGTCGTTAGAACCGCAGAATTAGGAGGAATCATAAAAAGATATTCCAAAACCCTATCTGACTGACATGAGCAACCAACCCGGCGGCCGCGACGAGAATGTTGCGCTGCAAGAAAGTAAGCCGAAATTAGAAAAACCGCGCCTTTACAAAGTGTTGTTGCTCAACGATGACTACACGCCGATGGAATTCGTGGTCGTGATCCTTGAGCGATTCTTCGGCAAACACAGGGAGCAGGCGGTGCAGATCATGCTCCACGTCCATCAGAAAGGGGTGGGAGTATGTGGCGTGTATCCGCGCGAAATTGCGGAATCCAAGGTAAGATTAGTGATGGATTTCTCCAAAGACCATCAACACCCGTTACAGTGCACTATGGAGCCTGACGAATAGCATGCTTTCCCAAGATCTGGAAGTATCACTTAATACGGCGATTCAGGATGCACGGAATCAGCGTCACGAATTGATTACGGTGGAGCACCTGCTGGTCGCGCTGCTGGACAACGCCAACGCGGCAGAGGTGTTGCGGGCCTGCGGTGGCAATCTTTCGCAGCTGCGTGAAGACCTCGTGCAGTTCCTTATGGATAACATGATCAGCCTGCCCGACGAGGGAGCGGATACGCAGCCAAGTCTCGGATTTCAGCGTGTAATTCAGCGCGCCGTACTTCACGTGCAGAGTGCTGGCAAGAAGGAGGTCACGGGGGCGAATGTGCTGGTGGCCGTCTTTTCCGAGAAGGATTCACATGCGGTCTATTTCCTTCACAAGCAGGACATCACCCGGTTCGACGTGGTCAACTACATCGCCCACGGTATCTCCAAGGTGGGCGAGGGCGCGACAGGGTTGCCCGCGCCGGAAGAGCATGATCCCAAGGGGGAAGAGTCCGGAGAATCGAGCGCTCTCGAAGCGTACGCCATCAACCTGAACCAGCAGGCCGAAGCCGGGCGCATCGACCCGCTGATTGGGCGTGCTCACGAGATAGAACGCACCGTGCAGGTGCTGAGTCGGCGGCGCAAGAACAACCCCCTGTTCGTTGGCGAGGCCGGTGTGGGTAAAACGGCGATCGCCGAAGGACTGGCCAAGAAGATCGTTGACGGCGAAGTGCCTGAGGTCCTGGCGCACAGCACGGTCTATTCCCTCGACCTGGGTGCATTGCTGGCAGGCACGAAGTACCGCGGAGATTTCGAGCAAAGGCTCAAGATGGTGCTGTCTGAACTGAAGGAGGAAGAGAACTCGATCCTGTTCATCGACGAGATTCACACCGTGATCGGCGCCGGTGCCGCATCCGGAGGGACGATGGATGCATCCAACCTTCTCAAGCCCGTACTCCAGTCCGGTGAGCTGAAGTGCATAGGATCGACGACCTACCAGGAGTACCGGGGGATCTTCGAAAAGGACCGCGCGCTTTCGAGGCGGTTCCAGAAAATCGACGTGGTCGAACCCACTGTAGACGAAACTTATGAGATCCTGCGCGGATTGAAAGGCTATTTCGAAGAGCACCACGAGATCAAGTACACCAATCAGGCGCTGCGCGCAGCAGCGGAGCTGTCCGCACGCTACATCAATGACCGTCATCTGCCGGACAAGGCAATCGATGTCATCGACGAAGCCGGCGCGTACACGAGACTGCAATCGGCCAGCAAACGCAAGAAGACCATCGGGGTGCAGGATGTCGAAAAAATAATTGCGAAGATCGCCCGCATTCCGCCCAAGACGGTGTCTGTATCCGACAAGGATGCACTCAGGACGCTGGAAAGGGACCTCAAGCTCGTGGTCTACGGGCAGGACGATGCCATCGCGGCGTTGTCGTCCGCGATAAAGATGTCGCGTTCCGGTCTCGGTAATCCCGACAAGCCCATCGCCTCGTTCCTGTTCTCGGGACCGACCGGTGTAGGCAAGACCGAGGTGACGAAGCAACTGGCCCACGTGCTGGGTGTTGAACTCACACGCTTCGATATGTCCGAGTACATGGAACGGCATACCGTCTCCCGACTGATTGGTGCACCACCGGGTTATGTTGGATTCGACCAGGGCGGGTTGTTGACCGATAGCATTAGCAAACACCCGCATTCGGTGCTTCTTCTCGACGAGATCGAGAAGGCCCATCCTGATGTGTTCAACCTGCTGTTGCAGGTCCTGGACTACGGGACGTTAACCGACAACAACGGACGCAAGGCGGATTTTCGCAATGTCATCATCGTGATGACCACCAATGCCGGCGCCGAACGCATGGCGCGTTCATCCATGGGATTTACCCGGCAAAATCACCTGGGCGACGACATGGAGGCGATCAAGCGAATGTTCACTCCCGAATTCCGGAACCGCCTGGATTCCATAATCTCCTTCAAGCCCCTGAGTACGGAGACCATCGGACACGTCGTGGACAAGTTCATCATGGAGGTGGAACAGCAGCTCGCGGACAAGCATGTCACGCTCGAAATTGACGAAGGGGCGAGAGCCTGGCTGGCGAATCACGGCCACGATCCGGCAATGGGTGCCAGACCGATGGCGCGACTCATCCAGGACAAGATCAAGCGGGGGCTCGCTGACGAGTTGTTGTTCGGAGGACTCAGCCAGGGCGGCGGCCATGTCCTGGTCAGTGAAGCCGATGGCGAGTTGACTTTCGACATCACACCGGCCAAAAAACGAAGCGACGTCCAGCGTGTCGGTGGAGAACCTGAAAAGCAGGAATAGGTTGCAGGCGGCCTGTCGTGGGATCAATTCATCGCGGCGAGGGCGCTGGTCCCGCCTGATACGCTGTTCCGGAAATCGTTCCGGGCTATAAACCCTCGTAGGACCTCAGCACCATCGTGGTGTCCGGACGGCTTTTTCTCTGTTCCACGATCTTGACCGGAAGATTGTGCTGGTCGGGGGCTAGCCAGATCGTGAGTTTTCGATCCGGGCGATCGTAACGCTCCTGCTCGATGCGCACGGTCTGAAATTCACCGATCGGCGTAACTACGGTGTCCTCCGATATGTTCAAATTCTCGAATCGCCGTATCTTGTTGCCGCCTACGACGTGCAGACTCCGGCCCTTGAACGTTTCGGCGCCACCCACGATGAAGGCGTAGGGGAGGCTGCAGTTGTCGACGATGTAGCCGTCTGAAATGACGAAGTTCGTGCCGTTGCTGAATATCACCCTGCGCTCATCCCAGTTGAAGGAAACCGATTGGTCAAACGCGTCCTTGCCTTCCCGGGTAATCCTGTAACTTTCCGGTGTCAGTGCATTGCCGTCAGTCGAAAACCGGCAAAACTCCCTGACCGTGCCGCCCAGCAGTATCGATGCCATGCCCTCGGCCCGGGTTTCGGCAATCACTTCGAACGCGTCTCCCTTGCGCTCCAGGGTACTGATAAGGCTGCCGAGTTCCGCCACACCCAGGCTGACCTTGTAGATCAGTTCCATGGAATCGGGCAGATCTTCAGCCACGGCGTTTGACCAGGGTGACGACAGGGCCGCCACAGCCATCAACAGGTAATATTTCAGGTAGCGAATCATTCCGTATCGGTTTTTCCAATGGGTACGTTATCGAGCAGGATAAGATCGCCGGATATCGTAATGCGATGATCCGCGAACCAGCCCACGACCCGGGGAAGGATATCGTGCTCCAGTTCATGCACCTTGTTCTGCAGTGTTTCAACAGTATCATCTTCCGCCACGCGGATGGCCGCCTGGATCAGGACGGGCCCGCTGTCAAGATCGGGAGTAACCAGATGGACGCTGGCCCCGTGCTCCCTGTCACCTGCTTCCAGAGCCCGGGCATGGGTATCGAGCCCCTTGTGATTTGGCAGCAGAGAGGGGTGCAGGTTGATGATGCGGTTCGGAAACCTGTCGATGAATCCCGCCCCCAGTATGCGCATGAACCCGGCCAGGACGATCAGGTCGGGGCGGCAGGTCTCAAGCAGTGCGGCCAGGTCTGTGTCGTACTGGTCGCGGGAGGGATAGCCTCGGTGTGAAAGAACGTGGGTCGGTATGCCGGCGTCCTTCGCCCTCTCGAGACCGAACGCACTCTCTTCGTTACTGACCACGCAGCAGATTCTTGCATTGATCTGTCCCGCCTCGCACTGATCAATGATTGCCTGCAGATTGCTGCCGTTCCCGCTGATCAACACTGCCAGTGAGAACATCCGGTCCGTCATCGGATCCACACCCTGGACTCACCGCCCTCCGCCGTGATTTCTCCTATGACGCGCGCGTCTTCTCCTGCAACTTCAAGGTGGCTGACAAGGGCCGGGGCCTGGTCCCCGGGCACCACCAGTATCATCCCGATGCCGCAATTGAACGTCCGGTACATCTCGTCGGTCTCGATGGCGCCCTGCCCCTGCAGCCAATGAAAAATGGCGGGCCATTCCCAGCAACCGGTGTCGATCCGGGCATGGCACCCGGTTGGCAGGACCCGCTTCAAATTCCCGGGTATGCCGCCACCCGTAATGTGTGCAATCGCGTGCACCGGGACGGCCCTGAGCGCCGACAGGACGGCTTTGACGTAGATTCGGGTAGGCGCCAGCACCAGATCGGCGAGCGCGGTACCGTCAACCTCTGTGCCCGTTGTGCTGCCACTGGCCTCAATCACCCGGCGTATCAGTGAATAGCCGTTGGAATGTGGACCGGATGACGCGAGCCCGACCACCTTGTCTCCAGGCGTAACGGAACTGCCGTCCAGTATCTCGCGGCGTTCCACCGCGCCGACGCAGAAACCCGCCAGGTCGTATTCGCCCACAGCGTACATTCCCGGCATTTCCGCCGTTTCGCCGCCGATCAGCGCGGCACCGGCCTGCCGGCAGCCCTCGGCGATCCCTGCCACAACGGCCACAGCGCGCTCCCGGTCGAGTTGTCCGGTTGCAAAATAGTCGAGGAAGAACAGCGGTTCGGCGCCCTGCACTATGATGTCGTTCACACACATCGCCACCAGGTCGATGCCAATGGTATTGTGGCGATCGTATTTGAACGCCAGTTTGAGTTTGGTTCCTACCCCGTCGGTGCCCGAGACCAGAATGGGGTCGGCGTACCGCTTTGGGACCTCGAACAGGGCACCGAAGCCGCCGATCCCGCCGAGACAGCCCTCCCGCGAGGTGGATCCGGCAAGCGGCCTGATGGCTTCTACCAGGGCATCGCCGGCATCGATGTCCACACCTGCGGCTTTGTAACTCATTGGCTGTTTTAGATTGCTCAACTCTCGATCCCATGGTTTGCGGTCAGAACGCGCATATTGTATCGAATAGCGCGCGGTTTGGTGGAACTGAAGGCTGACAGAACCGTTACAGTTCCGGTATGCTGATCCTTTCTAACGAAGTTTCCGGAAATTGGTCTCGTATATCCCAAATCTGATCACCGTGCTGCGGATTGCTGCCGTACCCGCGCTCATTCTGCTGCTCAAGAACGAGTACTACGAATCCGCGCTTCTGCTGTTTGTCGCGGCGGGTTTGTCGGATGGGTTGGACGGCTTTATCGCCAAGAGATTCCAGGTCCAGAGCCGGTTTGGCGCCATCCTCGACCCGGTAGCGGACAAGATACTGCTCGTCAGTTGTTTCGTCATGTTGACCCTCCTGGGCCATATCCCGTTCTGGCTGCTGGTCATCGTGGTATTCCGGGACCTTTTGATTGTAGGTGGGTACCTGGTGCTGGTAATGCTCGAAACCCCCGTCCAGATGCGGCCGAGTACGCTCAGCAAAGTGAATACCTTGTTCCAGATATGCCTCGTCAGCCTGGAGCTTGCCCGGCTGGCCGGATGGCTCGACGTGGGCATTGTTCTTGATGCACTGATCATCGTGGTTGCCCTGACCTCGGTGCTGAGCGGAATCCACTACGTCTGGGTATGGGGCTTCGGCAAGCACGGTATTGCCAAGGGTCAGTGACGCCCTCGCTTTCCCATGACCCGGCAACTGACACTGAACGTTCGCCTTTCGGATCATGCGTGCTTTGAGAACTTTCTTCCCGGGGCAAATGAACAAGCTGTTCACTCGGTCGGTGAACTGATCGACGGCGGTTCCGGACTGCTGCTCCTGCATGGAGCGCAGGGCACCGGTAAAACCCACCTGCTCTACAGTGCGCAGAAAGCAGCACTTGCCGCAGCACGCAGGGCAGAGTATTTCTCGATGTCCGACGAGGAAGTGCTCGACGGTCTGGGCCGTTTCGATGAAGCCGGTGCGTTGGTTTGCGTGGACGACATCGACCGGGTAGCGGGTGATGCCCGGTTGGAACGCTTTTTATTCAACCTTGTCGAGATATTGCGGCCGACGCAAAGTGGATTGTTGCTGGCAGGCAGAAAACCGCCTTCGGAATGCGGTTATGGCCTGGCGGATCTGCTGAGTCGCCTCAACAGCGGTGCGTCCATCCGGCTGTCGCCGCTGACGGACAACGATAAGGCGGCCGCCATGAGGCTGCGCGCGCAGCACAGGGGGTTCCACCTTCCGACGGAAGTGATTGCGTACGTAATGAAGAGGTTTCCACGTGACACTACCGCCTTGTTCACGCTGCTCGACCGCATCGACCGATACTCCCTGTCCGCGCAAAGAAAGGTGACCATCCCCCTGATCAGGGAACTGGAATCGACCCGGGCAGTGGACTGATCTGTCCCCGCGCGGTTGGCGTATTTACCTCATTGGGTCCACAGGAAGTAAGCGATCCAGGGTTTTGGAAGGGCAGGCCGAAAAACACCCCCACCCGGAATCGGCTTCAGGTTGGAACGGGCAACTGTTCGAATTGTGAACTTTTGTTAATAACCGTTCCCTGAAGAAGTAAGTCGCAGCTACGGGCAGGGCATTACGACTGATTCAGCGAACACGCTATTGCGGCAAGTCGCTTGCCTGCGGCAAGGCACAATTCTTTTTCCTCTGCGCTGATCGGACGTTCGTTGTTCATGCCGGCAACGTGGCTTGCGCCGTAGGGCGTGCCGCCGGACCTGGTGTCATTCAGTGCCGGCTCCGTATAGGGGATTCCCATGATAACCATGCCGTGATGGAACAGGGGCGTCATCATGGAAACAAGCGTCGTTTCCTGCCCACCGTGCTGGGTCCCGGAAGATGTAAACACGATAGCCGGCTTGCCTGACAGGGCCCCGGACAGCCAGAGCGGAGTGGTGGAGTCGAGGAAATGCTTGACCGGCGCGGCCATGTTGCCGAATCGCGCAGGGCTGCCCAGCGCCAGTCCCCGGCATCCCGATAGATCGTCCAGATCGGCATAGGGGTCGCCGGTGTCCGGAATGGCGTCCTCACTGGCTTCCGTTACCGTGGACACCCGGGGAACGGTGCGCACCCGTGCCGTCATGCCGCCCGACTCAATGCCCCGTGCGATGTTTCGCGCCATCTGCCTGATCGAGCCATGCCGGCTGTAGTACAGCACCAGCACGTATGCGGTGTCGGTCACAGGATGTCCAGTACGTTTTCGGGTGGTCGACCAATGGCGGCCCTGCCTTCGGCAACTACGATGGGCCTCTGGATCAGGATGGGGTGCTGAATCATGGCGTCGATCAACTGATCGTCCGTCAGTCCTGGATCGCCGAGTCCGTTCTCCCTGAATTCGGGTTCCCCGCTGCGGATCAGCTCACGGGGCCCGACGCCCAGCATGCGAAGGATCGTCCCGAGTTCCTGGGGGAGCGGAGGTGTTTTCAGATACTCGATGATTCGCGGCTCGATGTTTTTCGAACGAAGCAGGTCGAGAGTTTTTCGCGATTTGGAACATCTCGGGTTGTGGTAGATAACGACTTCCAAAACATCACCTTCTGCTTGTGTTTGCGGAGTTTTTGAACTACTACTAGCATTGTTGACAGTACCAGGGTGTGATGGTAGTTTGCACTCGTACAATGATCAACTGAATCAAGGACAATGCTGGGAGGTTATTAAATGATTTCAGGTAACAACGCGCTCAAATTGCTGGTGGTCGGCGTTGCCGCCGCCACTGTCGCATCAGGCTGTGCCACTTCGAAGAAGGGCGAGATGGCGGAAGCGGCGATGGCAACGGCTGCTGTGGAGGAGGTCATGGAAAAACCCATGACCCCGGAAACCTATACCGTCAAGCAGAACGATAACCTCTGGCGCATCGCGGGCTTCGATGAGGTATACGCCAACAGTTTCGACTGGCCGATCATCTACAGCCACAATCGCTCGCAGATCAAGGACGCCGACCTGATCTACCCCGGCCAGGTATTCAACATCCCTCGTGAATTTGCTCCGCGGGAAGTGGCTAACGCCCGTGCTCACGCGAGAAACCGCGGCGCCTGGTCGCTTGGCGTGACCGAGGAATCGGACATCGCGTATCTGGCGGCAAACCCAATCTAGAACTTCATCCTCCCGTTCCGAACAGAAAAGGCCCCCACCGCGCGGGGCCTTTTTTGTTCGAGAAAGCCCACGCCCTGTCCGTAAATGGCACCGATACCGCTTGCCCACGCCGGACGTTTCGCCACCGTAATCTGGCACCGTTACTTCGACGATCACGTTCAGACCAACGCGGCGGCTCTGGCTTTTACCACGGTTCTCGCACTTGTGCCCGCGGCGGCAGTCATGTTTTCCATGCTCTCCGTGTTTCCGGTTTTCCAGGACTGGGCGACGGAGCTGGAGAATTTCGTATACGACAACCTGGTGCCGGCCGCCGGTGACCTTGTACAGTCGCATGTACAGGAGTTCATCGGACAAACCGGCAGGCTGACGGCTTTCGGACTGCTTTTCCTGCTGGTGAGCGCGCTGCT
>Ga0316187_10004651_pt1 | contig 11888 bp, 9 predicted proteins | sample CroRivburrow1_MG_FD_204927 | JGI IMG/M metagenome (GOLD analysis project Ga0316187, IMG submission 204927) | Coastal sediment microbial communities from Maine, United States - Cross River worm burrow 1 | ecosystem: Environmental > Aquatic > Marine > Coastal > Sediment | place: USA: Maine...
TATTACCAAGCCCCACCGTAGCTGAAAGCGCAGTCGTTAGTGCCTGGAAAGGCGAAACCTCGCCCTGATCATCGGATGAGCGATATTTTCCACGCAGAACCTGCATCGCATGGCCCATCATGCGAAGATTGATAAACCCGAAACGGATCGTGAGATAGACAGCACCGACAATCAGCCATGCGACGATAAACGGGATTGCCCCCTCTCCCGGCATCACATCATAAAAGAGTACAGATGCCAGATACCCGTTCAAGGTGCCGAAAAAGGCATCCACGCCTGCAGCTTCACCTGCTGCATGGGCAAACTGTGCCGGTAACAGCATCGAAACCAACAGAAAAACCTTCATCAATGACCGCTTCATAACGACCCTCCCAGGTAGCTGAAACTCTGCCGAAAGAAGCAGATATTAAAAGCTTTGGCTATCGTAGCGAATAAAGCCAGCCCCATGTCCTGATAAATCGTTCAGCTAACGCGAGATTAAGACTACGCCCATGGCCCGGGTTTCATCTCATCTATCGCGACGATTAAAACTATACCCATGGCTTGGTTAATTCGATTTAGCTAACGCGATGATTAAAACCACACCCATGGTTTTAATCATCTTGTTCATAGAACCATCGCACTTCAGAGAGGTCATCTTTAATTGGAGCCGGAGGCAGGTTTCTGGCTACCTCGCGGCCATACCCTTTCACATACAGCCTTGAATCGAGCAGCGCCATCACACCGCGATCGTGAACCGAGCGAATTAAGCGCCCTGCCCCCTGCCTGAGCGTAGCAATCGCTTCGGGCAACTGAATATCACTGAACCCGCTACCGCCCAGCTCCTCACATCGTTTGATGCGCGCCTTCAGAAGCGGATCATTGAATGGTGCAAACGGCATTTTATCAATGATCACCAGACTTAACGCCTCACCCGGCACATCCACCCCCTCCCAGAAACTACGCGTACCACAAAGCACCGAATGGGTGTCACTACGAAAGGTGTCGAGAATTGTATCCCGGCTACCGGACTCCCCCTGAATCAACACATTCCACGGTAGCCGCCGCGCAAGCTCCGGCCCGACCTGAGTAAGCGCCTGCCATGAGGTAAAGAGTACAAATGCGCGACCCTGCGAGGCTCGGATTAGTGTCTCCATCTCATCAGTGATTGCACTTAACCCCTGATCAGAGCGCGGATCGGGCAAACTACGTGGCAGGTAGATCATCGCCTGACTGCTGTAATCAAATGGTGAGGCATGGTAACTCTCAGATGCCTCCTCAAACCCCAGCCTGTTCTTCGTGTAAGCAAATGAACCGGAGACCCGCAACGTCGCCGAAAGCAGGATAAATGCAGCAGGTCGCTCCCATAGGTGCTCTTTAAGCACCGGCCCGGTCTCCACAGGTGCGACGACATAACGTCGATTATCCGCATCACCCTCACTCCAGCCTACGAAACCCTCGGCCGGTTCCCTGACCATGCCTATTTCGGCAATGATCTGCTCGGCCCGGTCAGCCAGACGCGCCAGCTCTTCACTGCGTTCACGCCGGGATTCGGCAAGTTTAAACATCTCACGCCAATACTGCTCCACAAGCTCCAGATCGGCCTTTTGCCAGGCCTCGAGCAGATCGCGCCCGAGCAGGACAATATCCTTTTTTAGGGTCGCCTCATCGCCAAGTTCATCCAGCAGAGCCTGCATATCATTGAGCCACTGAATCAGGGTAAGACGGGTCAGCTGTATCCCGAAATGCTGGCAGGCCAGTTCTGGCAGTGAATGTGCCTCATCGATAACATAGACATCAAAACCGGGCAGAATCTCCCCGTACTCGCCCGATTTCAGCGCTGCATCGGCAAGCAGCAGACTGTGGTTGGTCACCACGATATCGGCCACCTGTGCCTTAAGGCGCGCCTTCATCAAAGGGCACTCTTCAAAATCGCCACAGCGGGATCCCAAACACTGGTCGGCCGTAGCCGTCACCATCGGGCCGATGCCTTTGGCAAACACGTCGAAATCCAGCCCTGAGAGATCACCATCTTTGCTGGTTTCCGACCACTCAAGCACCTTAAGCAACGACTTTCTCTGCCAGATTTCCAGCTGCGCAGAACTGACAGAGCGCCGCAGATGTTGCGGGCAGAGGTAGTTGCTGCGACCTTTAAGAAGCGCGACCCTGCGTCTGGCACCAAGTGCCTTCTGCACGGCAGGCAGGTCACGGTGCACCAGCTGATCTTGCAGGGAACGCGTGTGGGTTGAGATAAGAATTTTATCCGAGGAGCGTAGTGCCGGAATCAGGTAAGCCAGTGTTTTTCCTGTACCCGTTTCAGCTTCGGCCAGCAGCATCCCTGTCTGATCAAAGGCCGCGGCAATCTCTCCGGCCAGCTTGATCTGCTCCTCGCGACGGGCATAACCCGGCAACCCTTCAACCAGCGCCGATTCATCATCAAAATCTCGCCGGACCAAACCGGCCAGATCACTCATGTGAAGATATATTCAATGGATGCAGACAGGCAAAACCTTGCGGATTGAGCTTGGCGTCGAAGGTGGCGCAATCATCCTGCGCATAGAGGCAGCGGTTTTTAAAAGGACACCCTTTTTCCGCAACCCTTTCATCAGTAGCGATAACGCTTTCAACGCCATCCCGCTCATCAGGATGCGCAATTGGCCTGGCCTTGAGCAGTGCCTCGGTATAAGGGTGATGGCAGGAACCAAAGACATCGGCCACACCCCCCTGCTCAACCACATGGCCGGCAAACATCACAGCAGTCTCATCCGCAATATGGCGCACTACCGACAGATCGTGAGAAATAAAGAGATAGGCAAGCCCCTTCGCCTGTTGCAGATCCTTCAGAAGATTCAAAATCTGAGCCTGTACCGATACATCAAGGGCTGAGACCGGCTCATCGAGCACCAGCACCTTCGGCTCGACAATCAACGCTCTTGCAATGCCGATGCGCTGGCGCTGACCGCCTGAAAACTGATGTGGATAGCGGTCCATGCCACTCTCATCCAGTCCGCACTGGTTCAATACCTCGGCCACGCTATCACGCCGCTGGCTGCGATTAAGCTCGGGTTGATGTACGCGCAGCCCCTCAGCCACACTCTCCCACACCTTCATGCGTGGATTGAGACTGGCAAAGGGATCCTGAAATACCATCTGGATATGACGACGGCGACCTCTGAGCCCCCTGCCACGCAGATGTGTCACCTCTTCATCACCCCAATAAATCTGCCCGGCATCGGCGGAAAGCAGCTGCATGGCCATACGTGCAACTGTCGACTTGCCACTTCCCGATTCACCCACGATTGCCAGCGTTTGACCGGCCTTCAGATCAAAGGAAACATCGACCACCGCTTTTTTATCCGCGCCGATGGCCCGGAACATACCTCCGGCTGCAAAGGTTTTATTGAGCCCTGAAACCCTAAGTACGCTGCTCATTTGGACACCACGTGAACACAGCGTGCGATATGCGAATAATCATGCCAGACATCGGCGGCAACGGCAGCACTACAAAGCTCATCGGCAGTAGTGCAGCGTGGTGCGAAATGACATCCAACAGGCCACTGCCCCGGCGGCGGCACCTGACCTGCGATCACGGCAAGTGCACCTCCGGTTTCAGAAACCTCCGGCCTGCATCCCATCAATGCACGCGTATAGGGGTGGGCAGGATGATCGAAGATCTCTTTGACTGGCCCTGACTCAACAATCTGACCGGCATACATCACGGCCACATCGTCACACATCTCCGCCACCAGACCGAAATCGTGTGTCACCAGAAGCAGACCCAGACCTCTTTTTTTCTGCAGATTGAGCAGTAGCGCAATAATTCGCTTCTGTACCGACACATCTAGCGCCGTAGTCGGCTCATCGGCAATGATATAATCAGGATCGGCAGCCATCGCCATGGCAATCAGCACACGCTGACGCATGCCTCCGGAGAGTGAATCGGGATATTGTTTGAGTATCTGTTCAGCATCCTGCATACCGACATCAAGCAGCAGATCAATCGCCCGTTGCCGTGCCTGCTGTTTATCCATATCCAGATGCAGACGAATCACTTCAATGATCTGGCTTCCGATCGAAAAAACCGGATTCAGCGCTGTCATCGGCTCCTGAAATATCATTGCGATGCGGCCACCACGGGTGCGCCTTAGCCGTTCATCGCTCATGGTAAAAAGGCTTTCGCCATCAATCAGGATGTCGCCACTGCTCTTTGCTACGCCCTGAAACTCACCAAGGCGCAACATCGCCTGTGCTGTCAGCGATTTACCGCAGCCGGATTCTCCAACCAGCCCCAGCACACGTCCCGCCTCTAGCGTCAGTGACACCCCGGATACGGCATCAACCCGTTTCCCCTGAATCGAAACCGATAGCGATAAATTATGGACTTCAAGCATGGCGGCAGTGTGACGGATGCACAGGTCGCTTTCCAGTCGGAACCATTTTTGCGAAAACTTCTGCTATCTCAGGCGTGCGGAGCCAGCATCGACACCGGATCGAGCAGGCTGTCCAGTTCAGCTTCAGGTAGCACGCCCTCCTCCAGGCAAATCTGGCGAACCGTTTTGCCTTCGCTGACTGCCTGCTTGGCAATTTTTGAGGCGCGATCATAGCCGATCACAGGTGCCAGTGAGGTCACCATGCTCATACTCCACTCAATCTGATCGGCACAGCGATCGCGATTAGCACTAAGCCCTGCAATACATTTATCGGCAAACATGTGGCTCGCACTTGCCAGCAACCGCTCCGACTCAAGCAGGTTGTGCGCCATCATCGGTAGCATCACATTCAGATCGAGCAGACCTGATGCACCACCGAATGCGATTGCGGCATCGTTGCCCATCACTTGCGCGCAAACCTGAGCCAGCGACTCGGCAATCACCGGATTCACCTTGCCCGGCATAATCGATGAACCCGGCTGCACAGCAGGCACGCTTATCTCACCGATACCACAACGTGGCCCCGCATTGAGCAGACGCACATCGTTGGCAATTTTCACCAGTGATACAGCTACCGTCTTAAGCTGACCGGAAAGTTCAACAGCCGCATCCTGAGCTGCCTGGGCCTCGAAGTGGTTGGCTGCCTCACAAAATTCAATGCCATAACTTTTCGAAAGCTCTACAGCGATCAATCGGCCGAAATCGGGATGTGTATTCAGGCCGGTACCGACCGCTGTGCCTCCCTGTGCCAGTTCGGTAATTCTTGGCAGCGTGGATTCCAGTCGTTTGATGCCAAGCTCAATTTGACGTGCCCAGCTGGAGATCTCCTGACCCAGCGTAATCGGTGTTGCATCCATCAGATGGGTACGGCCGATCTTCACTGCATCCATCGTCTCGCCAGCCTTGGCCTCAAGCTCCTTCAGCAGGTGCCGCAAAGCAGGCAAAAGCTCATGCACAAGCAAATCTGCTGCAGCCAGGTGGATGGCGGTCGGGATTACATCGTTGGAAGACTGCCCCATATTCACATGATCGTTGGGATGTACAGCAATGCTGCTGTCGACCTGAGCACAGCGATGAGCAATCACCTCGTTGGCATTCATATTGGTCGAGGTACCGGAACCGGTCTGGAAAATATCGACAACGAACTCATCGTCCCATCTACCGTCAGCCACCTCGGTAGCCACCTGTGCAATCAATTCAGCCTGATCTGCCCCAAGCTTACCGAGTGAGCTGTTTACCGTAGCCGCTGCCTGTTTGATGCGACCAAGCGCGCGGATAAATTCGCGCGAAAACCGGAGATCCGAAACCGGGAAATTCTCCACGGCACGTGCCGTCGATGCGCCGTACATCGCATGCTCGGGCACCTGCATCTCGCCCATTGAATCCGTTTCAATCCTCATTCACTACTCCCGTCTTACGCACAACAGCGTCAAATCGTCATCCAGCTCATTACGTCCATATTTGTTTAACTCTTCCAGCAACAGCGTCGGATATTGATCAAGTGGATCGGCAAGGTGGTTTGCAAGCCACTTCCTCAGCCTTGCTTCACCAAACATCTCCTTACCGACACGGCTGGATGACTCAGTCACACCATCGGTATAAATCAACAGGGTATCGCCCTGCATGAATTCGGCTCGTCCGACCTCGTAAGAGATCCCCTTCACCAGCCCGAGCGGCGGTGCTGATGCTTCCAGTGGCCTGATCCCCTCACTGTTTGCAAGCAGTGGTGGGACATGGCCCGCATTCACCCACACCAGTGAATGGGCCTCCGGCTGCAGTTTACCCATAAACAGTGTCACAAAACGACCGGCTGCCAACGAGTCGCAGAGTGCCCCGTTCAGGTAGTCTGCTGCCACCTCGATCGGCCAGTCCACCATTGCCAGACCCCGCAACATGGCTTGCAGGTTCGCCATCGTCAATGCAGCCGGATAGCCCTTTCCTGAGACATCGGCCACCACCAGCCAAACATGTCCATTCTCAAGTGCGACATAGTCGAAATAGTCGCCGCCCACTGAATAACAAGTCTGCTGGAACCCCTCCAGTTTATAGGATGGAATCACCGGCGCATGTTTAGGCAACAGCCCCTGCTGAATCTCAGCAGCAATGGCCAGTGAATCCTTAAGATCCTCACGCTCCTGCAGGCCGTGCATGGCAGTATTCAAGCCCCTTGCCAGTTCACCGAACTCATCATCGATCAACACCGGCACACGCCCGGTAAAGTGACCCTCAGCCAGATGATGCAGGCCTGTTTTCAGTGACCGCGTCACCTGCTTCAGGGTGTAGCTGAGAAACCAGACCAGAATCATCCCCCCACAGATACTCATCGACACCAGCACCATCGCCTGTGAGAGAATAAAGTACTCCTCAGCCACCTCTCCCGCCTGCGCAAGGTAAACGAAGAGGCCGAGAATCAATATCGGTAAAAAACCGGTTGATAGAAAGATCAGCCAGGGACGATACTGCGAGGAGATGAGGTAGCGTTCCACACGTTTACTGCTGCTAAGCTCAGAAACAAACAGCCCCTGCAGCGAAAATTTTGAGCGCAGACGTGTGCTGTAGACAATCGAGCTGGAGACCGCCAGTGCTGGGGCAAGGACGCCTCCGCCAAAGCAGAAGTTCAGGGTCAGGGCGAGAAACATGCGCCATGTGAAGAGATGATCGCCCATCAAAGCCACCGAACTGATAACGATGATCAGGTAAAGGGCAAACAACCATCCGGCAATGGTATAACCTTTCAATGTCCGCCAGGGGAAATCAGCCATTACCGATTCGATGAGGCGACGATGTTTCTCCGGGTGATCCGGCGTCATCAACACAGCTTTCAGCGGTTTAAATGACCACCAGGCAGCCCCACAGAACAGCGTGATAAAAACAACGGCATCCATGATCGAAACCGCAGATGTGATACCAAGATTCGTTGCATTGCCGTTGGCCCGCATAACCATCTGGCCAAGCAGAAAAATAACAGGCAGTGGCCAGAGGTAGATAAGGTAATGGCGGAAGTTTTTGTCAACTATTCCCATCCCGTGACCCTATCCCGTTTTATTCGCAAGTTCACGTTTCGTTTTGCATCTATTTGCCGGCGAAGCAGCTGCAAAACCCGCTCTGACAGCTCTTTCATCATTTACCCGGAAGTCCTGAAAATGGATGGACGGAGGGTAGTTTATTTTGTATGCTTTACTGAAATCGAAACCAGAAACAACCGGGCCATTACCGCCCTGTTGATCAACTTCACAAGGTGCAGAGGATATGGTTGTTTTTTGTTTCCCTCATCAAGCCGGGAGGGTGTCTTGAATAAGCTCAACAGCTCACAAATCAGAAATATTGCATTGCTCGATCATGAAGGCGCTGGTGAAACCACACTGCTGGAATCGATGTTGCACATTGCGGGCGCCACAAACCGCATGGGCCATATCGATGACCACAATACCATCAGCGATTTCGATCCCGATGAGAAGGAGCATGAGAAATCTCTCTACTGCTCTACCCTGTCGTTCAACTACAGGAACCTTCATTTCAATTGCCTTGATGTCCCGGGTTCACCGGATGCTATCGCTGAGGCGATGACCGCCCTGCATGCGGCAGAGTGTGCACTGATCTGTATCGATGCCACCGATGGCGTCAAGGTCAACACGCGCAAGGTATGGCGACTGGCCAGCCAGCGCGGTATCCCCCGCATCATCGCCATGACCAAACTCGATTCCGACAATACAGATTTTTCTACGGCGCTTGAAGCGATCAAGGCTGAATTTGGCAATCGCTGTATTCCGCTTTATATTCCCAATGGCTCATCCTCCTCATTTACTGAGGTCTATTCGGCACTGCACAACAGAGATGCCAACGATGAAACTGCAGCTGTTTATGAGCAGATCGTAGAAGCGATTGTCGAAACCGACGATGATCTAATGGAACGCTACCTTGAAGGCGCAGAGATCAGTGAAAAGGAGCTTGTAGCAGCCCTGAAAGAGGCACTGATACATGGTAACCTCTTCCCGGTTATACCTACTGCCGGAGAGCATGAAGTGGGCACCAGAGAGCTTCTGGAGCTTTTGAGCGAGTTGGCACCGGCACCGGGTGAAATTGAGCGTATCGTTTATCAGAATGAGGAGCCGGTTTCGATAAATGATGTCAAAGGCTTCTCTGCCTACGTCTACCACACCGAGTCAGACGAGTTTGTCGGGCGCATCTCCTATCTGCGCATACTGTCCGGTTCGATCGCAGCCCACGGCAGCTTCATGAACCGCCGTTCTGGGAAAGAGGAGAAAGCCGGTCACATCTTCCGCGTCATCGGCAAGCAGCAGCAGGATATCAGCAAAGCGATTGCCGGAGATCTTGTGGCGATCCCGAGGGTTGCTGATATGCATGCCTGTGACGTTATCACCGATTCGGCGACGAATATCGCTCTGGATGAACTGAGATTCCCTACCCCTATGGTGTCACTGGCCGTTCGTCCGAAAACCAACAAGGATGACCAGAAACTGGGAACGGTTCTGCATGAGTTCGAGAATGATGACCGTACATTCCACGTACATAGTGATCCGCAGACCCATGACATGATCATCAGCGGCATGTCCGACCTGCACCTGCGGTTGATCCTCAACAAGCTGAAACGCCGCTATAAGGTAAATGTAACAACCTCTACGCCACGTGTCGCTTACATGGAGACCATCACCGCCAACGTCAAACATGTCGAATACACGCACAAGAAACAGTCCGGTGGCGCAGGCCAGTTCGGACGCGTGGTGATCAACATGGAGCCGCTGGGACGGGGTGAAGGTTACGAGTTTGTCGACAAAATCCATGGTGGTGTTATTGATGGTGTATTCCGCTCCTCTGTCGACAAAGGCGTGCAGTCAGCAATGCAGGAGGGTGTGATGGCCGGTTATCCAGTCACTGATGTGCGCGTCACACTGGTGGACGGCAAAACCCATACGGTCGACTCCAAGGATATCGCATTCCAGATCGCAGGGCACAAGGCGTTCAGGAAAGCATTTGAGCAGTGCCGGCCAGTACTTCTGGAGCCGATTGTGAGCATGGAGATTACGGTGCCACAGAACCATATCGGTGACATCATGGGTGATCTCAACTCAAGACGAGCCCAGATTCTCTCTACCGACATGAAAAGCAGCAAAGCGATCATTGAGGCACGAGCCCCTATGGCTGAAATTCAATCCTATCAGGCGCAACTTAAAGCGATGACCGGCGGTGAAGGCACCTACACGATCGAATTCGATCACTACGATGTCGTTCCCCCGATGATCCAGAAACGGATTCTGGACGAGTCAGCCAACAACTGATCGACAGGTCACCCCCGGTCGATAGCAATATCGGCCGGGAATTCCCAACAATTTGATTTAGGCCTTTTGTTCCTTATTGAAGAAACAGATATAAACAACAATTGTGAAAGTGAATGAAAGAATCACACCGATAAAAAGGTCGTTAACATCGAAATTCAGGAAGTGCAAAACAACACCTGTTGTTATTGATAATATCCATGCAGTTAACATTTGAACCCCTCTCCCCGATCCCCTCCATGGAACAGACGTTTCAATTTATTGTGAATTATTTATAGACCAAATTCGGATTAAGTCAAAGAAGGTTGCCTAGGAGACCTAGTTACTGGCATTGCTGTTGCACTCTAGGGTCGAACCTCGATTTTAGTGAAACAGTGCTCTGGTCCCTTTTCCAAACAGATAAATCAGAATAAGAACCGCAAAGAAAATGCCCATCAGTTGCAACATGAGATTTGCTACTGAACTATCCAAATTCATGGCTAACAAGCTCAGTAGAATTGATACTATGTAAATAGCTATTGTCAGGTAGTAACCCCACTTCTGTAACTTCCACAGGCCGAATGCCCCGAGCAAGGTCGAAATACCGATGGCTACTATAACCCAATTTATCACCACCACGTCCAGAGAGAACAGATCAAATAGTATCGATGGCACGCCAAACACCAGGCAGAGCGCCCCGCCAAATGCGGTATACATCACAATAATTGTAAGACACCTGGGTTTATTATTAGTTATTAAATTATCCATACCTCCTCCTATCTCTTCTGATTATAGACAAAGAAATATAATCCGATAGGTAGCTTGGAAATTATTAATAGTGGAAATCCGACTGGTTTGATGCAGGCCTAACGCAAAAGAGCCGCATAACATTTAGTCATGCGGCTCTTTTTAGTTGGTGGCGCTTCAGGGACTCGAACCCCGGACACATGGATTATGATTCCACCGCTCTAACCAACTGAGCTAAAGCGCCGTTCAATGAGGCGCGAAGTATAGGAAGCCGATTCGCTTTGGCAAGACTCATTTCCTATCTTTTTTTATCAGTTGGATCGCCATTGTCTAACATGCGATGAGCATAGCGTTCATATATTACTCGGCTCTTTTATGGGCAACCTTGAACATATCCCTGGTGACAATCTTTTTCTGCAGCCAGTGGGCCCACTTTTCGGCAGCGGCTTTCACTACAAAGCAGCCGCACTGGTGGGAGTGATTGCTGAACCAGACATGTGCCTCATAGTGGCAATCGCTGTTCTCTTTCTGATCTTTGATGAATACCATGGCCTCTGCCTCCGGATAAAGGTGAGTATATTATTATTTAATAATACGTCAAGTGACAGATTGTCGCAGTTGACCATCATGCCTCCCCCTCGTCTGATACAAACATGGTCTGATAACACCCAATGTTACAAAGGGCCCTCTGCTTTGCTATCGTTCGGGGAGGCGCCATGATCTGGCATTCAACAGAGGGGACAAGATTGAGTACTTCAGAGAATCCACAGAACAAACCGAAACGCATTCTTTCCGGCATGCGCCCTACAGGCAAACTGCATCTGGGCCACTATAAAGGTGTACTGGAAAACTGGCTGAAGCTGCAGGATGAGCATCAATGCTTCTTCTTTGCCGCTGACTGGCATGCGCTGACGACGGACTACGCCAACCCCTCCATCGTCAAGGATACGATCTGGGATATGCTGATCGACTGGTTGGCTGTGGGTGTGGATCCTGAAAAGGCTGTTGTCTTCATCCAGTCTGAGGTGCCCGAGCATGCAGAGCTGCACCTGCTCTTCTCGTTTATGACACCGCTCTCTTGGCTGGAGCGCGTGCCAACCTACAAAGACCAGATTGAGCAGCTACGCGAAAAAGATCTCGGCACGTACGGTTTCCTCGGTTATCCGCTGCTGCAGGCAGCTGATATTCTGATCTATCGTGCTGATGGCGTACCTGTCGGTGAAGATCAGGTACCGCATGTTGAGTTGACCCGTGAGGTCGCCCGTCGCTTTAATCACCTCTACCGTCAGGGTATCCCTCCCCTCTTTCCCGAACCGGCATCAATGTTGATGCCTGCCGCCAAACTGCCGGGGCTCGATGGACGCAAAATGAGCAAATCTTACGGCAATACCATTGAGCTGGGTGAAGAGTGGAAGGTGACCGAGAAGAAGGTTAAAACCATGCCGACCGATCCGGCCCG
>Ga0316187_10004652_pt1 | contig 11886 bp, 12 predicted proteins | sample CroRivburrow1_MG_FD_204927 | JGI IMG/M metagenome (GOLD analysis project Ga0316187, IMG submission 204927) | Coastal sediment microbial communities from Maine, United States - Cross River worm burrow 1 | ecosystem: Environmental > Aquatic > Marine > Coastal > Sediment | place: USA: Maine...
CTTCACGAGAGCTACCGAGATCGAGACAACTTCGGGCCCTTCGAGGTACCAGAAGGCCACTACTTCTTCATGGGTGATAATCGGGACAATTCCAACGATTCCCGCTTCTGGGGAGCGGTGCCAGCAGACTACATCAAGGGTCGGGCTTTTCTCGTCTATTGGTCTTTCGCCAGCGAGGAGGAGCCGGTAGATTGGCCGGGGTACGGAGGCAAGCTTCGACAGCTGTCGAATGTCTTTTCGAAGTTCTTCATTAACACCCGTTGGGATCGCTCTTTTCAAATTGTGCGCTAGAATCGAGGACTAGAGGATTGTCAAGGACGAGCAAGGGGACAATGATGCGATCACTGCAGACTCGCTACGGGCAGGGCAAGATCGGATGTGTCATCTGGGTGTTGGTTCTCGCCGTGTTCTTCACCGCCTGTTGGAAGATCATCCCCGTGAAGATCAAGACCGCCGAGCTCTACGACTTCATGGAGGAGCAAGCTCAGCGTGCCACCAGAACCTCGTCTGAATCGGTGAAGAAGAATGTTCTCGCAAGAGCCAAGGATCTGGGCCTGCCGGTTGGACCCAAGGATGTGACCGTGCAAAGACGAGGTGGTCGTGTAGTCATCACGGCCCGATACTCCATTCCTATCGAGTTTCCCGGCTATACCTACGTGATCGAGGTCGACCACGTCGTCGACCGACCGGTCTTTGCGGTCTGATTCGAGCCCTGACTCCCTAGCCCGCATTATTCATGACGCCGCGAGCAGATTGTGGAAAGCGTCTGTCAGATCTGGTCACCCGCAGGGAGGAGCACCGGAGGCAACCTTGCAGGTTGTTGAGGAGCGACGAGCGAGGACGGCCTGAGATGGCAGGCGATCTCCGCTAGATGCCGTGGGGCTCATGAATAATGCGGGCTAGGTCGGGGTCAGGGCGTCTTCAATCTCACGAGCTATTCGCCGGAGCACCGCTTCCGGGTCGGGTGCGCGGGTGATCGGCCTGCCCACGACCAATAGATCTGCACCTGCCCTCAACGCGTCTCCCGGGGTTGCAACCCGCTGTTGGTCGTCCTCCTCGCCCCTGGCGGCCGCAAGCCGAATCCCGGGGGTGACCAACAGAAACGGAGATGGGCAACGCTCACGAAGCGCAGCCACCTCCAGGGGTGAGCACACAGCCCCGGAACAGCCCGTCACCTGAGCCAAGCCCGCCCATTTCTCCGCCCGGGCGAGACTACTACCCGGCAGGTCCAAGACCTCGAGAGCCATCTGGTCCAAGTGCGTGAGAAGGGTCACCGCGAGAATCGCCAGGCGCCCCCCTGCGGCCTCTTGTGCCGCCTCGAGCATGGCGGTTCCCCCGGATGCGTGAACCGTGAGGAGATCGACGCCAGAGGCTCCCGCTGCCGTCACTGCGCCCCGCACTGTATTCGGAATGTCGTGCAACTTGAGGTCCAGGAAGACGCGCCGGGCATGGCGCCGGGCCACCGCGACCCCATCATGACCCCATCTCACAAAGGCCTCGAGGCCCACTTTCAAGACTCCGACCCGCGGCCCGAACTGCTCACACCACCTCTCGAATGTTTCCCAATCCGATGTGTCAAGTGCGATCGCCAATCGATCGAGTGGATCTTGCTCGCTACCCATGAGGTTCTAGCCTCTCCGGCCCGCTGCTGGCCTTACTCGAAATCTCTCGACGTGGAGCTGCGATCCAAATAGGGCTATCTGCATAACTATAAAGTGGCCCACTAAGCATGAATTGTGCCAATATTCAACATGCTAGTGGACAAAAGAAGTCTATGGTTACATATTTACACGTCCAATCCAACTGCGCTGGCAACGTCGGCCACCTCGTCCTTGTCGAGTAGGTCCAGAAGCTCCTTGTTGATCTCGCGCACAAGGCGCGATCCACCATAGATCAGAGCGGTGTAGATTTGAACCAAATGCGCTCCCGCCCGAAGCCGGGCATAGACATCCGTCGCCGATTCGACACCACCGACGCTGATCAGCACACAGCGGCCAAAGACCTCCGAAGCCACGACTTTCAGCAACTCGAGGCTGCGTCGCCGCAATACTCTGCCACTCAGGCCACCAACCGGTTGAGGTTCTGGGACGAGCGAATAGTCGACCGTGGTATTGGTGAGGATCAAGCCAGCGGCACCGCCATCTACGGCCACACGGGAAAGGTCGGCGGCGGTCTGATCCTCCATATCTGGCGACAGCTTGACCAGCACCGGAATGCCGGTCTCCTGCTGGCACACCTCGAGGAGCTCTTTCACGGCCTCGCCCCGCTGAAGGTCTCTCAATCCTGGGGTATTGGGGGAGGAGATGTTGACAACAAAGTAGTCAGCTGTCCCTTTCAGATGCCGTACTAACACCCGATAGTCCTCTGCCGCCGCGGCCAACTCGGTCTGCCGGTTCTTTCCTATATTGACGCCAACTGGGACCGGCGGCGGCCAGTTCTCGGCCAGCCTTCGCCTCAGGCTTTCCATGCCGGCATTGTTGAAGCCCATCGCGTTCTGAAGCGACCGCAACTCCCGGTGACGAAAGAGCCTGGGGCGTGGATTGCCGGCTTGCGGCTTGGGTGTTACCGTCCCCACCTCCAAGAAGCCGAAGCCCATCGCGGCAAGGGCCGGCACCGCGACAGCGTCTTTGTCGAAACCGGCCGCCAGGCCGATTGGGTTGAGGAACTGCCTGCCCCAGATCTCCTGAACCAGCCTCGAATCGACTAGCCGGTGCTGACGCTCGAAGCGTTGAAGCGCCGGGCCAACCTGCTGAAGCTTCTGCAGCCCGGACATGGCCAGGCCATGGGCGGCTTCAGGCTCCATTCTCAACAGCAGAGAGTGGATGGCTGACTCGAGCAACTCCTCGTTTCCTTCCCGTTTGTTCCAGAGGGTCGCTGAGGAAGAACGGGTGCGGCCGGCTTTGCTGCTATGCTGGCGACTCGGACTCCGGCGGCTCCCTCAGGCCACAGATCCCTGGACCGTCGAGACTGTAACAGAGGTTTTGAGAGTCCGTCCACGAACAACGCTGCCGTGACATCCCTCCGCACCAGTCTGGACGAGTATCAGGATCTTCGGTTCTCCGAGGGGATCGACCACGGGTGGGGGCTCGTCGCCCTGACTGCCCTGCCCGGCCTTCTCGCCGGAGCCCACCTCTCGAGCCTGCTGTTCTTCTTGAATCCTGAGCTACCCTTCGAGTTTCTCCCCTGGCTTCGAAGCACCGCGATCTACTGCACCTGCGCCGTCCTGGCCTCCATTGTCATCCTTCTGCCAGTGACTTTCAGACGCGGAGACCGCGCACAGCGCCTCTTGCCGTGGGCCATTACCGTCATTCTCGGCGTCATTGCCACGATCGAATGGCTCCACGCTTCGCGCTCTTCCTACCTCCTTCCCCCGGGTATCAATGTCCGACTCATCAAAGCCGCCATCTGGTTGACGCTAGCGGCTCTCATCTACTTCTACACCGCGCTTCTCCACACGCTGAACCGACGGCCCTACGGCTGGAGGAGTCGGATCGGCTTGACGCTCCTCGCCCTCTTGTCCGTTTATGTCATGGCCGAGAGGCGCGAGGCGTTCAAGCCCTACTCCCGACCTGCGCCCCTGCCTTCTGTCGTCGAGCTCGAGAGGCGACCAACCCTGCTCGTCGTCGGGCTGGATGGCGCTTCACTGGACGCGGTGCTTCCTCTAGCCCGCCGCGGACGGCTGCCTTTTCTGTCTCGCCTTCTGGCGGAGGGTGTGTATTCTCGCCCCGAAAGCCTCGCTCCTGTTCAACGGTCACCGCTTTGGACGACGCTCGCCACCGGCAAGCTTCCTTTTCGCCACGGTGTCGTTGCCGACAGGACCTTCGAGGCTGGATGGATCGCACCCCGGGCCTTGCTCCAGATTCTTCCGACGCCTTTGTCGGCGGTGGCTCTGAGTACTTTCAATCCATCCCGGCCCACAGACTCCACTGTGCGGCGCTCCCTGACCCTCTGGGAGATCCTCGAGCGGCTGGACGTTCGCACCGGCCAGGTCGGTTGGCCGGCTACCAGCCCAGTCTCGGCGTCGAGCGCCTTCGCATTCTCAGAACACTACTTCGGAGGAGATTTCCGACCGGCGACTGCCCAACCTTCTGAGTTGGCCGAGCGCGGCGTCCTGTTTCAGGTCGATCCCGAGGACGTCGATCCGGCGCTCGTGGCGGAGCTCGAAGGACAGCTCCCCTACTCTTTGCTCCAGGCTCTTGCCGGAGATCTCTGGCGCCAGTCCCTGACTCGCTTTCTCGTCGAGCAACGACGAGAGGTGCGGGCCATCTTTGTGGTCCTGCCTGGACTGGCGGAGGTATCCAGCCGGTACTTCGGTGGGTTTTCCGCAGTCGAGTTCGATGGCGAGACAGGGCGGCCGCAACAGAACGCCGCCCAGTTGATCTCCTTCTACTACACCTATCTCGATCATTTCCTGGCCGACCTCTGGGAACGACAGAGCGGACCGAAGATGCTCGCCGTGGTCTCCGCCTACGGATTCGAGGCGCCGGTGGGGCTGCGAAAGTCGTGGGCTCGCACGACCGGCCGCCTACTGCGCGGACAGTACCAGCGTTCGCCGGATGGGCTGTTCCTGGCCCTGGGCAGCGGTCTGCGAGCCGGTGCATTTCTGGAGGGGGCCCGTCTGGTAGACATCATGCCCACCCTGCTCTATGCCCTGCGGTTTCCGATCGCTCGAGATCTGGACGGCAGGGTGCTGACAGGGGCCTTCGAAACAGCTTATCTGGCCAGAAATCCACTGACGTTCGTACCTTCGTACGAGACGATCGTCACTCAGCCCGGGATTCCGGTCCGGGTTCTTCCCTTATCCGAGTGAAATCTCGTTCACTACTCGCCACTCTCCCGGTGTGGCAGCCCACTCACGGCCTGGCGGCTCTCCGATATCCTGCCAACGCTGCGCTCGGGGCTACCCGGACCCCTCATCTTGCAGTGCCCTTCGAATTGAGCACCGTCCTCGATCTCGAACGTCTCTGTTTCGATGTCGGCGAAGATCTTCGAGCCGGCTGAGATCTCGACCCGTTTCCTGGCCTTCACCCTGCCCCGCAAAGTGCCGAAAACATAGAGATTCATGACCTCGACTTCGCCATCCACTTCGCCATCTTTGCCGACAACTAGATCTCCTTTCGAGACGATGCGGCCGACGACCCGACCATCGACCCTGAAGTTATCTTCGAAATGAAGATCGCCTCGAATCGAGCTGCCCGCGTCGAGAAAGCCATTCAATTCTCCCGCGCCGCCGCCCCTGCCCAACTTCATCGGACCTCACCTCCGGGTTGCAGCAGAAATTCGTAGAGGCGCATCAACTCCTCCTCGGTGTAAAAGTGGAGCCGAACCGTTCCGCCCTTGCCCTTGCGGTGAATTTCTACCTTGGTTTGGAGCTTTCGCGTCAACCTCTCGGCCGCGGCCCTGGTGTCAGCGTCCAGGACCCTCGCCGGCCTCTTCGCTCGGGGTTTCTGTAGACCCCCAACCAACTCCTCCATCTGCCTGGCGGTGAGTCCCTCTTGTACTGCCTTGCGGGCCAGTTCCAGCTGCCGTTCTCCGTCATCAAGAGAGAGCAGAGGACGCGCCTGTCCCGCCGTCAAGCGCCCATCTCGCAGCATGTCCTGGATCTCATCGGGCAAGGTGAGGAGACGAACGGCATTGCTGATCGTGCTCCGGGCCCTTCCAACCTGCCGCGCGATCTCTTCCTGGGACAAGCCAAACGAGTCCTTCAAGGAGCGGTAGGCCTCGCCTTCTTCGACGGGATTCAAGTCCGAGCGCTGCAGATTCTCGACGAGCGCCAACTCCAACAACTGGCGGTCGCTCTCCAACTCGCGGATGACAACCGGAACCTCCAGCAGACCCGCACGCCGAGCGGCTCTCCACCGACGCTCACCTGCGACTATCGTGAAATTACCCTCACTCCCCGGGGTTACGACAATCGGCTGCACGAGCCCCTGGGACCGTATCGACTCTGCCAGCTCTTCGAGGCCAGCGTCGTCGAAATCGCTGCGTGGTTGATACCGGTTCGGCACCAACTCGCCCAACGAGAGCGTGCGAATCGGGGGTGCGGACGGCTCGAGAAGCGCATCCAGACCTCTTCCGAGTCCTCGTTTTGTTTTCGTCATGTCGCTCGCTGCAAGACCTCCCGTGCCAGCGCCAGGTATGCCTGGGCACCTCGGCTCTTGATGTCGTAGGCGAAGATCGGTGTGCCGTGGCTCGGCGCCTCTGCCAGACGCACATTTCGTGGCACGATCGTCTCGTAGACGCGGTTGGCGAAGTGCCTTCGCACCTCGTTGGCCACGTCCTTCGAGAGGTTCGTGCGCTCGTCGTACATGGTCAACAGGATCCCTGCGATCGACAGTCTGGGGTTGGTGCTGACCTGAATTCTCTGAACCGTCGATACCAGGGCACTGATACCCTCCAAGGCGAAGTACTCGCACTGCAACGGCACCACCACTCCATCGGCCGCAACCAGGGCATTGACTGTCAGATGACCCAGTGAGGGCGGGCAATCCAGAAGTATCGCGTCGTATGCCGGCCTGAGCCCCTCTAGGGCACTCGACAGCCGAAACTCCCAACCCTCGAGTCCGACAAACTCCACCTCTACCCCTACGAGATCTCTGGCCGCCGGCACCATATCCAGGAACGGGAAGCCTGTTGGCCGCACGGCTTCCTCCAGCAGGGCGTCGCCCGCAAGAACATCGTAGAGGTTCGGCTCCTCTGCGATCACCCCGAGCCCTTGACTTGCATTGGCCTGGGGATCGCAGTCGACCAGCAGGATCCTCTTCTCGAGAGCCGCCAGCGCAGCTCCAAGATTGATCGCTGTAGTGGTCTTGCCGACTCCGCCTTTCTGGTTGGCGATTGCCAGGACTTTCCTCAATGCCATCGGTTCTATTCGGCCCTCACCCGCACCTGCATAATCGATCGCGAACGACTCCCAGGCAGTTCGATGCGCCCCGTCTCAGCCCACATTTCTGGGAGATTCGGGGCCTCTGCCCCGACCCAGAAGAAGGCCCCTCCCTGGGCGCTCATTCGGCTCGACAGGCCCTCGAGGGCGCTCGGCGAGAGGTTCACCGCCCGCGATGTGACGAGATCGATCTTCGGCGGCAACCCCTCGGGCGGGGTGACGCCGACTCTAGCACCGAGGCAACGACACGGCAACGCGGCCTTGCGGATGACGGTGTCGAGGAACGCGCACTTTCGCCCCCGGCTTTCCACGAGGACTACCTCGAGCTTCGGCACCACAGCCGACAGCACCACCCCCGGAAATCCACCTCCCGAGCCCACATCTACAACCACCCTCCACAGTGGGTCGAGACAAGGAACCGCCGCCAGGGACTCTCCATAGTGCCGTTCCACGATCTCGTCGGCAGTTCCTGGCCCCACGAGAGAAACCGTCGGATTCCACCGCACCAGTTCCTGATAGTGCAACCAGAGCTTCCGCACGGCATCGTCAGACAACTCGACCGGCGAGCAGCCCAGAAGCCGTGACTCGAACTCGGGCTTCCCGAGAAGAGGCAGCTTCGCTCCCATGACGGACATTCTCTGCGATCAGGGCCGCTAGGAACAGTCCCCTCTGCCTATGCGAATCGACCCAGTGGTCGTACTTGGCCACGCATTAGGCTCTTCCCCGCCCTCCTACCCGTCCTGGGGTTGAGGCGGCCGGCGTACCTTCGGCCGGCCTTTGAGGGCTTGAGGGTTGAACCATCCGTCGCTTGCTCCGGCCGACCCTTGAGGGCGTGGGGGCCTGGGACCTGGGGCCTCAGCTGATGACCACGATCTTGTGAGGTCAGCCCGAGGAGCAGGATCCCAGGGGGCTATCCTCCCTTCCGCTGCAAGAACCCCCTGGGATCCCGCCCCACGGACCGACCTCTGGGACGTACCCGGAGAGCTCCCTCCCTTTTGCTGCAACAACCCCCATTTGGTCCCCTCACCAAACCTCTGGCGCCAGTCCCGAGACAGGGATCGGACAAGTAGTGAGCATGGAGCACTAATTGGATTGCCGTCAGGGAATCGTCCCCTACGCCCCTATTGCCCTCATCGGTGAAAGAGGTCCGTCCGGGTGGTCCGCAGGGGGACGGCGTCGGCTACTCAGACTGCAACGGGCGGGCCGCCACCTTGTCTCGTCATCGCGCCACATCTCTTGTGCCCTTCGAAGGTCCTTGCGCTGCGCTCGACTCGGCACCCCCTGTCGAACCACCCGGACGAACCTCTGGCACCCGTTGGGCAGTGAGGCAATGAGATGTCTGGGATTAGGGGTGACTCTCCTACGGGAGTCCTGATGCTTCCAGCCGGTGCCCAGATCGGTCAACGGTTCTCGCTCGTCACGGCGGCGGTATGGTCGGGTGAGGCCACTTCAACCCCCAAGCCCTCAAGGATCAGCCGAAGGTACGCCGGCTGCTTCAACCCCCAAGCCCTCAAAGAACGGCCGAAGGAACGCCCGGCCGCCTCAACCCCAAAAGGGGTGGGCGGAGGGCCCTTTTTCGCTAGAATGTTTCACGGGAAACATGACGGTGAAACAACACCGGGTGTTTCACGGGAAACATGACGGTGAAACAACAACCCAAGTGGACCGATTTCGACATCGGCTACCTCTTGGGTCTGTTGGTGGGTGAAGGACATTTCGGTGGAGACGGGCGCCAACCACACGTCACTCTCCGTATGCACACCGACCACGAAGCTCTCTTTCTCTGGATTCAAGAGACCTTCCCGGGCGGGAGGCTCTATGGCCCCTACCACCACGGCGGCCGCAGCTACTTCCAGTGGATGGCTCGGGGGCAGTACCTTAGGGAGGTCCTCATGCCCATTCTCGAAGAACACCTGTCTCCGGACCTGGACAAAAAGGCCTACTCGCGCTTCATGAAGATGAAAGACCGCTACCGGTTGTAGCTATCGAAGCCCCGCGGCCGCTGCCTCGCCGGGCGGATCGAGACCCGCTTGAAGAAACCTCGCCCGTGGCTTTCCGTGACGACCTCGCCGTCGTCCGCCAGGGCGAGATGGATGATCCGCCTTTCGGCCGGATTCATAGGATCGAGCGACCTGGGCTTTTCCTCCTGCTTGACCTCCTCAGCCACCTTGTAAGCCAACCTCTCGAGGCTCTCCTCCTGCATCTTGTGGAAGTTGCCGGAGTCGACGCGGCAAGGTACCGATCGACCGGTCAAGCCACGAATCGTTCGCGGTAGCAGGTGCTGAATCGCCAACAGGAGACTCCCGCGATCTGCGACCAACTCCTGCTGACCCGGGCCACTCAGCTCGATCTCCAATTGACCATCCCCCTGAAAGATGTCTGCCTTCAGCTCCATGCCCGCCACCTCGAGAAGAGTCTCGACGGATTCGCGCGCCGCCTCCGCCATCTCACCTGTCGCTTCGGGAAGTGGCTCGGCTGGGGCCGCCGCAGCGCCCTCTTCCGGATCGGTAGTCGGCTCGGCCGGTGTGGCGATTCCGGCGACCTCTGTTGGCTCTTCTCCCAAGTCCTGAGCTGTGAGTACAAACAACTCTTCGTCCGGTTCAGTGACTTCGGGAGGGTCAGGCTCTTCCAGTTCCACCGGGGCAGGCGCGACAACTTCTGGCTCGATGGCCCGACGAGGGTTGTCTGGGTCAACGTCGATCACCACGCCGCGACGGGTCTTCAGGAAACCGTGCCGTTTCTCGATCTTGCGGTAGGCCACTTCGTCAGGGTCGATCTGATAGTGGCTCGCCGCCTGCATAACGGCCTGCTCGAGGGTGTTGCCCGAGAAAAAGCGCCTTCCGGTATTGGTCATTTCCCAGCCTCCTTCTTCTTGCCGTTCTCGAATCGCTTACTGCTCGGGGCTGCCTCGGCCTCCGCCTCTTTCTTCTCCCGATGCCGCTTGTAGGCGTACGACTGCGCGATTCCCAGCACGTTATTGGTCAACCAGTAGAGAACCAGGCCGCTCGGGAATCCCAGAAAAAGCACCGTAAAGAAGATCGGCATCATGGCGAACATCCGCCGTTGCATCGGGTCGCCGGCCGCAGGCGTCATCTTCTGCTGGAGAAATTGCGATGCGCCCATGATGATCGGCAAGACGTAGTAGGGATCCTTGGCCGAGAGGTCTTGTATCCAGAGTTCCCAGGGGGCGCCGCGCAGCTCTATAGAGGCGGTGAGCAGGCTGTAGAACGCAAAGAGGACAGGAATCTGCAAGAACATGGGCAGGCAACCACCGGCGGGGCTCACCCCCTCGGTCTTGTAGAGCGCCATGGTCTCTTCGTTCATCTTGCGTTGCATCTCGGCGTTCGGCCGCCCCTGCTTGTCCTTCAACTTGCCCTTGTACTTCTGGCGAATGGCCTGGATCTTCGGATTGAGCTTCTGCATCTTCTGCATCGACACCGTGCTCTTGTGGGTCAATGGGAAAAGCAGAATTCGAATCAAGATGGTCATCAGGATGATGGCCCATCCATAGTTCGAGACCACGTTGTCGTAGATCCAGGCGAGTCCCCACATCAGCGGCAGGGAGAGCGGCTTGAAGAACCCGAGGTTGACGGTTTCTTCGAGCCCGTAGGGCAGGCTCGCGAGCCGGTCGTATTCTTTCGGCCCAAAATAGGCCAGAACCTTCGAGCCCTCGACCGAGGGCTGAATCAATAGAAACAGCTCCCGCGGAAGGTCCTTCTCGGCGTCGCTGAGCTCCTCTTTGCCACGGATCGGCTTGAACCGAACATCGGTGCTCTCGACACCCGGAACCACCAGCACCGGTTGGACAATCACCCCGCCGACGCCCTCCTGCGGCACCACCGCTGTCAAGAAGTAACTGTCTTCCAGACCCGCCCAGCTCAAGCCGACGGACGAGATCGGCAATGGGCTCCAGGTTCGATTGGGATCCTCCCGTTCGACATCCTCGGCCGTCTTGAAGACCGCCGAACGCCGGGCGAAGCGATTCTCCTGCTCTTCCTCCGAGGGATTGCGAACTCCCGGCCCGATGGCCACGGTCCACGCATTGGGGTTCGACAGCGCCACAACGACTTCGAGCATCCCGTCGCCGCGAAACACGAACCGCTTTTCTACGTTCCCCTCGGGTCCTCGATAGCGGTAGATGATCTGTTTGTCACCGGCGGCCGTGCTCGACTGTTCTACCCTATACAGCACCTCGTTCAGTGGAGAGGGGCCCCCTTGAGGCGTCGCAAGGCCGAACGGATAGGGCGCTGCTGCCCGACGGCGAACCAGATCGACCGGTCCTCCGTCGGCGCTCTTGTGATTCAGGAGTTGATAGGAAAGGAGTTGCCCGCCCCGGTTCGTCATCTCGGCCCGAAACTCGGCCGACTCCACGACCACCACCTCTTCACGCTCTGCCGCAATCGACTCCGCGAACGACTCTTCGTCCGCCATCGCAGAGAGCTCACCAGCCTCTTCCTCTTCGACGACCGTCTCGGGCGGCTCCTCAGGAACCGTGGTGGCAACCTCCTCGAACGCGACAGGCTCCTGGGTTGGACTCTGCCTCAGAGGTGGCTCTGGCGGAGGGAAGAAATAGCTCCACGCGAGCATCACCGCCATCGAAAGGGCGGCTGCGACTAGAAGTCTCTTGGTGTCCAATGCTCTTGTTCTCCCGTCAACTTCTGGTGCTCAAGGATAGTCCACCCCTCCGGGGTGAAACGGGTTGCAGCGCAGGATCCTCCAGAGAGCCCGCGCCCCACCTCGTACCAACCCGTACTCGAGAATCGCCAACCTGGCGTACTCCGAACAGGTCGGCGTAAAGCGACAGGAACGCGGTAACAGTGGGGATACCCAGCGTTTGTAATGGACGAGCAGTGCGGCAACCGGTCGGGTGACCAGGGTGCCTACCGGGGTTGCGTCAGCGGCGTCAGGAGATCCAGCAGATCCTGTTTCAGGTCCAGAAACTCCGCCTGTCGAGCTGCTGGAAGCACATGCACCACGATGTCGTACGGTGGCAACTGTCGCCG
>Ga0316187_10004655_pt1 | contig 11883 bp, 8 predicted proteins | sample CroRivburrow1_MG_FD_204927 | JGI IMG/M metagenome (GOLD analysis project Ga0316187, IMG submission 204927) | Coastal sediment microbial communities from Maine, United States - Cross River worm burrow 1 | ecosystem: Environmental > Aquatic > Marine > Coastal > Sediment | place: USA: Maine...
TCATCGCGGCCGAGGTCATCGAGGCGATTCGCTACGTCTACGGGCTCCAGCCTGAATTGATGCCAGGTTTCGACCTGGCCGGTGGATCCGCATTCACGAGCCCCGACATGAACGGTTCGGACGAACCCGCTTCCAATGGGCATCTGAACGGTGCCATCGATGACATTCAGCTGCGCACCTGGGGTATTCAGCTGGTTGACGGCCGGATGCCCGGTTTTGCCGCGATCGTCGGTTGTGCAAAGTCCAATGAGGCCGCGGTGCAAATCGTCAGGGAGCTGCAGCGACGCAATATTCTCACCTTCCTGTCCGGGAATGTGAACGGCCGCAGCATCATCGACCAGCTGCTCGAAGAGGGCGTTGAACTCGGCTACGACACCTATACGGTGCCGTTCGGTACCGACACCATCAGCGCTATCTACGCGCTCGGGTTTGCCACGCGCTCGGCGCTGACCTTCGGCGGGATGAAGGGCGGCCAGGCCAAGGAGATTCTCCACTACAACAAGGACCGTGTGTTTGCCTTTGTGCTGGCACTGGGCGAGGTGGACGACCTCAAGTATGCCGCCGCCGCCGGTGCCATCAATTTCGGTTTCCCGGTGATTGCCGACACGGTGATTCCGCAGATCCTGCCCTCGGGCATCACGACCTACGAGCACGTGGTCAGCATGCCGTGGAACGAGATCGAGGGAGCGGACGACCTGGAACGATCCGAGCGGTTGGTGCAGAAGTGCATCGAGGTCCGTGGCGTCAAGGTGCAGGTCTCCGACGTTCCGGTGCCGGTTCCCTACGGGTCGGCATTCGAAGGTGAAGTCGTCCGCAAGGCCGACATGCGCATCGAGTTCGGGGGCAAAGGCTCCCGCTGCTTCGAGTACCTGCGTATGGGCAAGCTGGAGGACGTCACCGACGGCAAGATCGAGATAATCGGGCCGGACTTCTCCGAGGTGGACGAGCAGGGTTCGATGGACATGGGCATCGTCATCGAGGTGGCCGGACGCCAAATGGAACAGGACTTCGAGCCTGTTCTGGAACGGCAGATCCACTACTTCGTCAACGGCGCCTCAGGGATTCAACACATCGGTCAGCGTGACATCACCTGGATCAGGGTTTCACAGAAGGCGGCGGACGCCGGATTCGACCTGGAGAGCTTCGGGAAGATTCTGCACGCCCGTCTCCACTCCGACTTCGGGGCCATCGTGGACAAGGTGGCGGTGACCATATACACCGATCCCGACCAGGTCGACCAGCGCCTCGATGAGGCGCGGGCCGCCTACGACTTCCGCAACAAGAGGCTGGAAGACCTGACGGACACTGCGGTTGACGTGTTCTACTCGTGCACGCTGTGCCAGAGCTTCGCTCCGAACCACGTGTGCATCGTCAGCCCGGAGCGACTCGGCTTGTGCGGTGCCTACAACTGGCTGGACTGCAAGGCTTCCTTCAACATCAACCCGACCGGTCCCAACCAGCCGATCAAGCTGGGCCGCGTCTCCGACGTGGACACCGGGTACTGGGAGGGCACCAACGACTACGCCAAGGTGGGCTCCCATGGAGTGGTCGAAGAGGTGGCGATGTACTCCATCATGGAGAACCCGATGACAGCCTGCGGCTGCTTCGAGTGCATCGTGATGCTGATTCCAGAGGCGAACGGCGTGATGGTGGTGAGCCGCGAGGACACCAGCATGACTCCCGCCGGGATGACGTTCAGCACGCTGGCAGGCATTGCCGGCGGCGGAATTCAGACCCCCGGAGTGATGGGTGTCGGCAAGTACTACCTGGCCAGCCCAAAGTTCATCTCTGCCGATGGCGGGTTCAAGCGCATCGTATGGATGAGCAGTGTCCTCAAGGACACCATGGCTGAGGAGTTCAAGATTGTCGCCGAGCGTGAGGGTGATTTGGAGCTGATCGATCGTATCGCTGATGAGCGGTCGGTCGATTCAGTCGAGGAGCTCGTTGCATTTCTCGAGCAGCATGAGCACCCCGCACTGGCGATGGATCCCATCTTCTAAGTACCGGAGCTCTTGCTGAAGGGAAACTGCCCGGTGAATTTGTTGGAACAGAATCGACGGCACCCGGCGCCGTCATCAAAAAGTGAGGACGTATGCCGATTGAGATCCCAGTAGACAAGTGGCCGGGGACGGTGAACACCGTCACTCTCGGCGCTACGGCCGCGGACGGTGGAACCCGCTCCAAAGTCGTCACCATCGGCGGCGAAAAGTCGCTGCCGTTCATGCATTTCGAAAACGAGACGCCGCACCGTCCCGTGATCGCTATGGAGATGACGGCGACCCGGCCCAACGATTGGTCACAGGTGTTGCTGGACGCCTGGGGCGACGTTCTCTCGGATCCGGGGCAGTGGGCGCAGGCTTGCGAGGAAGCCGGAGCCGATCTCATCGTGTTGATGTTCGGGCTCAACGACGGAAACGACAACCCGATAACCCCCGACTTCGCCGTCGAATCAGTCCAAGCAGTCCTGCAGGCCACCGGCCTGCCGTTGGTGGTGCTCGGGCCGGGGCAAGCGGAGATCGACAACGAAATCCTCGTCCCGATTGCCGATGCCACCAAGGGTGAACGGCTCGTGCTCGGGCTGTGTGAGGACGCCAACTACCGGACCATCGTCGCTTCGGCGATGGCGAACGATCACCTGGTCCTGGGCCGCACACCGATGGATGTGAACCTGGCCAAGCAGCTGAACATTCTGATGACAGACATGGGTCTGCCGCTGGATCGAATCGTCATGGATCCGACGACTGGTGCCCTCGGTTATGGGATCGAATACGGCTACTCCGTGATGGAACGGCTCCGACTGGCGGCCCTCCAGGGCGACGCCATGACCCAGCTACCGCTGCTGGTCAACCCCGGCTACGAGGCCTGGAGGACCAAGGAGTCGAAGGTCGGCGAAGGAGTCCCCGAAACCTGGGGCGATTGGGCCGCACGCGGCACCCACTGGGAGACGCTCACCGCGATTTCCCTCATTGAAGCGGGTGCCGACGTTGTCGTACTCCGACATCCCGACAGTGTGACTCGCGTCAAAAACGCGATCGACGAACTCATGACCCTCGAACCGGCGTAGGAGAAATAATGGCGCTATCTGGAATCCAGATATACAAGATGCTTCCGCAGACCAACTGCAAGGAATGCGGGTTTCCAACCTGCCTGGCCTTCGCAATGAAGCTGGCTGCCAAGCAGGTCGAACTCGACGATTGCCCCTACGTGACCGACGAATCGAAGACGCAGCTCGCCGAATCGGCAGCTCCGCCTATCCGCCTCATCACGCTGAAGGCGGGTGACAACGAGGTTGCCGTCGGCAACGAAGTGGTGCTCTTCCGTCACGAGAAGAAGTTCTTCAACCGCCCCGGGGTCTTCATCCGGGTGGTCGATACTGCGGACGAGGCAGCCATCACCGAGAAGGTGGCAGCAGCGAGTTCCTACAACGTCGATTACGTCGGCCTTGACCTCAAGCTGGACGGCATCGCCGTCGAAGCCGCGTCCGGGGATCCGGCCAAGTTCGCCGCCGCCGTGAGCGCGGTACGGTCGGCCTGCGCACTCCCGCTCATCCTGGTGAGCGATGACCCGGCAGTCGTCGAAGCGGGCTTGAAGGTGCTCGACGGCGAGAAGCCACTCGTGCTCGGAGCGAACTCGTCCAATTGGGAGGCGATGGCTGATCTCGCCAAGCAGTCGGATGCAGCGCTCGGCGTGGCCGGCGACAGCCTCGAGGAAATCGCCGACCTCACGGTGAAGATTCAGGAAAAGGGTGTCGAGGACATGGTTCTGCACCCCGCCGGCGGGACCATGGGTGCTTCGCTCGCACTACAGACCCAGATACGTCGGCTGGCGTTGAAGAACTTCCGTCCGCTGGGTTATCCGACCGTGGCATTTGCGGGCGATGGGGGAGACCCCGCCAAGGAATCCACCGTGGCGGCTCACGCGATCTGCAAATACGCCGGCTTCGTGGTGGTGGACACGTTTACACCCGAGCTGATCTACGCGATCCTTGTGCTGCGGGAGAACATCTACACGGATCCGCAGAAGCCGATCCAGGTGCTGCCTGCCATCTACGAGATCAACAACCCGAAACCGAGCGACCCGATGCTCGTCACGACGAATTTCAGCATCACCTATTTCAGTGTTGCCAACGAGGTGGAAGGCTCCGGACAGTCCGCCTGGTTGCTGGTCGCCGACGCCGAGGGAATGAGCGTGCTGACGGCCTGGGCCGCCGGGAAGTTTGACGCTGAGAGTATCGCCAAGGCCGTCAAAGAGTTTGGCGCGGCCGACAAGTTGGACAAGAAGGTGATCGTCTTGCCCGGCCACACCGCGGTGCTCTCCGGCGAACTGGAAGAAGAACTGCCCGACTGGGAAGTCAAGGTGGGGCCGCGCGAGGCCGTCGACTTGCCCGGGTACATGAAATCGGTTTTGGTCTAGGAAGGAGCGGACCGGAGGCTCGATGGCCGAATACAACGTCAGTTTCGCGTCCCTTCCCGAACCGATCGGCGTCCCGGCCGGCACCCTGCTGGTCGACGCGGCCCAACAGGGCGGTGTCGACATTCAACAGCCGTGCGGCGGTCAAGGCCGGTGCGGCCGATGTGCCGTCCAGGTTGAGTCCGGATCGGTGCGCCGGCGTAGCGTCCTGAGGCTTTCAGCGTCCGACGTTGAAGCCGGGTTTGCCCTTGCCTGCCAGACGGTGGTCGAAGGTGATGTGGCGATCGTGGTGCCGCCGCCGGAGGTGATCGAACGACGACTGGTCACCGATCACATAGCTCCCGAAGCTGCTCTACCCGACGGGTACGATCCGCTTCAAGCGCAGTCGGTGCGCCGGGTGGAGCTCCAGCTGGTCGCACCGTCAATGGACGACCAGACGGACGACTGGGGCCGGCTGTGCACGGCACTACGCAAGAAGACCGGCATCGACAACCTGGATGTGTCGGTCGACCAGATCCGCCGATTGGGCCGCGTCCTGCGGGACTCCGATTGGCGGGTGGCGGTGACGGTGGACCTGGGACACAACGGCAGCCCTCGCCTCATTGACGTCCGGCCCGCCGCCGAAGCCGCCGACGCCCCGCTCTGTGGCCTGGCCATCGACATCGGCACCACAACGGTCTCGGTGTGGATGGTCGACCTGTTGACCGGTCGCGTGTTGCGCCAGAGGAGCGAGTACAACCAGCAGATCTCACGGGGCGAGGACATCATCTCTCGCATCATTTACGCCAGCAAAGGCGACGGCGGCAATGAGCTCCGGGAGTTGGTCCTCGGGACGATCAACGGGATTGTCGAGGCGATGTGTGCGCGGCTGAAGATCGCGGCCGACGACATCGTCAAAGCTACGGTCAGCGGCAACAGCACAATGATGCACCTTCTGCTCGGGATCGCCCCCGAGAGCATTCGTCTCGAGCCGTTCATCACACCGATCAACCATCTGCCGCGCTTGCCGGCCGGTGAAGTCGGCATCGTCATGAACCCGGCCGGTGTCGTCGACCCGCTACCGGGTGTGGCCAGCTACGTGGGCGCTGATATCACAGCGGGTGTGTTCGCTACCGGGCTGCGGGACTCGTCCGACACGACGCTCTTCATCGACGTTGGCACCAACGGAGAGATCGTCTTCGGTTCCTCGGACTGGATGGTGACCTGTGCGTGTTCGGCGGGCCCGGCGTTTGAGGGGGCCGGTGTGATCCACGGGATGAGAGCCAACACCGGGGCAATCGAGGAAGTCTGGATCGACGGGGCAACGTACGAGCCGACGTGCCGGGTGATCGGCAACGGCGCCCCGCGCGGCATCTGCGGGAGCGGGCTGATTGCACTGGTGGCTGAGATGTTCCTCACCGGGATCGTCGACAAGGGCGGCCACATCAACCAAACGCTGGAGACTCCCCGAGTGCGCCGCGGCCTCCACGGCGCCGAGTACGTGGTCGCCTGGGCCGCCGAGAGCGACAACGGGGAAGACATCGTCATCACCCGGGTGGACATCAACAACCTGTTGCGCGCCAAAGCCGCGATCTTCGCCGGTTTCGAGGTGCTCGCCGACCGGGTCGGTGTTCCGTTGGAAATGGCCGAGCATGTCCTGATTGGAGGTTCATTCGGCAAGTACATCAATGTGGAGAAGGCCGTCGACATAGGTCTTCTACCCGACATGTCCTGGGACCGGTTCGAGTTCCTCGGCAACACCTCGGTGAAGGGCGCCTATCTGGCCCTGATCGACCAGACCGCCCGAGACGAGATTGCTGCCATCGCCTCGGCGATGACTTACATCGAACTGTCCGCCGACAACTCGTTCTACGAAGCATTCACATCAGCACTTTTCCTGCCCCACACCGACCTGTCGCGTTTTCCGTCCGTAGCGGCGGCGATGACCTAGAAGACCCTGAGGAGAATCGATCATGTACATAATCGGCGAGAACATCCACATCATGGCGGACGCGGTGAAGGCCGGTCTTCGGGATCGTGACGAACGCTTCTTTCAGGACCTCGCTGTGGCCCAGGTCGAGGCGGGGGCCCAGGCTCTCGACCTGAACCTGGGGCCACGCAAGAAGGACTGGGAGGAATTGTTCCCCTGGATGGTGAAGACCGTCGAGTCCGTAGTCGACGTGCCTCTCAGCCTCGACAGCACCAACCTCCTCGGCATCGAAGCCGGGCTCAAGGCCGTCACGAAGGCGCAGCCGATCATCAACTCCACTTCCGCAGAGGAAGAGCGGCTCGAAGCTGTTCCGCTCATCGCCAAGAAGTACAACGCCAAGCTGGTTGCGCTGACGATGGGCAAGAGCGGGATTCCGGTTGCGGCCGATGAGCGGGTGAACATAGCCATCGAGAAGCTCATTCCCCGCTGCCTCGAGATCGACTATCCGGTGTCGGATCTCATCATCGACCCACTGGTGCTCACCGTTTCGGGGTGCCAGGAGTACGCCCCTGAGCTGATCGAAGCGGTTCGCACCCTCCAGGTGGTCTGGGATCCGCCGCCGGCGATCTCAGTGGGACTGTCCAACGTTTCCAACGCCGTGCCGAACGAGGGCAGGCCGCTCATCAACCGGGTCTATTTGGCCATGTTGATGGGCGTTGGGATGAACATGATGATCGCCGACCCGTTCGACGAGAAGCAGAACGAAGTCATCCGCATCATTGAAGAGCGCGATGACAGCACCGCCGTCGGCCGGTTGTATCTGGCAATCGCCGACGCGACGGCAGCGATGGAGGAGCCCTCCGTTGACAGCGCCGACATGAGCGACCCGGAGCAGGCCGAGATCTGGAAGACGGTGCAGATCCTGCTCAACAAGGTCATCTACGCCGAGTCCTACCTACAGCAGTAACGGAAGAGGAGACGACGAATGTCGATAATGAAGCCGGCGCACCGTTGGCAGCCAGCCTGGCGCCCGTTCAAGAGGGAAACGCTTGGCAACCGGACGCTGATGGCAGTGGAACGAGCCTTCAAGGGACCGGTCTACGGATGCCGGATGTGCGGCAATTGCCTGCTGCAGGAAACGGCGTTCATCTGCCCGATGGAGTGCCCCAAGGGATTGCGCAACGGGCCGTGTGGAGGCTCGACCCCGGAGTTCTGCTACGTCGATGAGAGCCGGCCGTGCGTTTGGTACAAGATCTACGAGCGGGCCTTCGCCATGGGCCGTGAAGAGAAGCTCCTCGAGGTGCTGCCTCCGCTCGACTGGGAGCAGGTCGGCGGAGAGACCTGGGGCGGTGTCTTCCGCCAGACCCAGGAGGTCGGGATCGGCAATTTCGTCAGTGGACTCCGCGACCCGCAGACCCGTCACGACACTTGGGAGTCGGTGTTCGAGCCCCTGCGCCAACCCGAGTGGTGGCAAGGCGATGCCGAGTACCACCCGGCCACCTACGACGAGCCCGCCTCGGATCTCGAACGCCGCCTGCGTGCCGGCGAATTTGTGGTGACCTCGGAGGTGGCTCCGCCACTGGGCTCAGCGACCGCCAAGTTGGAACGTGAAACCGACATGATCAAGCCATACGTCGCGGCGGTGAACTTCACCGACTGCCCCTCGGCGACACCACGGATGTCGAGCCTGGCGTGCTCCATGAAAGCCCTGGAGCACGATGCAGAGCCGGTCATGCAGATCGCGGCTCGCGATCGAACCCGGGTTGGTGTCCAGGCGGAGGTCATGGGCGCCAGCGCCCTCGGAATCCGCAACATGCTGTGCCTGTCCGGCGATAGCCCGGCGATCGGGCCTGCTCCGCGCAGCCGAATGGAGGTCGTCGACATCGAGTCCGTGCACCTCCTGTGGATGCTGCGGCGGATGCGTGACGAGGGCCACTATCTGGACGGGCGCAACATCAAGACCCCGCCGATGTACTTCCTCGGGGCCGCAGCCTCTCCGTACGCGTCACGACCCGAGTTTCAAGCCATCCGCGAGCACAAGAAGGTCAACGCGGGTGCGCAGTTCTTCCAGACCAACCTGGTCTATGACCCGAAGGGCCTGGAAATTTGGCTCGACAGTCTGGCGCAGCGGGATATCCTCGACAAGGTGTACGTACTCATCGGGATCACCCCGCTGAAGAGCTACAAGATGGCGCGTTACATGCACGATTCAGTGCCGGGCGTGTCCATACCCGAGCCCCTTCTCCAGCGCCTCGAGAATGCTGGTGACGGAGTGATGGAGGAAGGAGTCCAGATCACTCTGGAGCTCATCGACCAGATCAAGGGCATGGAAGGCGTCAACGGTTTTCACCTCATGCCTGTGATGTGGGAAGCGATCGTGCCCCGGATCGTCACCGAAGCCGGTCTGTTGCCCCCCGACTTCGTCGCTCCGGAGAATCACACCGAGCTGATAACCGTGGGGGGTTGATCGCAGAATGAAGATCGCCATCACCGGAAAGGGAGGGGTGGGCAAGACCACTCTGACGGCTCTGCTCGCCCAGGTCTACGCGGAGCGGGGTCGCGACGTTCTGGTCGTGGACTCCGATCCGTCCCCATCCCTGGCCGGCGCTCTGGGGATTCCCCCGGATGTCGCGGCGGATCTGCGGCCGATCTCCGAGATGGACGAGCTGATCGAAGAGCGTACGGGTGCCAAACCCGGTTCTTCTGGCAGCTTCTTCACCTTGAATCCACGAGTCGACGATATCCCGGAGCGCTTCAGCGTCGCCCACGAGGGCGTGCGGTTGCTCGAGATGGGTTCGGTCGAGTCCGGCGGGGCCGGTTGCATCTGCCCCGAGAGTGCCATGCTCAAGACTCTGTTCACCCACCTGCTGTTCCGCAAGGACGAGGTCTTGTTGCTCGATATGTACGCCGGGGTGGAACATCTCGGGAGGGCGACCGTCGACTTCGTCGATACGATGCTCATAGTGGTCGAGCCCACGAGGCGGAGCCTGGCGACTGCCAGCCAGATCAAGCAGCTGGCGGCGGATATCGGGCTGACGCGGCTGTGGCTGGTGGGGAACCGCATCCGCGACGACGAGGATGTCGCCTTTCTGGAGCGGGAGCGGGGAGATATCCCTCTGTTGGGCTATCTTTCTGAGGACCCCGGAGTCGTCGAAGCGGACCGTCAGGGAACATCCGCGTTCGCCGTTGCTCCATCACTGAAACGGGCTGCCGGCGAAATCGCCGACCAGCTCGACCAACTCGCACTGGAGATCTCATGACCACGACTATCGCCGTTGCCGGCAAAGGTGGTGTCGGGAAGACCACCGTCTCCGCGATGGCCATCAGATACCTGGCCGGGACCGGGCAGGGCGCCATCCTCGCGATCGATGCCGATCCGAGCAGCAACCTGAACATGGTTCTCGGCCTGGGACTCGACTGGACGGTGGGCGATATCCGCGAGGGAATGCTCTCGAAAGTGAAGGAATCGATCACCGCCGGCGGCGCCGCCATGGGGGGCCTGCCGGGAGGAGTCAGCAAGCGTGAGTACCTCGACTATGAGGTGCGGTCTTCGCTGTCCGAGGGGATTGAGTTCGATCTGATTGCGATGGGTCGGGGGGAAGGGCCCGGCTGCTACTGCGCCGTCAACCACAATCTGCGTGAGGTCGTCGACGCAATCGGCTCTGGTTATCGGTACGTTCTGATTGACAACGAAGCCGGCATGGAGCACCTCAGCCGACGAACCACGCGCGATGTCCAGCACATGCTCATCGTGACCGACCCGACTCAGCGTGGAATCGTGGCCGCTGAGCGGATCGCGACTCTGCGCCATGAGCTCGACATCAACATCGAGAACGCCTATCTCATCATCAACCGACTGGACGGAGAGATGCCGGCAGCGCTGGCCGAGAAGGTTGAGCAGCTCGACTTCCCGCTGTTGGGGACCATCCAGAATGATCCCGACGTCGCCGAATTCGAGTTCACCGGCCGGCCTTTGGTGGAAATGGACGAGAGCTCGCCGCTTGTCACCTCGGTGGCGAGCATGCTCGAGAGCATCCTTTGAGCCTCTCGGCGTCCCTGCGTCTCGTTGCAGACGGCGAGACCTGAGAATGCGAATACTTGGCGTCATCACGGGCGAGTACGGCGAGCGGCATGTCAATAATGTTCGTGAGCACGCTCCGAGCGACTGGACGGTCGAGACCTGGCGGGCTCCGTCGCAGTTTCCCATCGTCATCGACTATCCGGAGGACTACGTGCCGGAGACGCTGCCGGCAGCTGATCTGATTCTGTCCTTTCCGGAGGTTTCCGGAGTCGCCGAGTTGATCCCCGATGTCGCCAAGGTCACCGGCGCCAAGTCGGTGGTCGCCGCCGTGGACAGCGAGGCGTGGTTGCCGCGCGGCCTGGCCCGCCAGCTACGCGGTTGGCTGGAGCGGATGGACGTCTTCTGCGTGACCCCCAAGCCGTTGTGCTCGCTCACGGAGACACATTTCGGTATCAAGCGTGGCATTTGGGAGGAGTACAGCGATCCCTACATCTCGGAGTTCGCCCACCTCTTCGGTCGACCGCAGCTTCGGATCGAAGTCGATCCCACGACGCGTGAGATCACCAGTGCCGAGGTCGAGCGAGACGCGGTATGCGGCAACACGCGCTTCGTCGCTGAGCGCCTGGTGGGGCTTTCGGCCGATGATGCCGCCGAACAAGCCGGCCTGTTGCACCATCACTACCCGTGCCTGGCCAGCATGGGCCAGGACACCGATTTCGGAGACACTCTGATGCATGTCTCCGGCAACGTGCTCAAGGACAACGTCGCCGAACAGGTCAAGCCGTTTAGGCGGATCACATACATTTCCCCGGGCGAGCAGAGCGAATAGCCGCGATGGGGCACTGGTGGCGAAACTCACCGGTGGGCTGGCGACCAACGCAAATCCAGCGACACTGCGGTCGTGGCGACCGCGTTTCTGCAGAACCGTTCCACGATTTCTGGAATAGCAATAGAGCACGCCGGACGCTCTTGCCGCATGCCTATGAATGTCGCACCCTTCTTGGGTCATCTGGCCCTAGTGGGGCGTCGCGCGAAGGCGCATGCTTCAAGTAAGTACGGTTTGAAAGAGAGGCGACTCGTGAAATACCGCATCGAACGGAAGGGCCACGGCAAGGTTGTAATCGCCGACGTCTGGAAACGCGGCGCCGCGGTGCTTTCCGACCCCCTCCTCAACAAAGGCACGGCGTTCTCGCCCGAGGAGCGCCTCCTCTTTGAGCTCGAGGGCATGCTGCCATATCAAACGGCGCAGCAGCCTCACCAGGTGCAACGGGCCTACGAGACCGTGACCGCCTCCCGCGATTGCCCTCTTGATGAGTATTGCGGGTTGGTCGCGCTGCAGGACCGCAACGAGACCCTGTACTACCAGGTCCTCGCCGAGCACGTCGAAGAAATGCTCCCGATCGTCTACACACCGACGGTCGGCGAGGCAGCCGTCAAGTACAGCCACGTGTTCCGTCGCGGCCGCGGTCTCTGGATAACACCCGCCCACCGTGGTCGGATCTCCGAGGTCCTCGGTCACGTCCGCAACGAAGAGGTTCGCCTG
>Ga0316187_10004657_pt1 | contig 11882 bp, 11 predicted proteins | sample CroRivburrow1_MG_FD_204927 | JGI IMG/M metagenome (GOLD analysis project Ga0316187, IMG submission 204927) | Coastal sediment microbial communities from Maine, United States - Cross River worm burrow 1 | ecosystem: Environmental > Aquatic > Marine > Coastal > Sediment | place: USA: Maine...
ATGTTCACGCTGGCCGCGCGGCGTATGGGCTATCGCGTGTCGGTGCTCGCGCCGGAGGACGATACGCCGGCCGGGCAGATCGCCTTCCGCGAGGTGCGCGCGCCCTATGACGACCTGGAGGCCGTCGAGCGTTTCGCGCGCGAGGCCGATGTCGTCACCTTCGAGTTCGAGAACGTGCCGGCGGCGACCGTGGAGGTCGCCTCGCGCCACGCGCCGGTGCGGCCGGCCGGGAGCCTGCTGCATCTGACCCAGGACCGCGCGCGCGAGAAGCAGGGTATGCGCGACCTGGGGCTCGGCACCGCGCCGTTCGCGCTTGTGGAGTCCCGCGATGACCTGGAGTCCGCCGCCGCGGAGACCGGTTTCCCCGGCGTGCTCAAGACCTGCTCCTGGGGATACGACGGCCGCGGACAGCGTCGCGTCGAGGACCTCGACGGCCTGCGCGCGGCCTACGCGGACCTCGGCGAGGGGCGCTGCGTACTGGAGGGCTTCGTGCCCTTCGTCGAGGAACTCTCGGTGGTCGGCGCGCGCGGTCTCGACGGCGAGGTCGCGCTCTACGAGGCGGCGCTGAACCGCCACGCCAACCACGGGCTCGACCTGACGCTGTGCCCGGCGCCGCTGCCGGCGGAGACGCTGGCCGCGGCAGGAGAGATGGCGCGCACCATCCTCACCGGTCTGGAGGTCGTCGGCGTGCTGTGCGTCGAACTGTTCCTGCTCGCGGACGGCAGCCTGCTCGTCAACGAACTGGCGCCGCGCCCGCACAACTCCGGTCACCTGACCATCGACGCGCATGCCTGCAGCCAGTTCGAACAGCAGGTGCGCGCGGTGTGCGGGATGCCGCTCGGCGGTACGCAGCGCATCGCTCCGGCTGCCGCGATGGCCAACCTGCTCGGCGACCTGTGGGCGGAGGGGCCGCCCGACTGGGCCGCCGCGCTCGCCGACCCGGACGTGCGTCTGCACCTCTACGGCAAGGAGGAGGCGCGGCCGGGACGCAAGATGGGACATCTGACCTTGATCGACAGCACTCTCGAGCGCGCCGAGGAGCGCGTCCTCGCCGCGCGCGCGGCGCTCACGTCCGGCCGGCGGGAGGCGACATGGACTGGGGCCTGATCGTCGGCAACCTGACCACGCCGGCCGTGCTCTTCTTCGCGTTGGGCATGGCCGCGACGCTGATGCGCTCGGACCTGGAGATCCCACAGCCGGTCGCGCGCGGGCTGTCGCTGTACCTGCTGTTCTCGATCGGCATGCACGGCGGCGCGGAGCTGGCTGCCGCCGGCATGTCGCTCGGCACCATGCTGCCGCTGGCGGCCGGCGTGGCGGCGAGCATGCTGGTGCCGCTGGCGGCCTTCTCGCTGTTGCGGCGCAAACTCAGCGTGTCGGATGCCGCAGCCATCGCGGCCACCTACGGATCCATCTCGGCGGTCACCTTCGTCACGGCGTGCAGCTTCCTCGACGGCCGCGAGATCGCATGGTCCGGCTCGATGGTCGCCGCGATGGCGCTGATGGAATCGCCCGCCATCCTGGTCGGCGTGTGGCTGGCGCGCCGCGCCGGCGTCGGCAGCGAAGACAGCAACGCCAACGGCAACTCCTCGTCCATGGAACTCGTCCGCGAGGCCTTCCTCAACGGCTCGGTGTTCCTGCTGATCGGCTCGCTCATCATCGGCATCCTGGCGGGGGAGAAGGGTTGGCAGAGTGTCGTGCCGTTCGCCTACGACCCCTTCAAGGGCGTGCTCTGCCTGTTCCTTCTCGACATGGGCCTGGTCGCCGGCCGCCGCCTCTGGGCGCTGAAGAAGTCCGGCCCGCTGCTGCTCGGTTTCGCGCTGGTCTTCCCGATGGTCAGCGCGACCGCCGCCATCGGCGCCTCGCGTCTGATGGGCCTCTCGCAAGGTGACGCCCTGCTGTTCACCGTCCTGTGTGCCTCGGCGAGCTACATCGCCGTTCCGGCGGCCGTACGCTCGGCACTGCCCAAGGCGAATCCCAGCCTGTTCCTTCCGATGTCCCTCGCCGTGACCTTCCCCTTCAACATCACGCTCGGCATTCCGCTCTACATGACCGCCATCGAAGCGATCTGGGGGGCGGCATGATCCCGGTCAAGCGCCTCGAGATCGTGGTCGACGCGCCCTACAGCACGCGCATCGTCAGCGTGCTGCAGCGCCACGGGCTGACCGGCTGGTCCATCCTGCGAAACGTCACCGGTTCCGGCGAGCGCGGCTCGCAGTGGGGCGACGAGATCACCGGCGTGTCGTCGAACAACATGATCGTGACGACCTGTCCGCCGGAGGCCCTGGACGCGTTGATGGGGGACTTGAGTACGCTGCTCACGCGCGCCGGTGGCATCTGCCTGGTCAGCGATGCGCTCTGGCTGCCGCACTAGCCGCGCGCGGGACCCGCGCGGACGAATCCGCTAGGCTGACGAAATCCATGAGTCGCTGCATCACCTGGATTGTCGTCGTCGAAGTCCCTGCCGAGAACCGCGCCGCGTGGGAGGCGCTCGCCGAGGAGATGAGCGCGGCCACCGCGGAGGAGAGCGGCACGCTGATCTACGAGTGGCACTGGAACGCCGGCGGCGACACCTGCTCGCTGATCGAGCGCTACGTCGACAGCGACGCGGCGATGATCCACGTCGGCAACTTCGGCGCGAAGTTCGCCGAGCGCTTCACGACCCTGGGCACGCCGGTCCGACTGGACGCCTATGGCCCGGTCAGCGACGCACTGCGTGCCGCGCTCGACGGCTTCGGGGCGAGCTATCACGCCGCCTTCGCCGGCTTCGGTCGCTAGCTGCGGTCGATCTCCGCGAAGACCTCGCGCTCGAGCTCCGCGGGAGAGACTCCCACCTGCGCCTGGAACAGCGTGCTGAAGTCCGCCTCTTCGGCGGGCAACGCCTCGAGCAGACGGGCGATGGCCTTGCCCTTGTCGCGGGCGACGAGCGCCTCGCAGGTCAGCAGGAAGATCGCGCGCTGCGTGCGTGCCAGGTCGGCGCCGACCCCGCGTCCGACGAGGTGGCTGACGTCGGTTCCGATGTACGGACCGAAGTGGAGGTAGCCACGTTCTTCCGAGTCGCCCGCGTCGCGCAGGTTGAAGTACACGACCTCGTCGTCGGAACGCGCGGCCCGGCGCTGCGGGTCGGACCGGTCGCGCGCGTCGAGCAGATCGAAGGCCGCCTGCTTGCGCCCCTCGAGGAACCGCTCGAGATCCTTCGTCCGCAGCACCGTGCGCAGCTCCGAGAAGTTGGGCAGGAACATGCCGCCGTCGGAGTTTCCGCCCGGGATGAACGCCGAGCGAGGTGGCGTGACGTCGCCGACCGAGTCCGCGCCGACCCGTCCATAGACGCCGCCGTAGCTGGCGCGCACGCCCTCGAAGCCGAGACCCAGCGCCAGCCAGTTCGGCACCGTCGAGCCGCGCGCGTTGGCCCAGGCCACCAGCACGTCGTAGGTCAGCGACTGGCGCACGAAGTCCGGGGCGGTGGCCTGCGACGCCTGGTCCCACACCGACAGCGCACCCTCGCCGACTTGACCTTCCTCCAGGCAGAGCATCTGCAGGCGTCCCAGGCCGGTCGCGTCGCCGCCAAAGTAGGCGTGCACCCAGCCTGTGATCGACGGGTGGTGGAACACGCCGGCGAGCGAGGGTTCCAGTACGCCCGCGGCGCAGGCGAACTCGACCATCTCGCGCCGCGTGGGGAGGACCAGGAGCGGGATGTAGGCCGGGACCGGGCCGTCGCCGACGGGGCCTGATGTCCACACGGCGGACGCGTCGAGCATCTCCAAGGCCTCGAGCAGCGCTCGTTCGCGTCGTCCCGGCCGGTCACCGGCGAGGGCGCGCAGTGGAATCGGCGCCTCCGGCAGCGTGGAGAGCAGATCTTCCGGGAGTTCCAGCATGTCGGCAGCGGCCTCGAAGTCCCGGTCCTTGAACTCGGGCAGGTCCGCGACCGCGGACCAGGTCCCGGCTCGCATCAGCGCCCGCAACACGGCAGGCACCGCGAGGCGCAAGGTCTCGATTGCAGCGGGATAACCCGCGGCGCGCGTTTCCTGGTCCTCGAACCCCTCAAGCGGGACGTTCAGGACCACCGGCCCGAGTGCCAGGTTGACGCAAGCGCGCCGCACAAGCTCTTCGAACCCGTTCGCCCCGGCCGGAGCCGAATCCATGCTGAAGCGCTCCAACATCGCGTTGCCGACCGCGACGTAGTCCAGCGGCTCGACGGCGCCGTCCAGGGGCTCAAGAGTCCGAAGCAGACCACGGGCTGTGGGCGGCAGTGCCAGCCAGCCAATCGCGCTCGCCGACTCCATGAGGAAGGTGCGGCGGCTGCGCCCAGGTGTCGCGGGGCCCACGAGCGGGAAATGGAGTGGTGTCATCGGTGGCTCTGGATAGCTCAACCCCGCAAACACCCCGAGGGCATGTGGAATCCGCGGAATCCACCCCCGGATTCCCCCGAATCGGTGCTTCCAGGAGGCTCACCTCACGGGCCTGTCGCGTATCGTGGGGACATGCGTACCCCCCTGTCTATCCTCCTGCTGCTTGCCGCCGCTTCCCCCGCGGCCGGGCAGAACACCGTCGACGACTTCGAGGCGTTGATTCCGCTAGGCGGCACCTACCAGTACATCGGGGCCAGCCTCGATGAGAACACGGTCGCGGGACCTTACGGGCCCGGCCTGGTCGTCGACGGCTGCACCTATTCCGACCCGGCCGGCATCGGCCTCTACTACTACGGCTTCTGGGGCGGCCAGGTCGACGGGTCGATCGGCGTGTCGACGAACGGCGGTCCCGCCGAGCTGCGGATGGACTACGACGCACCCGTCGATTTCGTGGAGGTCGTGGTCTCGGTCGGCAACGGCTGGCCCGACACCGCTGACGTCACGGCTTACGACGCAGGCGGCGCGGTGCTCGCCAACCAGACCGGCATCACGCTGGTCGACCCGCAGAACCCGGTCACGGTGACCTTCAATCAGCCGGGCATCACGTATGTCACGGTCGTGTCGAGCGGCATCTACAACTGGGGGCCGTACGTGAACAACCACGAGTACGGGAGCTCCGGCCCGGCGCTGGCTGCGACCGGAACCTCGGGCGGCACGATGACCTTCGACTTGAGCGGCTTCCCGGCCGGCGGCTCCATCGCGATCGTGTACGGCCCGGCGGGCAGCCTGACCGGCAACGCGCCGTGCGGACCGGTCACGGTCGATCTGCTGCCGCTGAACTTCCCGCCGCCGTCGCAACTGCTGCTGCTGACGGCGGACGCGAGTGGTGCGGCGCAGTACGTCCAGAGCGTGCCGGCTGCGGCGGCTGGCCTGCGTGTGCAGGCGGTCGACCTGACCGGCTGCGCGGTCACGAACTTCGTCACCATCGGCTGAGAACGAGCCGGTGCGGCAGGCCCGGACCTGCCGCACCGGCCTCCGCTAGAATCGGACGGATGCATGCTCCCCGGGCATCCCTCCTGCGGCGCCTGTGCACGTTCGCAGCACCCGCGCTGCTCGTCGCCGGCGTGCTGTCCTCGCCGTCGGCCCAGGAACCGGCTTCGGCGCCATCCGCCGGACCCGGGCAGGACGGGGACGTCTACGCGGCTTCGGTGCGTCCGCTGCTGCAGCGCTATTGCTTCGACTGCCATGGTGCGGAGAACGCCAAGGCCGGCGTGCGCTTCGATCAGCTCGACCCGGACATGGCTCGCGGCGGGGATGGCGATGTCTGGGCGGAGGCGCTGGAGCTGCTCGAGTGGGAGGAGATGCCGCCCGACAAGGCCGAGCGCTTCCCGAGCGAGGAGGAGCGCGAGCTGCTCATGGACTGGATGCGGAGCACGCTGGCCGATGCCGCGACGCGGCGTGCCGCGGAACGTCGCACGGTGTTGCGTCGCCTGAACCGCGAGCAGTACTCGCGCACCTTGCAGGAACTGCTCGGGCTGGGCATCGACTTCGGTCGTCGGCTGCCCGCCGACGGGACCTCGCACATGGGGTTCTCGAACAACGGCGAGGTGTTGCGCGCCTCGACCCTGCACCTGGAGTCCTACCAGGACATCGCGCGCGCGGCGCTCGACGAGGCGATGGCGCTCGGCCCACGGCCGCAGCCGGCGCGTTATCGCGTGGAGTTCGGCAGCGGAGTCGGGGTCGGTCACGTCGGCGCGCGCACCGGCGGCTACCAGTCGGTACCGCTGAACCCGGACGACTTCCGCGTCGACGTGCTGGACGTCGACGGTCGTCTGCGCGAGCCGTCCGACGACGCGCAACGCGCCGAGTTCGATCGCATCCGCCGCAAGGTCACGGTCGGCCTGCGCGGTTCGTCGCAGGACCGCTTCCACGTGGTGCCGGAGGGGGTGGTGCTGTACGGCGCGCTGCCGCACCGGGAGGTCGCGCCGGGTGCCTGGCAGGGGCCGTCGCCGAACCTGAAGCTGGAGATGCAGCGCGTGTTCCCGCAGGAGGGCGACTTCGTGCTGCGCGTGCGCGCGTCGAAGGGCTACCTGGTCTCGGAGCGCAAGGAGCTGCTGGTCGCGCTCGACGAACCCGTGCCGCTGACGCGCGTCGTGCTGCCGGGAGTCGATGCGGCGCAGCCGGGCGGGGGTGGTGTCGCTGTGGCGCAGGAGGAGGGCACAGGGAGCGTCGATCCGCGCGACTACGAGCCGACCGCACTCGGCCCCTGGTTCCTCGCCGGCCCGATTCCCGCGAAGACCGGCGGGGAGGCGCGCAGCACCATCTACGTCGACGCGCCCTACGTCGACTTCGACGCGCCGCTGCGTGACGGCGAAACGCGCTGGCGTCTCGCCGGGGACATCGACGGGCAGGTCCAGCGCTACGAGATGGACCGCGGCGTGGTCATCCTGGCGCGCACCATCCACGCGCCCAGCGCGCGCACGATGGAGATCGCGGTCGGCAGTGACGACGCCTGCTGGATCTGGGTGAACGGCCGCAACGTCCTGGCGCGCGACGTGCAGCGCGGCGTGGCCCCCGACCAGGATTTCGTCAGCGTCGACCTGGAGGCCGGGCGCAACGACCTGGTGTTCAAGGTCGTCAACGACCAGGGCGGCTTCGCGAGCTACCACCGGCTGGTGCACGACGGCACGCGCCGCGAGCCCGCGCCCTACGAGGTGGCGGCACCGGCGGGTGTGCGGGTGCTGCGTGCCGACCAGGCGACCGGCCTCGAGAACCTGCGCTTCGACACCGGCCGGCTGCTCGCCGAGGACTTTCCGGCGCCGAGTCGCGCGCGCCTGGCGGTCGAGTTGCCGGCGGGCTACTGGCAGTTCGACCTGGTGCACCCGGCGATGGCGCCGGACGCGATGGGCTCGGTGCGCCTGGACATCGACAGCCTGCGCCTGGACCTGCGCCCCGAGTGCACGCAGGAGGACGTCGCGCGGGGCCTGCGCGTGACTCCGCTCGGCGCCGCCTACCTGAACGGCGGTCGCCGCAACGTCACGCTCGGCGGCCCGTTCTTCGTCGGGTTCAGCCATCTGGTCGCGACCCCGCTGCCGGGCGCGCACCCGCTGGTGGAGCGACTCGAGGCCCAGGCCGAGACCGAGCAGTCCGTGGAACTGCCCGCGTTGCGCGCGTTCCTGGGAACCCGCACCGACGACGGCATGGACTACGCGACCTTCGACGGCGTGCGCACGGTGGACGCGCCGCTTGGCGACGCGCGGGTCTACGAGTTCTTCGGTCGCCTCGAGAACCTGCCGATCCCGGAGCCGGACAGCGGCGACACCGAGATCCTGTCGGGCATCCTGGTCGCAGGAATCTGGAACGACCACCTGGTCAAGGCGCGCGACGACGCCGGCCCGCCACTGCTGGTCGAGAGCCTGGAGTTCGAGGCGCCGTACCACCCGGTCTGGCCGCCGGCCTCGCGCGTGGCGCTGTTCCACGACTCGCCGCTGCGCGGCGACGAGGAGGCCTACACCCGCGAGGTCCTCGAGCGCTTCCTGCCGCGCGCCTTCCGCCGCCCGGTGGAGGAGGCCGAGGTCGAGCGCTACCTGGCCTACTGGCGGCTCGCGCGTCCCGGCTACGCGCAGTACGAACACGCGGTGCGCGAGACGCTGGTCGCGGCGCTGTGCTCGCCGAGCTTCCTGTTCCTGGTCGAGCCGCTCGACGCGGTGGACGTCGAGGGCAGGGTGTCGGAGGACGTTCTGGCGACGCGGCTGGCGTACTTCCTGTGGAACGCGCCGCCCGACGCGGAGCTGGCCGCTCTTGCGCGCGCCGGACGCTTGCGCACCGAACTCGTGTCGCAGGTCGACCGCATGCTCGACGACCCGCGCAGCGAGGCCTTCGTGCGCGCCTTCACGCGCGAGTGGCTGCGGCTGGACCGGCTCGAGGGCATCACCATCGACCCGCGTCGCTTCCCGGCGTTCACGCGATTCGTCAAGCGCGACATGGCCGAGGAGACCTACCGCTTCGTCGGCCACGTGCTGCGCGAGGGGCTGCCGCTGCGCACGCTGCTGGCCGCGGACTTCACGATGCTGAACCAGAATCTCGCGGAGTTCTACGGGATCGACGGCGTGCAGGGTGTCGCGTTCCGGCCGGTGCCGGTGGCGCGGGAGTCGGGGCGCGGCGGCCTGCTGGGACAGGGTTCCTTCCTGGCCGGCCACAGCGACGGCACCGAGCCGCACCCGATCAAGCGCGCGGTCTGGGTGAAGGAGAAACTGCTCGGCCAGCCGCCGATGCCGCCGCCGCCGAACGTGCCGGATCTCGATCCGACGGTGCCGGGCTTCGAGCAGATGACGCTCAAGGAGCGCCTCGAGCAGCACCGCGACAATCCGTCGTGCTTCGAGTGCCACGCCGGCTTCGACCCCTACGGCATCGCCCTCGAGGATTTCGACGCGGTCGGGCGTCGCACCGCGATGCGCAAGGGACGGCCGGTGGACGCGTCGACGGTACTGCCGGACGGCACGCCGGTGGAGGGCGCCGACGGTCTGCGCGCCTACCTGGCCGATACGGTCCCCGAGCGCTTCCAGGCGTCCGTTCTCGAGCACCTCTACGCGTACGCGCTCGGCCGCGACACCGATTTCGCCGACCAGAGCGCGCTGGACGCCCTCGCCGATGCGGTGGCGGCCGACGGCGACACCTTGCGCGCCGCGGTGCATGCGGTGGTGCGGAGTTCGGCGTTCCGCGACCGCTAGCGGTATCATCGATAGACCCATGGCACGCAAGTCCTGGCACCTCGATCGACGCACCTTCCTGCGAGGGATGGGCGTCGCCTGCATGCTCCCGTACCTCGAGGGCATGGGGTGGGCCGGCCAGACGCGGCGCGCCGCCGCGCCGCGCCGCGCGCTGTTCGTCTACTTCCCGAACGGCTGCAGCCTGCCGAGCGAGAACGACGCGAAGTACCGCCACTGGCGCTGGTTCCCGGACGGCGAGGGCGCGGACTTCCGCTTCACGCGGGTCCTGGAACCGCTCGAACCGTTCCGCGACGACCTCGCGGTGCACGGCGGCTTGAGCCATCCGCTCAGTCGCGAACTGCTCGGCCACCTGGCCGGCGACGCTTGGCTGACCGCCGGCGACCTGCGCGGCGGGCTGTACCAGAACCGCGAGTCCGTCGACCAGGTGATGGCGCGGCATCTGAAGTCGCACACCCGCTATCCGTCGTTCGTGCTGTCGGCGGACGGGGGCGTAGGCTACAAGTCGCGCGTGTCGACGCTGTCCTTCGACGGGCAGGGGCGACCGGTGCCGTCGATGCACCGCCAGCGTGACATCTTCGAGCGCTACTTCGCGCCGTCCGGCGGCGGCACCACCGAGGCGCGTCGCAAGGCGATTCTCGAGGGGCGGAAGGTCGTCGACCTGATGCACGCCGAGGCCAAGGACCTCGAGAAGCGGCTGGGCGCGAACGACCGCCACAAGCTCGAGGAGTTCCTCGCCTCGATCGACGAGCTCGAGGAACAGATCCGCCGCGACGAGAAGTGGCTGGACACGCCGATGCCGGAGTTCGACGCGTCGGGGCTCGCCTTCGACGCCAGTGCGGCGACCGACCCGGCGCGCTTCATGCGCTCGATGTACGACCTGATGGTGCTCGGCCTGCAGACCGACGCGACGCGGGTCATGACCTACATGCTGGCCCGCGAGGACGGCCTCGGCATCGGCGAGCAGTGGCCGCGGATGGCGGTCGGCGTGAACCGCGGGCACCACACCATCAGCCACGACGCCCATGAGGGGCACTGGGACCAGTGGGGGCCGTATGACCGCTGGTATGCCGAGCAGTTCGCCTACCTGCTGAAGCGCTTGCGCGAGACCCACGACGCGCACGGTCCGCTGCTCGACAGCACGATGGTGCTGTACGGCAGCGCCTGCTCGACGACCCACAACGCGCGCAACTACCCGACCCTGCTGGCCGGGGGGCGCTCGATGGGCCTACGCCTGGGTGAGTACCGCCGCCACCGCCGCGAGGGCGAGAAGGAGCCCGACGTCGCCTTCGCCGGAGTCCTGCAGGGCATGTTGCAGGCGATGGGCATCGAGGAGCAGGGCTTCGCCGACGCTGAGGGGCCGGTGGACGGCTTCTTCGCCTAGGACCGGTCCGGACCTGTCCGCCCGGGGGCTTGCCTGGCTAGGATGAGGGCATGCTCACTGCCCTCCTGTTGACCTGCGCGCCGGCCCTGCAGGAGCCGGCCGCAGCGCCCGCGCCGCCGCCCGCCGAGGCCGCGGTGTCCGAGGCGCTGACTCTCGCCGCCAAGAAGAACCAGCGCGTACTGCTGGTCTGGGGCGGCGACTGGTGAAGCTGGTGCAAGAAGCTCGACGCGCTGTTCCGTGAGAACCGTGACGTCAGCCGCAAGCTCCTCTACGAATACCAGGTCGTCAAGGTGCAGGCGGGCGATACCAAGGCCAACGAGCCGTTGCGCGAGAAGTACGGTGCCGAGATCAGCGGCTACCCCTACCTGACCGTGCTCGACGCCACCGGCAAGGTGGTCACGCACCAGGAGACGGGTTCGCTGGAGGACGGTCCGAACCACGACCCCGCGAAGGTGTTCGCCTTCCTCGAGAAGCACCAAGCCGCGCCGCAGGACGCCGGCGAGGTGCTGGCCGCGGCGCAGAAGCGGGCGGAGCTCGAGCAGAAGCGGCTGTTCGTCGCCTTCGAAGCCCCTTGGTGAGGCTGGTGTCACCGGCTGGAGGCCAGGATGGCCCTTCCACAAGTGAAGCCGGTTCTCGACAAGGACTTCGTGCAGTGCTGGATCGACACCGACCGCATGACCGGCGGCCAGGAGATGCTCGACAAGATGCGCGGCGGCGCGCGCGGCGGCATCCCGTGGTTCGTCTTCACCGAGCCGGACGGCACGCCGATCGTCGACGCCGATGACCTGAGCGGCGGCAATCTCGGCTGCCCGCACACCGAGGAGGAAGTCGAGACCTTCGGCCGCCTGCTCGACAAGGCGCGCCTGCGCATCACCGGTGTCGAACTCGCGGCAGTCGTCGAAGCCTTCCACGAGGCGGGCGCGCGCGGCGAGGCCGCGCGTCGCTCCGCGGAGGCGGCCGGCAACTAGCGCCGGCTACTCGACCAGTTCGTACGCGCCGTCCTCGTCGTGCGTCTCGCGCCCCGTGACCGGGGGGTTGAAGGCGCACACGAGGCGCATGTCCTCGCTTCCACCGCGCAGGATGTGGCGGTCGTGCTGGTCCAGCGCGTAGAGGGTGCCGTCCTCGATGGGGTGCACCTCGCCGGTCTCGAGATTCTCGATCGAGCCGTTGCCGGCCACGCAGTAGACGGCTTCGAAGTGGTTCTTGTACCACATGTGCAGCTCGGCGCCGGCCGGGATGATGGTCTCGTGGAAGGAGAAGCCCATGCCGTCCTTCTTGAGCAGGAAGCGGCGGCTGACCCAGTTCGGGCCCTCGACCTCGCGGTCGGTTCCATGGAGGTCCTGAATGCGTACGATCTTCATCGGCTAGTCTCGGTCAGGTTCCCGCGGCGCACCCTAACACGAGACCGCCGCGCGCCCCCAAACG
>Ga0316187_10004659_pt1 | contig 11881 bp, 13 predicted proteins | sample CroRivburrow1_MG_FD_204927 | JGI IMG/M metagenome (GOLD analysis project Ga0316187, IMG submission 204927) | Coastal sediment microbial communities from Maine, United States - Cross River worm burrow 1 | ecosystem: Environmental > Aquatic > Marine > Coastal > Sediment | place: USA: Maine...
GTAATTGCGCTGAAACATATTGCCCGATAATCTCAAAACAACCTATGTGTGGCGTCAACAGAATTACCCCTTTGCCGGCAACCAACCCCGACTCTACATGAGCCCAACCATGGCATTGCCTGACGCTGGCAACCACCTTTTCTAACGGGCTTCGCCACACCCATGGCAACTCCATCACACCTTTGCCCGCCTCGCGTATATTGGCATGTAGCAATTTACGTGACTCTTCCTCCGAACCCTTTAGTCCTGCTTTACTCAGGTTCTCCTTCAAACGCTCAGCATAGCGACTGGAAAACAGATAAGTCAGCCAACCTAGCAAAGCACCCATCCGGTTCAAAACCGACAAAGGCAGGCGTGCCAGCAGGTCAAACAAAGTAACCATCAAGGAAGAAAACATAAAAATATAAGGTACCGTGGGGTTTGTTATAATGCGCGCCCATTTAATTGTCTAAAGTACTAGAACGGAGAGCCATGAGCGAACATTTCTTCACATCCGAATCCGTGTCCGAGGGCCATCCGGACAAGGTGTCTGACCAGATTTCCGATGCAATACTGGACGCGATTCTAGCGCAAGACCCTTATGCAAGGGTAGCTGCTGAAACACTGACCAACACAGGACTGGTCGTTCTGGCTGGTGAAATCACCACCACAGCCAATGTCGATTACATCAATGTGGCACGAGACACCATTAAACGCATCGGCTATGACAATTCCGAATACGGTATCGATTATAAAGGCTGCGCGGTACTGGTGGCCTATGACAAACAGAGTCCGGATATTGCCCAAGGCGTGGATCGCGCTTCAGATGACTATCTGAATCAGGGTGCTGGCGACCAGGGATTGATGTTTGGTTATGCATGCGACGAAACCCCAACGTTGATGCCACTACCTATATACCTGTCCCACCTTGCGGTTCAACGACAAGCACAACTGCGCCATGACGGACGCCTACCCTGGCTGCGCCCGGATGCGAAATCACAAGTGACGATTCGCTATGAAAATGACAAGCCACACTCTATCGACACCGTGGTAATGTCGACACAACACTCACCTGATATGACACTGGAAGCGATCCGTGAAGCCGTAATTGAAGAAATTATCAAACCGATACTGCCAAATGATTTAATCAAAAACGATATCAAGTATCTGGTTAATCCAACCGGGCGTTTTGTCGTCGGCGGACCACAAGGCGATTGCGGCCTGACTGGGCGCAAAATCATCGTGGACACCTATGGTGGTGCAGCACCACACGGCGGCGGTGCGTTTTCCGGTAAAGATCCGTCCAAAGTTGATCGCTCTGCGGCTTATGCCGGTAGGTATGTCGCCAAAAATATCGTGGCTGCGGGATTAGCCAGCAAATGCCTGATCCAGATGTCTTATGCGATCGGAGTAGCTGAACCTACCAGCATATGGGTTACCACTTATGGCACAGGTAGAATCTCCGATGAAAAAATTGCGGAACTGGTTACTAAACACTTCGACCTGCGCCCCAAAGGCATCGTAAAAGCACTCGATTTGCTGCGTCCGATCTATGAAAAAACAGCAGCTTATGGACATTTTGGCCGCGAAGAACCAGACTTTACCTGGGAAGCAACCGATAAGGCGGATGCGCTACGCGCAGACGCTGGCTTGTAATTGAACTTATCCATCTTTCTGCCTCGGTAATTTGGTCAACAAGTTAACCGGGCAAGGATGACCGGAAGCTAGCAAAACGATACGTGTATCGTTTGACCTCAACATTCTGGCAAATTTAGCAAAAATTCCCTTTTACGTTTATAATCCGCGACCTCCGAGGGGTGCTGCAGCGGGGCTGGTCTCAGTCCCCCGTCAGGCTCGGAGTCAATAGCTCAACGTTTCAACCGCACCCATTCATTAATTATTTGTGAATGGAGATGCATATGAATACCGCTGAAAAAGATTACGTCATCACTGATATCAACCTTGCGCCATGGGGCCGCAGGGAAATAGCCATTGCCGAAACCGAGATGCCAGGCCTGATGGCGATACGTGAAGAGTTCGCCAAGACACAGCCACTGAAAGGTGCACGCATTACCGGTTCGCTACACATGACGATCCAGACCGCCGTGCTGATCGAAACATTGACTGCACTCGGTGCAGAAGTACGCTGGGCTTCCTGCAATATCTTCTCGACTCAGGATCATGCTGCCGCTGCGATTGCCGCAGGCGGCACATCTGTATTCGCGGTAAAAGGCGAGTCGCTTGCCGACTACTGGGATTACTCTCACCGTATCTTTGAGTGGTCCGATGGCGGTTTTTCAAACATGATCCTGGACGATGGTGGTGACGCTACTTTGTTATTGCATCTGGGGGCGCGCGCTGAAAAAGATGCGTCACTGCTCAACAATCCAGGCTCTGAGGAAGAAACTTGTATGTTTGAGGCGATCAAAGCCAAGCTGGCGACCGACCCGACCTGGTATTCCACTCGACTCGTCGAGGTAAAAGGCGTGACAGAAGAGACCACTACCGGCGTGCATCGTTTGTATCAGATGCATCAACGCGGCGAGCTCAAGTTTCCAGCGATCAACGTGAATGATTCAGTGACCAAATCCAAGTTCGACAACCTGTATGGTTGCCGTGAATCGTTGCTTGATGGCATCAAGCGCGCTACCGATGTGATGATTGCAGGCAAGATCGCTGTCGTTGCCGGTTACGGCGATGTGGGCAAAGGTTCAGCACAGGCGTTGCGCTCGCTATCTGCGCAGGTATGGATCACCGAGATCGATCCTATCTGTGCGCTACAAGCTGCTATGGAAGGCTATCGTGTAGTGACTATGGAGTATGCAGCTGACAAGGCTGACATTTTCGTGACTACAACCGGTAACTTTAACGTTATCACCCACGATCACATGATCAAGATGAAGAATCAGGCGATTGTCTGCAACATCGGTCATTTTGATAACGAGATCGAAGTCGCCGCACTGGAAAAATACCAGTGGGAAGAGATCAAGCCACAGGTTGACCACATTATTTTCCCGGACGGCAAGCGCATCATTCTGCTGGCAAAAGGTCGTCTGGTGAATCTGGGTTGTGCGACAGGCCATCCTTCCTACGTGATGTCATCTTCGTTTGCCAATCAGACGATTGCACAGATCGAATTGTGGGGTGAAGCTCAGAAGGGTTCGAGCAAATATTCTGTGGGCGTGTACACCCTGCCCAAGCATCTGGATGAAAAAGTGGCCCGTTTGCAATTGAAAACTTTGAACGCGCAGTTATCAGAACTGACTGACCAGCAAGCTGCCTATATCGATGTACCCAAAGAAGGTCCATACAAGACTGATCATTACCGCTACTAAGTCTGCACAACATCGCCTCCACTCGTAAAGTGGTATGTCAATTATGTGGTGGAGGCCACGGCAACCCGACTTAGTTGCTAACACTAAAAGGAATCGCCTATGAAACTGCAAATGGAATTACTGCTGATCTGGGTACTTAATGGTCTTGCATTAATAGCGGTAGCGAATTTTGTGCCTGGCATCCAAGTGGATGGTTTCACCGCCGCCTTGGTTGCTGCTTTTTTCCTGGGACTGATTAACACGCTGATTCGCCCTATGCTCGTGCTGCTAACGCTGCCAGTCACCCTGCTTACAATAGGACTGTTCATCTTTGCCATTAATGGTCTGTTGTTCTGGTTTGTCGGTTCTATACTTAAAGGGTTTTTGGTAGATAGCTTCTGGCACGGTGTACTTGGATCGGTGTTGTACAGTATTTTTTCCTGGGCATTGTCCGCTGCAGCTGCACAACTGATGAGGAAATCATGAACAAACCTGTTTTCAGCTTTGAATTTTTTCCACCGCAAACACCCGAAGGAGTGAAAAAGCTTGCTGTAACACGCAAACAACTTGCTCCACTCAAACCGGAATTTTTTTCAGTAACCTTCGGTGCGGGTGGTTCTACGCGTGATCGCACACTTGAAACTGTGCAACAAATAAAATCAGAAGGTTTCTCCGCTGCGCCACACCTGTCCTGTGTTGGCTCCACGCGTGAAAATATCGCTGCTATTTTAAATACCTACAAAAACCTCGGTATCAATCGTATCGTTTCCTTACGCGGGGACTTGCCTTCTGGCATGGGCAGCATAGGTGAATTCCAATATGCCCATGAGTTAGTGTCGTTCATTCGAAGCAAGACTGGCGACCACTTCCATATCGAAGTGGCGGCTTACCCGGAGTTTCACCCGCAAGCTAAGTCAGCACGTGACGATATCCTCAATTTCAAGCGTAAAGTGGATGCAGGTGCAGATTCTGCTATCACTCAATACTTTTACAATGCCGATGCTTACTTTCGTTTTATCGATGATTGCCACAAGCTGGGCATTACCATTCCCATCGTGCCCGGCATCATGCCCATTGTGAAATATTCTCAACTAGCGCGCTTCTCGGATATGTGTGGAGCAGAAATTCCCCGCTGGATGCGTAAGACTCTGGAAGGGTTTGGCGATGATAGCGAAGCCGTTCAATCCTTCGGACTCGAAGTAGTCTCGCGGTTATGTGAGAAATTACTTGCGGGTGGCGCTCCCGGTTTACATTTCTATACTTTGAACCAATCCGTACCAGCATTGGCGATCTGGGGGAAATTAGGTCTATGAGCGTATTACGCGCACCGGAGTTGCTACTTCCCGCAGGTTCGCTGGACAAAATGCATACCGCTTACGCCTTTGGGGCAGATGCGGTGTACGCAGGCCAGCCGCGTTATTCGCTACGCGCGCGTAACAACGAATTCAAGATGGAGGAGTTGCGTACCGGCATTTCGGAAGCGCACGCACTAGGGAAAAAACTATTTGTTGCCAGTAATCTGATGCCGCACAACGCCAAGGTTAAGACCTATATGGCGGACATGGAACCAGTCATCGAAATGCAACCCGATGCGTTGATCATGGCCGACCCCGGCCTTATCGCGATGGTTCGCGAGCGTTGGCCAGAGGTTGATGTACATCTTTCAGTGCAGGCCAACACCGTCAATTATGCTGCTGTAAAATTTTGGAAATCTCTAGGCCTCAAGCGCGTGATTTTGTCACGTGAACTGTCATTGGGTGAAATCGAGGAAATTCGCCAACAATGCCCAGACATGGAGCTGGAAGTATTCATACATGGTGCGTTATGTATCGCCTACTCAGGCCGCTGCCTGTTGTCCGGTTATTTCAATCACCGTGATGCAAATCAGGGCACTTGCACCAACTCTTGTCGCTGGGATTACAAGATAGATAACGCCGAAGAAGATGGTACCGGTGATATTCAGAAGATTGAGTTCGATTTTGACAAGGCGTTGAATCAATCTGCGCTGTCCGACTGCGGCTCACAACCACGCCACCCGATGGCCGATCGCACGTATATCATCTCACGCCCAGATCATCCGGACGAACTGATGCCGGTAATGGAAGATGAACACGGCACTTACATCATGAACTCCAAAGACCTGCGTGCAGTTGAACATGTCGAGCGACTGACAAAAATTGGCATAGATTCTCTCAAGGTCGAAGGTCGCACCAAATCCATCTACTATGTGGCACGTACTGCACAGATATACCGACTAGCGATTGATGATGCTGTCGCTGGTCGTCCGTTCAATCCGGGTTTGTTAGGCTCACTGGATGCACTGGCGAATCGCGGCTATACCGATGGTTTTTACGAACGCCACCACACCCATGAACAGCAGAACTATATGCGCGGTCACTCTGAAAACACCCGCCAACAGTACGTCGGTGATATTGTGGCATGCACAAACGGCATGGCCGAGATCGAGGTAAAAAATAAATTCCAGGTCGGCGATAAACTTGAGATCATCCACCCGTCCGGCAATCACATCGTGGAACTAAATGAAATGCGCAACCTTAAAGGGGAAGCCCTTACCACTGCACCAGGCAGCGGACACCGCGTACAGATACCTTTACAGGGTGAGTTGGCAAAAGGCATGGTTGCAAGATTTATTCAGAAACCCATTCCCAACAAGCTATCGTGAACCTCAAAACATTGAGTATATCAACGGCTTGGCTGTTGTTAGCTGGAAGCTTATTCTATTTTTTTAACGCGCAAGTAAATCCAAATAGCGCTGACACCTTGGACAGCGGAGACGAAGTAAAGCTGGTAAGAGACCTAAGCGGTCATTATCGCGCCGAGGCTATAATTAATGGAGTAAAGACCACCGTTCTGGTTGATACTGGCGCAACAGATGTAGCCATATCCAGATCATTTGCCAATAAATTAGATATTCAGAGCAACCATGCTATTCGTACACAAACAGCTAATGGTGCAACTGTAGGGTACATGACCCGATTAAAAAGCATTAAACTTGGTGGTATAGAAGAAAACAACGTTGCTGCCACAATTGTAAATAACCTTGGAGAAGATATGCTACTCGGGATGTCTTTTTTGAGCAGAATGGATGTTCGTTTATATCAAGGAACCATGACCATCAAATCCGGTGGAAAATAAACTAATGGAACAATCATGATCTTTTCAAGCATTTCTCTATCACCTCGCTACACTGCATTACACCCATTATTTCCGCGCGTGTTTGACTACATCCGTAACACCAACTTACGCTCACTTACACCGGGACGATACGACATTGTTGGTGACGATCTGTTCGCCATCGTGGAACATGTACAGGGACGTACTCGCGCAGAAGCAAAACTTGAGTGCCATCGTCATTACATTGATATCCAGCTAACACTGGAAGGAACTGATGAAATGGGCTGGAAAGCGCTAGCGGATTGCCACAAACCGGTGAGTGATTACAGCACAGAGCAAGACATTCAGTTCTTCAACGATATACCAACCACATGGATTACCACTCCGCCACATCATTTTTGTATTTTTTTCCCGGAAGACACGCATGCGCCCCTGATTGCCAAGGGCGAAGTACGCAAGGTGATCTTCAAGATTCGGGTAGAGTAATACGAACTACGGTCAACTCTATAAACGGTAGAATCATAGTCATCACCGCTGAGGTTAATTAAAACGAGATTTTGAACCCCACATGTCCACCATCATCCAATCTCTCATCAGGTGATTGATCAATGTTGATTTTGATTTTACGATAACCAATATAAATAATTGCCTGAGGTATGATTTCGTAATCCAGCGTCACCCCGGTTTCAATGTAACGGTCAGCATCACCAAATGTAGTAATATTTGGTGACAGGTAAATTTTGCCACTAATACCAAAACGTGAATCTTCAAACGGTGCAAAACGCACCAAACCGCCCAAGGCCAGTGCTCTGGCATTACTATTCTTGGTATTAGCAACCAAACCTTTCAAACCAACCCCAACAGTAACACCAGGCGCGTTTTCACCCATTTCGTCCTGCACCAACAGCCCTAAATCAGCGAGAGTGTCATTATCGTTCGTGTACAAAACACCCGCATGGATTTCGGATCTTCCCAACGTATCACGTCCCATGGAGGCGTTATACTGCAATTGAGCACTGCTATCGCGCAGGTTGATATCAATAGAATCAGCCAAGGCTGTGGCGCTGAAACAAACCAGGGAAAATGTGAGTATCTGGCGCAAAAACATAAATACCTCCTAAAATAACTATGGTGTTAACTGTTTACTTGAATCATCAAACTGGCCCCTCTATCTAAGAGGTCGAATGGTAATGCATAGCCTAAATTGGTGTGTAGCATATCACAGGATATTTGTGACAAATTAAAGGATTTAAATGTCCTCCAAAACGAGCGGCGGGACATTTTCCAAACTACCTGACTCAATGGTTTTATAGTCAATTTCTCAGCGGTCTACTAAAATTTCTGATCAAAAACCACATCTCCATCTGCTACAGGTTCGCCAAACCGCATATTTTTAAAGTTAAACAAGTCACCATCCAGCAAATGCGAAGGGGCGGCATTTTGCATGGCGGTAAAAATGGTCTGGCTGCGACCCGGATATTCACGCTCCCAAGCTACCAGCATTTCCTTGATATTCTGGCGCTGTAAATTTTGCTGTGAACCACACAGATTGCACGGAATAATTGGAAAATCCATACCATGCGCAAAGCGAGTAATGTCCTTCTCTGCGCAATATGTCAGCGGACGGATAACAATATGATCTCCTTTGTCGGTCACTAACTTGGGTGGCATGGCCTTGAGTTTGCCAGCAAAGAACATATTAAGAAATAATGTTTCTATCATGTCATCACGATGATGGCCCAACGCGATTTTGTTCGCGCCGAGTTCCTGCGCCACCCGATAGATAATACCTCGCCTCAAGCGAGAGCACAGCGAACAGGTGGTTTTTCCTTCGGGTATTTTTTCCTTGACGATGGAGTAAGTATCCTGTGTTTCAATGTGATATTCAATGCCGAGAGACTTCAGATAATCAGGCAGCACCTCAGCAGGAAAACCCGGCTGCTTTTGATCGAGATTCATAGCCACAATACGAAAATCAATAGGCGCACGTTTGCGCAAGGTAAGTAAAATATCCAATAGTGTGTAGGAATCCTTGCCACCGGACAGACACACCATCACACTATCGCCATCTTCTATCATATTGAAGTCCGCAATTGCCTGACCGACCCGATGCTCCAGCCTACCCTTAAGCCGATTAAAGTTGCTGGAATGACGTTCTATGTAATTGGATTCAGTGATATCGTTCATCTTGTAATAGCAGTCAAAAAGCGTTACGAGCGATGCCAGGACAAGGCGCGAAAATGTGAGAAAGCGGAGTTTACATGAAAGTAAACGAGCTTTTCGAGCGCTTGAACAACAAAGTCATGTCGAGCGCAGTAGCTTTTTAAAGATTGATGCTCCTCCCTCCATCAACCGAGATAGTCTGTCCGGTAATATACGGTGCATCCTTCACCAGAAATGCTACCGTTCTGGCAATGTCGTCTGGCTCGCCTTCACGCTTAAGCAAGGTGTGTGCAACGATCTTGCGTCGCCGCTCCTGATTCATCCATTCCTCGCTTTCAGGCCAGATGATGACACCCGGCGCAACCGCATTCACACGCACCTCTGGAGCCATTTCCTGAGCCAAACCACGTGTCAGCGCCACCAATCCGGCTTTGGCAACACTGTATACCAAGTGGTCTTGCATCGGACGTTCGGCATGGATATCCACGATATTCACTATACAGCCATGTTGACGACGCAGCTCTTCAGCTGCCGCCTGCGCAAGAAATAGCGGCGCTTTTAAATTAGTGCCGAGAAGATCGTCGCATTGCTGCTCATCCACTTCCGCTAGAGGTGTGGGATAAAAAGTGGATGCATTATTGACCAACACATCCAGTTTTCCAAATTTTTCAATGACTGCGCGCACCAATTGCGGCAACGCCTTTTGATCAAGCAGATCTGCCTGAAAGATGGCAACACTATCCGCTTGCATACCGTTTAAATCATTTTGCAATTCCAGCGCTTGCAGTTCAGAACTGCGGTAATGCACAGCAAGCTGGGCACCTGCAGCATGCAGATGGCGACAAATCGCTGCACCAACGCGCTTAGCACCGCCTGTCACCAGCACCACCTTGCCTTGCATCCGGTCTTCCTCGCTATTATGTGCTCACAAACTGTTAAAATCTTCTGTCTGCAAATTATACTCGACCATGCCTAGCCACCCTACCGCCACTTTGCCTGTCCCCAGTTCTGAAGCCATGCTGCACAGCAAACAACTGGTCGAATCCATCCGGCGTGATATCGACGCACATGATGGCTGGATTTCGTTTGCACGCTATATGGGACTGGCACTTTACACTCCTGGATTAGGCTATTACAGCGCCGGAGCACACAAACTCGGTGAAGCAGGTGATTTTATCACCTCACCGGAACTTTCCCCCCTATTCGGGCGCACTCTGGCAAGACAGGTGGCCGAAATTATGACACTCAGCTCACCACACATTCTGGAGTTGGGTGCGGGTAGCGGCAAACTGGCAACGGACATGCTTGCCGAATTGGAACAACTCGACAGCCTTCCCGACAGCTATACGATACTCGAAGTCAGCGCTGACCTACGCGCTCGCCAACAAACCCTGATTCAAGAGCGTATGCCACACCTGCTGAATCGCATACATTGGCTAGACACACTGCCGAATGAATTCAATGGCGCGACCATCGCCAACGAAGTGCTTGACGCATTGCCAGTGCACCTGGTGCACTGGAGAGACAGTGCACTCGCCGAACGCGGTGTAGCAATGAGCGGAAGCAATTTCGTTTGGCAGGAGCGACCTATCAGCGAAACAGCACTACTGGAAGTTGCCCAAAAAATCCATATGCCAGATGATTATGTCAGTGAAATTTGTCTTGCTACATGCGGTTTAATCAACAGCATCGCACAGCGACTGGGTCAGGGTGCGATGCTGTTCATCGACTACGGCTTCGGTGTGCGCGAGTTCTACCATCCGCAGCGTAACAATGGTACCTTGATGTGCCACTACCGCCATTATGCACATGATGACCCGTTCTATTTACCAGGGTTACAAGACATCACATCACATGTAAATTTCACCGACCTCGCCGAGTGTGGCATCGATGCAGGCTTAGAACTGCTCGGCTATACTTCTCAGGCGTTCTTCTTGATCAACTGTGGAATTTCAACGCTCATGGAAGAAATCTCACCGGAAAACCTTTATGAATATCTGCCACTCTCCGCACAATTTCAAAAGCTCACCAGCCCCGCCGAAATGGGCGAGCTATTCAAGGTGATCGCGTTCGGTAAAAATATGACAGCCCCATTGTGCGGATTTTTGCGAGGTGACATGACCCGCACTTTGTGAAGAAATCCCGCAAGGAATATTTGCTCCCGTTTGACCACAACATCCGGTCCGGGAATGCACTCAACACTTTCACAACGCATTTATTCCGGTAGATATTAAAGCAACCAAATAAAACATCATTGCTCAAAAGCAGCCAGAAATTGATAGGTAAATTTTATGCGGCTATTCCGTGTAACCACTACCGATAGCTGAAAAAGGCAAATTTAAATTTAGCTCTGGAACCTGTTTGACGATCCATGCGGTGAATGTGTTGCTGTTGGGTCCTGGAAAAACCTTGTACATCGTCTTCCACGGATAAGCGTGCGCTGCCTTATCGACGACCATAATCAGTTCGTCAATTCCATCCCCTCTTCTTTCCATTAGAAGTTTTGGTCTTTCGCCATACCAGTAGCGATCCGGAATGTCTTGTGCAATTCTCAGAACTGGTTGACCGCTATTTGCACGCCAACCAACTACGTCGTACACCGTGTAGGCGGATTCACCTAACCGTTTCGCAGCAATCCATGTGTGAATGGCAAACCAGCCACGCCAGCCCCAAGTATTGGCTCCGTATACTTGCAGAACAGCAACCTTTGTTGTACTTGGATCGGGTGCAATCCCCGCAGATTCGCGGCTCGCTGTGCGCCAATCATTACTGGTGCAGCCGCTCAGCAAGACAAGGCCGCATAAGGTAATTACTGAAAGTAGATTCAAGTTTAGTTAATAGTTAATTTGCATCTGAGGTTGATACATTAATATATTTCTCTGGTATCCGCTATTGGCATATTAGCAGCCCTAAAGCAGTCCCTATAAAAAAGCAGTTTACATTGCCGCGAAGCAGACCCTGGCCACAGGCAGCAACCGACAGATTGTGTTGAAAAACTCACTTAGATTTTAGATATCACTTGCCGTTAAATTTTCATTTGCGGGTAAATTTTACAATCGGGTCTGAATTTCTCCGGGGCGAGTCACTTTACCCTCGTTTATGCCCCTAACATTTCTACTTCCTGTGTTACCGGGGTAAGCCATTTCGCCATTCGCCTTAGATTTTGCGCGGTTGCTACCAGCAGAAATTCATCTCGCGCCCCACTTGGCCCGCGCAATCGAAGTTTATCCAGCTTCAGGATGCGTTTGAGATGTGCAAACAGCATCTCGACCTTTTTACGTTCGTGTCAT
>Ga0316187_10004660_pt1 | contig 11876 bp, 8 predicted proteins | sample CroRivburrow1_MG_FD_204927 | JGI IMG/M metagenome (GOLD analysis project Ga0316187, IMG submission 204927) | Coastal sediment microbial communities from Maine, United States - Cross River worm burrow 1 | ecosystem: Environmental > Aquatic > Marine > Coastal > Sediment | place: USA: Maine...
TGCCTCCCTATTCTTCTGGCTGATCCCGTTGCCAAGGTGATTGCTGCTGTTCATGCCGGTTGGCGAGGAACGTCACGGCGCATTTCCGCCCATACCGTCGAACTGATGCTGAAGCAGGGTTCAACGGCAGAGAACATCTACGCCACACTCGGCCCAGCAATCGGACCATGTTGCTTCGAAATCGATCGCGAGACTGCAGATCGACTGGCAGCAAGCAGTGCCACTGCAACGCAGGCCATTAATCAACAAGGAAACCCTCATGCCGACCTATCTTCCATAAACATCATGCAACTCAAAGAAGCTGGAATTGCTGAAGAGCATATTGAATCCAATCATAGATGCACTCGGTGTCATCCGGAGCGATTCTACTCCTATCGCCGCGACCATGGTCTGACCGGACGCCATCTGGCCGTTGTCGTGCTGTCCAATGGCAACTAGAGTCCGCACATGAAAATTACTGTCCTCTGTTTTTCCCTTCTGCTTCTCCTCACCTCCTGTGGAGGCAAGGATTTAACGCCTTCTGAATCGGCTCAGGCCGATTACGATAAAGGCAAAAGGCTTCTTGATAATGGCGACTACACCAATGCTAACCTCTTTCTGGAAAACTTTTCTGCCGAGCACCCCTATAGCAAGTATGCCATTCCAGCCGAGCTGTTACGTCTCTTCGCAGCCTATAAAGGCAAAGACTATATTCTCAGTGAAACGCTGGCTGGTAGATTTGTAGAACGCCATCCTCGTCATCCTGATGTGGCTTACGCCAAATACATTCTTGCCATGAGCCATTATAAACAAATTGCAGATCAGGATCGTGACCAAACTCAAACCAAGCTAGCCATTGCTGCTCTCAAGAGAGTCATCAAAGAGCATCCTGGCAGCAACTATGCTAGAGATGCATCATCTCGCCTTCAAAATCTCTACAATAAACTTTCATCGCATGAATTAATCGTAGGGAAATACTACTTCGAAAAAGAGCGTTATGTGGCTGCAGCCAACCGCTTCAAAGTGGTCTTGGATAAATTCCAAACTACACCGGCAATTGAAGAAGCGCTTTACTACCTAGCTGCCTCCTATGCCAAATTGGGTATTAAAATAACAGCACGTGAGATGGCTATTCTACTCCAACACAACTTTCCAAAAAGTGAATGGAGCGAAAAAGCTGAAGAATTTCTTTGATACATTGAAGATATGAGCTTTGAATGACGCCCAATCAACGACCTTATTTATGCGCCCTTCTATGTTCTCTAGCACTTTTCCTAAACGCCTGTAGCGATCTGGATAAAACCGCCGTGTCACAGCTGCTCGACACCCGGGATCAGGCGATCACCCACCGTAGCATCTCCGAATATAGCACCCTCATTTCAAGCGATTACCACGACAGCAAACGCAGTAAAGTTGAAGTTATTGCCCAGATGCTGTCGCTCTTCGACAGGTTTGAACGGGCTGAGATGAACTCATATGATCGCCAGATTAGGAAGTTGGATAATAACCTCGTCCAGTGTGAACAATCTTACACGCTTAAGGTTTTTGCTGATGGCCAATGGCGACAGATCGTTCAACGAGAACAACTGATACTGACCGAAGAGGCCAGTGGCTGGAAAATTATTTCAGGTCTCTGACGTTCTACTTAACAGCTCTTTTTCCGGCTGGAAAATCATCCACCATAACCACTGAATAGACTGTTTTATAACTCTCTTCCATCAGAGTTTTCTCCTCTCTGCTGATCAGAGATTCCTCCTGCAGTCGACGAAGCCAGCTATTGTAATCTTCAGATGGCTCATAGACATGACCGGAACTACGCAGTCGCTTCTCAACCTCGTCAGCTTTCAATGTGAGTTCAAAGGCATGACCAAGACGACCTGTGATATCATCGGGATCATCAGGAAGGTAGATTCCATTAATCAGACGTGATCTAGCTTCACTATCCTCCATCAGCATCGTGGAAATCTGATGACCGAGCCGATCCGAAGGCAGATGCAATCTTCGTCCTAATGGGAAACCCAGCGCCAGTAATTTCCAACCGATCAACTTGACCGGATAGTTCCGGACAATGCCAAACAGTGCCTCCTGTACTTGGTAAAGTGCAAACTGGCACGACCAGTGAACCATCGGCAGGTCAGACGCTGGCCGATCATCATCCTCAAAACGTTTCAATGTTGCAGAACAGAGATACATGTACCCCAAAGCATCGGCAAATCGACCCGATAACTTCTCCTTTCGTTTCAGTGCCCCACCCAGCACAAGCAGGGAGATGTCGGCCATGGTGGCAAAGGCGGCAGAGAAGCGAGCTAACTGCCGATAGTAGTTCGCCACCTCTCCTGTAACTGGAGAGGATGCAAAACGACCCAAAGTAATGGCATAGACAAATGAGCGCGCAGCGTTGGCAGTCACATAGGCCAGATGGTTCATCAACAGGCCATCAAACACCCTGATACCCTCATCCTCATCTTCGCTATTCAAAGCCTCCATCTCAGCCATCACAAATGGATGGCAACGCATCGCTCCCTGCCCGAAGATGATCAGTGTACGGGTAAGGATATTTGCGCCTTCTACCGTGATGCCGACTGGAATGGTTTGATAAGCACGACCCAGATAGTTTGAGGGACCCAGACAGATACCACGTCCACCATGCACATCCATGGCATCGTTGACTGCCTGTCGCATCCCTTCGGTCAGGTAATACTTCACGATCGCCGTTAAAACGGATGGCTTCTCACCTTGATCAAGGGCTGCCAACGTCAGCGTTCGGGAAGCATCCATCATATAGGTGAGTCCACCGATGCGGGCCATCGCCTCCTCCACCCCTTCGAACTTACCGATTGGCAGATGAAACTGTTTACGAATCCGCGCGTAGGTTCCAGTTGTGTAACTGCACAACTTTGCCCCGCCACAACTGAGCGATGGCAACGAAATTCCACGCCCGACCGCCAGCCTTTCGACCAACATACGCCAACCACTTCCCACCTGCTCCTGACCGCCAATGATCCACTCCATCGGAATAAAAACATTTTTGCCCGAGTTAGGGCCATTCTGAAATGCTGAATCGAGTGGATTATGGCGACGTCCTATCTTCACGCCCTTGGTATCGGTCGGTACCAGTGCACAGGTGATACCCAGATCATCATGATCCCCCAGAAGGTGATCGGGATCGTAGGCGTGGAATGCCAAGCCAAGTGTCGTCGCGACAGGGCCAAGGGTGATATATCGTTTTTCCCAACTGGTACGGAATCCGAGCACCTTTTTACCGTTAAATTCACCTTTACAGACAATGCCTCGGTCAGGGATGGCACCTGCATCGGAACCGGCTTCCGGACCTGTAAGCGCAAAACATGGAACCTCTTCACCCGTTGCAAGCCTAGGTAGATAAAGATCTTTCTGAGCATCTGTTCCATAGCTTAATAGAAGCTCTGCAGGACCAAGTGAATTGGGCACCATCACAGTGACCGCTGCAGTGGTACTCCGGCTCGAAATCTTCTGGATCACCTGAGAGTGGGCATAGGCAGAGAACTCCAATCCACCATACGCCTTAGGAATAATCATACCGAAAAATTTATTGGCCTTGATATAACGCCACACCTCGGGTGGCAGATCATTACGCTTATGGGTGATATCCCAATCATCCAGCATACCACACAGCTCTTCAACCGGGCCATTGAGAAAGGCTTCCTCCTCATCAGTCAATTCAGACTTGGGTGTATCAAGTAGCTCCTTCCAGTCAGGATCGCCTTGGAACAGTTCGGCATCCCACCAGACATTACCCGCCTCCATGGCCGAACGTTCCGTCTCGGACATCGGTGGCAACGACTTTTTCATATGCTTGAACAGAGGGGTGGTTAGCCAATTTATGCGCAAATCTTCAACATGCAGCGGAACCATAATAAGTAGGAACAGAACCCATAAGGCAATGGCCAATCCAGAGCCGATCCAACCAACCGCTGGCAGGATAAAAAGCGCAATCGCAATTCCGATGCTCCAGTTCATAAGCGGCGCGCGAACACGTGTAATCAACGCCAGAAGAACGAGTAAAAACAAGCTTAATACTAACCACTGCATTTAATGCCTCCTGACCAACCTGCTATCTCTTAGTCACCATTATAGGCTACTTTCTTTCACAAGATACTTTTGCACAAAAAAAGGGGCCATGGCCCCTTTTTCTCATTTACAGATATATTATCAGAACTGATGACTGATTGACGCCATTAGAATATGGGCGTTGCCCTTATAGTTACCGTTCTTAACGGTATTCGGTGCACCAACTGGCGTAGCCGGAGACTGTGTCTGATTTCTATCCTTAATCATCACGTACGCATAACCCAGATCCAGTGTGGTCGCGGCGCTTACGTCATAGCCATAACCAACAGAAAAGATATGGCGATCATTACCCGGGATAGACGGAGAAAAATCGACATCATTGATCGGAGATGGAGAAAAGACATAGCCGAATCGAGCACGCATCTGATCATTGTATTTCCACTCAGCACCTGCCCGCAAATCAACAGTAGCCTTCCAGTTTTGAGGAAGACTTGTTGAACCGGCCTGTGCAGCAATAGCTGCGCCAATAGCTGCAAGACCTCCGCCGTTAGCGGCCACAGTTAAGCCACCAACCGCTCCGCGGTAGGCTCCACTGCCATAGGTAATATCAATACTATCGAAGGTTTTCCAGTTCACCCAATCCGCATCAAAACTCAGTGTCCACTGATCATTTGGCATAAATGCAACACCAACATTGAGCTGATCGGGAAGGGTAACCGATGTGGTTGCTGGACTCGATGTGGCACCAAATGGTGCAGACGCCAGTGAACCACCTGGAACCGCGGTAGCAGTACCTTTGACATCAATCTTTATACTAGAACGATAATTGACGCCAAAGTTAAACTTATCACCTTTGTAGAGTAGGGAGATATTACCACCAAAACCATCCCCATCTCCGGTGAGAGCCTGCACTGTGTTATTTAGATCAACTTTGTTCATATAGACATAATCAATACCAGCCGCAATAGCCAGGCGATTGCTCACCTTATAAACAAGCGAAGGATTAACCATGACCATATTGAGTCGTGAAAAAGTGTTCTTACCGTTAAATGCAGCTGTAGTAGGCCAATCAGTTTCTAGGCCGAATGGAGCATTTATACTTAGAGAAACTCCCATTTTAGAATCCTCATACCAGTGGGTGAGATAGGCATGTGGCACAAAGAACGTCCCATCTTTTCCCTTGGTTGAGTTTGTGATGGGGACACCACCAGGACCTTTAGTCGAACTATTCGAAGCATACTCATTCTTGGTTAAGATAATATCGCCACCAACCATTAAATGACTGCCGTCCAAGAAGGCCACTCCAGCCGGATTGTGCCAAGCCGCAGAGGCATCATCTGCAACTGCGGTAAAAGCACTACCCATGCCTGTCGAACGTGTCGCCATTTCACCGACCATATAGCCACCGGCAAAAGCCTGAGATGAAAACAAAAACAGCGCTGAGAACAGTAATAGAAAATGTTTCATAATCCCTCCACAAGAATAAAGAATGTCTATTTATAGACCTTTAGCCACAGGAGAGGCAAGAGATTAATGTCTGAAAATCATTCTAAGTCATTGATTTAGGAGAACCGCATAAGAAAGCGAACTACTTTCTTTGTGCCTGCAGAGAAGAGTTTTTCCGCATAAAAACTTCCAGCAATACGTTTGTTGACCTCGGCCAGTGTCGGGTATGGCGCAATCATTGATGCCATCGCCCCAATCTTCATCCTCTGGCTAATCGCCAGAACCCACGGCTGAAGCAGTTCGCCGGCATGCAGGCCGACAATGCTTGCGCCGAGAATACGCCCGTTTGTTTCTGTGACCACCTTGATCAACCCTTCAGTACGGCGCTCTGCCTGTGCCCGATCATTCTCTTCAAAGCTCCATTCAAGAACCCGGACACCTCTGCCTGCCTCTTTGGCATCGGCCTCACTCATACCGACATGAGCAAGCTCCGGATCGGTATAGGTCACCCACGGTACTGCGGAATAATCGACCTTCGCAGGCAATTTGAAAAGCATGTTGCGGATGACAATTCCAGCCTGATAGGCAGCCATGTGGGTAAACTGATAAGGCCCTGCCACATCACCAATGGCAAAGATGCGGCGGTTGGAGCTACGTAATCTAACGTCGACCTCCACCCCACGCGACGAATAGCTAACGCCTGCCGCCTCCAAATTAAGACCGTTCACGTTAGCTCTGCGCCCAGTGGCAACCAAGAGATGTGATGCATCGACCTTGATCTCTTCGCCCTCGACATTTGCAAATACAGAGGCCCCTTTATCGCGCTTTTCAAAGCGTAGATTCTCAACACCTTCGTGAATCATTATCCCTTCACTGCGTAGGCGCTCAACCACGATTGCAGCAAGCTCGGGATCATCCTTCATAAACAGACGCGCCACTTCCAGCACTGTCACCTTTGTCCCTAACCGTCGATGTGCCTGAGCCATCTCCAGACCGATGGGGCCACCACCGATCACCACCAGATGCTCAACTGGCTCACGATTTGAAAAAAGATTCTCATTGGTGAAATAAGACACCTGATCCAATCCATCAATTGGTGGCACAAAGGCAGAAGAGCCAGTGGCAATGACAAAGTATTTCGCCCGAAGCTTCACATCCCCTGCCTCAATCGTCTGCTCATCGACAAAGCTGGCAGCAGCCTGAATCACCGTCACACCCAATGACTCAAATCGTTCAACCGAATCATTAGGAGCAATGGCCGCAATCACCTCATGCACATGGCGGTTCACAGCCTCCCAGTCCACGGATGGCTTGACCGGTTCAATGCCAAATAATCCGGCCTCCCTCATACCCTGCGCCTTTTCCGCTGCAGCCAGCAGAGCCTTAGAAGGAACACAACCGGTGTTAAGACAATCACCACCCATCTCACCCTTTTCGATGAGCGCTACGCTCGCACCCATCTGCACTGCACCGGCTGCGACAGAGAGGCCGCCGGAACCGGCACCGATCACACAGACATCAACATTCAACACTTCACTCATCATTTCATCCCTTGAACTTTTTATAGGCGACCGGAACCAGAGATAGCAATGCCAGCCCGACCAGTGCAGCGATAATTTCAGGCGTAAGAACCCCATTGATCGTGAACGTCTCGCCACGATCAAAGACACTGCCAAGCCCTGCACCAACCAGCGAGAATACAACCGTGCCCGGAATGATGCCGATTAACGTAGCCGTAAAGTAGGTACGCAGGTGCACACCTAAAAAGGCTGGCGCAAGATTGACCAGCCAGAAGGGGAAAATCGGAATCAGGCGAAGTACCAGAAGATAGCTCATCGCATTTTCGTTGAACCCATCCTGCATCTTGGCAAGCCACGGCCCCGCCCTCTGTTTCAAGGCATCGCCGAGCGATGTTTTGGCAATAAGGAAAAGCAGGGTTGCCCCGATCGTTGCTCCTAATACAGTATAGAGTGCGCCAAACAGTGTACCAAAGAGAAAGCCACCACTGACGGTCATCACCGCGCCGCCGGGCAGAGAGAAGGCAACCACTGCGATGTAGAGAAGTATATAGATAAGAGGTGCTACCAGGGAGTGCTGAGCAACCCAGTCAAGCAGTGCATAACGATTCTCGCGCAGCTGCTCAAAATTGAGATAGCTCCCAAGATCGAAGAGATAGAACAATAGCAGCCCGCCAACCACAGCGCCGACGGGAAGGTAGCGTATTATCACAGCTCTTTTCTCAACATGATCCTGACTGGAATTCAACAACACCCTCCTGCAAGCATTTCCTGTTTGGTCGCAGCAGGTGTGCGAAACTTACAGATCGAGAAGTGCCACTCCCGGCTGCTCCAGATAGGACTTCGCCGCGACAAGAAACTGTACTGCATCCTTGCCATCAATCAGACGATGATCATAGGTAAGTGCCAGATACATCATTGGCCGAATCACTACCTGCCCATTCTCTGCTACGGGCCGCTGCTGAATGGAGTGCATTCCGAGAATGCCACTCTGAGGAGGGTTAACAATCGGAGTCGACAGTAACGAACCAAAGACACCACCATTGGTAATGGAGAAGGTTCCACCCTTAAGATCATCCGGCATCAAACCGCCATCACGAGCTTTGTCAGCAAGCAAAGCGATGCCCTGCTCAATCTCGGCAAAGCTCATCTGACCTGCATCACGAAGCACAGGCACAACCAGCCCTTTCTCAGTAGAGACGGCAATGCCTACATCCATGTAGTTATGGTAAACCACCTCTTCACCATCAATAAAGGCGTTCATGGCCGGGAACTGCGAAGCCGCATGGGCACAGGCCTTAACAAAGAAAGACATAAAGCCCAAACCGACACCATGTTTTTTCGTGAATTTGTCTTTGTATTTGGATCGCATATCCATCACTGCCTGCATGTTCACCTCATTAAAAGTGGTGAGCATTGCGGCTGTATTCTGGGCATCTTTCAAGCGTGATGCGATCCGCTTACGCAGCCCCGACATGGCTACCCGCTCTTCAACACGATCACCGGACAGAGGCGTAGAGGGATGCGTCTGTGGCCTGTCGTTCGAACGCTTCTCAATGATTTTCTCAACAACTTCCTCAACCTTTTGAGCAGTCTCTTCCTGAGTCTCAACCTTCTCCTTACTGCGAACCTCTGATTCAGTAGCAACAATCTTCTCTTTTTCTTTGATCGGTCCCTTCTTCTCTTTCACAGCCACAGAGGTATCAATCAAGGCAATTACTTCGCCCGGCTCAACGGTATCATCTGCATGCTTGCTGATATTTTTCAAAACACCGGCATCGAGGGCCGTAATCTCCATGGTGATCTTATCGCTCTCAATCTCAGCCAGCACATCATCGACAGCCACCTCATCGCCTTCGGCCTTCAACCATGCGACAAGCGTTGCTTCTGTTTCAGACTCTCCGAGACTCGGAACCCTGATCTCTACATCACTCATACATTCCTCCACTCAAGGGTTTACAATCTCAATATCTATCAAGCCGAGTGCCTTATCCACGACCCTCTTCTGCTCTTCCGCATGTCGCTTAGCCGAACCAACAGCAGGTGCTGCTGATGCGGGACGTGAGACAAACAGGATATGCTGATTTGGTAGAAGACATCGTTTCAGATGGTGCTTGATCTGATACCAGGCTCCCTGATTTTTCGGCTCCTCCTGCACCCATACCACTTCCTCGGCATTTGGATACATGGCCGTCTGCGTTTTCAATCTGCCGGATGGGAAAGGATAGAGACGTTCAATACGGATCAATGCAATATCGTCTATTCCTTGCTCGCTTCGTGCTGCCAGCATGTCGTAGTAGACCTTGCCTGAACAGAGCACGACTCTCTTTACCTTCTTGGGGGCTATATTGCTCTCTGTCTCTCCGAGTACGGAAAAAAACTTTCCTTTGCTGAATTCATCCAGCGATGAAAATGAGAGTTTCTGACGTAACATGCTCTTCGGCGTCATCATGATCAGAGGCTTTCGAATACCAATCTGATATTGGCGCCGTAGAAGATGGAAAAGCTGAGCTGGTGTAGTCGGATAGACCACCTGCATATTATTTTCAGCACAGAGCTGCAGATAGCGTTCAAGTCTGGCAGATGAGTGCTCGGCACCCTGTCCCTCATAGCCATGAGGTAACCAGAGTGTAATGCCACTCATGCGCTGCCACTTGGTCTCACCGGCAGCAATGAACTGATCGATAACCACCTGCGCACCATTGGCAAAATCACCGTACTGCGCTTCCCAGATCACCAGGGCCCGAGGTTCCGCCACGGAATAGCCATACTCAAAACCGAGCACCGCCTCTTCGGAAAGCATGCTGTCGACAACAAGGAAGTTGGCAATGCCACCCTCGCTCACCTTCTTTAACGGCACATATTTTTTTCCTGTTTTTTGATCATAAACAATCACGTGGCGGTGGAAGAAGGTACCGCGGCCACTATCTTGCCCCGACAACCGTACCCAGCCACCTTCGGAGACCAGCGTCGCGTAGGCCATCGTCTCTGCACAGCCCCAATCAATGGGTTGTTGCCCATCCATCATCTGAATCCGATTATCAAAGATTTTCTGAACCAGTGGATGCAGACTGAAATCGGCAGGCACCCCATGTGCCTTGCGGGCAAGCTCGGCTAGTTTTGTCTTGGTGATCGCCGTCTTGGGTTCGGCCTCAGCCCTGCGTCGATAGCCCTCCCATCTTCCTTGTAAACTGTTGACGGGTGATGGCGGTGGCCGCTCCGGGTTTCGGCGCATTTCATCCATGCAATCCCGATACCACTCAACGACTTCGTCAGCATCTTTATCCGTAATCACACCTTCATCGACAAGCTTTTTGCGATAGACCTGCAACAGTGTTGGATGCTCATCAATTTTGCGATACATCACCGGCTGCGTTACGGCAGGTGAATCGGTCTCATTATGGCCATGACGTCGATAGCAGATGAGGTCAATGACAATGTCCTCTCTAAACTGCCTGCGATACTCCACTGCAATCTCAACCGCCAGACAACAGGCCTCAGGATCATCTCCATTCACATGTAGAATCGGCGCCTGCACCATCTTGGCGATATCGGTACAGTAGGTGGTGGAACGGGCATCAAAGGGATTCACTGTGAAACCGATCTGGTTGTTAACCACCAGATGAATGGTGCCGCCAGTTCTAAAACCATTGAGCTTGGAGAGATTAAGAGACTCGGCTACCACACCCTGTCCGGCAAAGGCGGCATCACCATGAACCAGTACACTCATCACTTCCCTGCGCTCGGTATCTTTACGACGACATTGCCGAGCTCGAACAGAACCAAGTGCTACTGGCGTGATAATCTCCAGATGTGAAGGGTTAAAGCCGAGTGAGAGATGTACAATGCCTCCCGGTGTTCGCACATCGGACGAGAATCCCATGTGATACTTCACATCACCTGCCCCTAATTCAGCATCTTCAAAACGGGCCCCTTCAAATTCGGCAAAAATATCGGTCGAGGCCTTATCCATGATATTGGCAAGCACATTCAATCGTCCGCGATGCGCCATACCAAGAATAATCTCTTTAACACCTTTGGCACCAGAGAGCTGGATCAGTGCATCCAGCATCGGGATGAGACTCTCACCACCCTCGAGTGAAAAACGTTTTTGACCTGCGTAGCGAGTGTGCAAAAAACGCTCAAACTCTTCGGCTTTCATCACCCTGTTAAAGATGTGCCTACGGGTATCATGATCAAACTTCGGTGTTGATTGAACTCGCTCTAGCCGCTCTTGCAACCAATGCTTTCTTGCTGAATCGGTAATATGCATAAACTCCGGTCCAATGGAGCCGCAGTAAGTCTGCTGCAACAACGACACGATCTCACGCAGCGGCAAACTCTTCGGCCCCGCCAGGTCACCGGTGGGAAATGCCGTATCAAGATCGCTTTCTTTTAAACCATAATAGCTGAGCTGTAGTTCGGGACTCTGTTTGCGCGGATTCAGTTGTAGTGGATCAAGATTGGCATGCAGGTGTCCATGCACACGGTAAGCATGAATCAGATAGAGGGCGCGCGAAGGAAACTCAACATCGTGAAGAAGGGCCTGAGCCCCTGTTCCTGCAGCAGAAGAAAAACCGGGCTGAAGACGGCTCTGTTGCCGCATCTTTTCCAGCATCTGTTGATGCGATGAGCCTCCAGAGCTTTCACCCAACTCCTTGAAGTATTCTGCCCACGCATCAGAGACCGAGGATGGGTTGTCCAGCCATGCTTCATAGATTGATTCAATATAACCGTTACCGGTCGAAAAAAGCGTATCTTCAAACTGAGCGTTTATTATTGAGTCATCTGCCACTGCTACACAAGCTCCTCTGTTTGACGATACACCCAAGGTTATAGTCTATCACGATACGCACTTCCAGTTCTATTTCCCATATTTCCAGT